>Ga0114962_10000531_pt1 | contig 34048 bp, 50 predicted proteins | sample C_130820_MF_Meta_FD_87017 | JGI IMG/M metagenome (GOLD analysis project Ga0114962, IMG submission 87017) | Freshwater microbial communities from Lake Croche, Canada to study carbon cycling - C_130820_MF_MetaG | ecosystem: Environmental > Aquatic > Freshwater > Lake | place: Lake Croche, Canada...
GAGCTCCTTCACCGGGTGGTTGAAGTTGAGCTGGATCTTGTTCGAGCTCGACGTGATCGACTCGGCGCCCGTGAACTGCAGCTGCTCGATGAGGTACTCGTGCGTCTGCTGGGCGAAGCGGCGGCGCTCCTCCGTGTCGAGGTAGACATAGTCGATGTACAGCGAGGCGGCCGTGAGCGACTGGATAGAGACCGGGACCGACTGGCCCGTCTTGAGCTCCGTGTACGAGCAGTTGATCCACTGCTCGAACTCCACGTTGATGCGCACCTCGTGGTACTGGAGCGCGATGAGCGGGATCGCCAGACCCGGGTTGCGGCAGAACCAGAACTGCAGCGGGATGTACAGCGTCTTCGCCGGGGTGCCCGCACGGGGGGCGCACGAGTTCGTCAGCTCAGCGCCCGAGCACGACTGGTCCAGCGCATAACCCTGAGTGTTCTTCATCAGAACGAGGTCGTGGCTGTTACCGATCATCTCGTCGAGCGCACGGGTCGTGCCCGCATCCTGCGTGAGCTGGGTCCAGATCTGCATCCAGTCGCCATACTGGCGGTCGATGCGCTGGCCGCCAATCTCGAGCTCGACCGTCTTGATAAGACGGTGGCCCACGTAGTTGAGCCAGCGGAAGCGGGACACCGAGTTTGCGACCGTGCTCGCGGAACTCAGGTCGACGGCCGGAAGAACAACCTGCACGTACGTGCGGTACATCAGGTCGGCGTTACGGTTGATGATGGCCGTCACGCGCTTGTTGAAGTCCGCCTGACCGTTGAAGGTGACCTCAATCGACTCCATGGCGAAGTTCGTGTGGCGCTTGAACAGCACCTTCCAGAACGTGATCTGCGGGTTACCGCTGATGTAGATATCCTGCGCACCGTACGAAACAAGCTGAAGAAGACCACCACCCATATTGCTGTTATGTTCCATTGCAAGAAAAAATAGTAGCCGCGACGACTACCCCTGAAAACACGCGCGACACGACGCCTCGTAGGATTCTGCTCCTCCGATGATTACCTGACCTGAATTGGGGTGCAACCTGCGAGTGAAGTATGCAGGACGTCCACACGAGCAAATAGCAGAGAGCAAGGTGACTTTGGCAGCAATCGGAATCACATTCAGAATCTCACCGAATGGCCGCCGCTGGTAATCTCCTGACAATCCGATCACGTACACTGACTTGTAGAGTCGTTCCGCCACATGCTGGACAAAGGGTACCAGTCCATCAAAGAACTGCGCCTCGTCAATCACCAGGACATCGCACACCAGCAGATCGTCCGTCAAGACATTGAGAGTGTGCGTGGTGACGCATGGCAGCGAATCGCCATCGTGTGTGACAATTGCGTGGAGGTCCCCGTACCGCGTGTCGCAGGTGGGCTTTACTACCGTGACCTTCTGACCCATCGCAGTGTGCTTGCGGATTGCCGCTAGCGCATAGGATGTCTTGCCCGCAAACATGGGGCCGAGAACGACTTCGATGGACATTGTTCTTTCATACGCAGGACATGAAAGTTAATATGAACAACTGAACAATGTGCTACAGCAAAGAGTCGAGTCTGTACACATCGAGCGTGTCGTTTGTGGCTATCATCTACCTGTTTGCCTCGGGCATTCCCCACTTCCAGTGGTTTGGCGCTTCACTTGCGGGCTTGTGCGCGATGCAGTTTGCCGAATACCTCTTGTGGTCGGAGAACCCCAAGAAATCGTGCACAGAGACCAACAAGCAGATTACATCGACCTTCGTTCCTGCCGCACTTCTTCTCCAGGGATTGTCGACTCTTTACGGAAGTTTGTTCGTGTTTCCGTGGGCATCGTCGAGCAATGGTCGTAAGGCGTTCATAATTGCATACACCCTCGGAGTTGCTGTGGCCGTCTGTATCGGGAATTCCTACCACACGACAAAGGACTGCACGATCGTAACCGAGGAAGGACATTTGGATTGGGGCCGCCACGTAGGAGACGCAATGTCCCCCGAGGCCACTGCAATGTTCTACACATGGGGTCTCATCATCTTCGGTCCGTTTATCTTGTGGAATCGGAGTTACATCTTTCTTGCCGCGTTCTTGGCGTTGCCGTTGTTCGGCTTCCTCTACGGCCGATATGCAACAGACTCCCAGGCATCCATCTGGTGCTACTACACGAGTTGGTCCAGCATCATTGCCGCAACAGGGCTTGCTCTGAAACAGGCGGGCATCTACGATGTGTTGCGTGCATGAGCCGTTTATACAGACATGGCAAAAGGAGAGAATGGACATTGATCAAGATCAGTGGTCGGCAATTGCTGTGGTCTCGCTAGTTCTTGCGTGTGGAATCGGGGGTCTGTTCTACCACTTCATTACTCGCGACCGCAATTCGATTTACGAACTCGAAGAGGATCCTGAGGCCTAATTACTCCATGACTATATGTTTCGCTGCTCGTCGCTCTCTGGCTAAGCGATTGCGTCGTTCACGATTATCAATCGCATATTGTTTATCGTACTCCTTGAGTTTTTCAGAGTGTTGCTGTCTATATTCGCTACTGTATTCTGTTCTTTTTTCTCTGTTTTCAATTTGGTAGTCTCGCCGCTTCTGCAATAGTTCATCACGATGCTGTACATAGTATTCTTTACATTTGTCTTTGTGTTGTTGTCTAGCCTCTGGACTAGTATCTGCCAGGGGGTTACGAGTGTTCAAACATAGAACATCGTTCTTATGTTCGCTGATAAACCATAGTTCTCTCTGCAATAGCTGCTGTTTTGTTTCACATGGAAAAAGCTCAACAAGAGTGATGGTTACGTTATCCCATCCAATCGCGTTGATGTGGTTATACGTATTGTTTGTTTGTGCATTTTTGGATGCGTATTTGTGACTCGACAATCTAGATGCTAATGTCCTGATTGTGGATCCAAAGTAGTACTTTCCATCCGAACACTGAAGTTTGTATATCTTTCCAGTCTCGTATCCCATTACATCCATAACTTCATTTGTTTTTAAATCACTCAAGAATCGTCCGCGCGGTGATGTGCATCGCGGCAAGTTCTTGGACCCAAAGTTTCATTGCGTACGGAATCGTCTTTTGCACAAAGTCCGTCTTGTTACCGCAGGATCCGCAGGAGTAGATGCCCTCTGCAGGATTGACAATGGCCAGAGTTCCACAGGTTTTGCAGATACCCGTCAAGAACGGGTCGGACACATCCATCAGACGCTCCTTGGTAAACACCGAGGCACCGTGTGAGATCATACAATCACGCTCCATCTCTCCCACACGCAGACCACCATCGCGCGCACGGCCCTCGCAGGGCTGGCGAGTCAGGCTCACAATCGGCCCGCGAGCCCGCGAGTGCTGCTTGTCGATCACCATGTGCTTCAACCGCTGGTAGAAGGTCGGACCCATGAAGATCTCGGCCTGCATCATCTCACCGGTCTGGCCATTGTAGAGAATCTCGTTGCCGTACGGATGCATGCCCATCTCCACCATGTGAGCCCGCAACTCGTCCACCTTCATGTGGTCATACGGCGTTCCGTCACCCAGAGTTCCCTTGCGCACACAGATCTTGCCGAAGATGTTCTCCATCAACTGGGCAATGGTCATGCGAGACGGAACCGCGTGAGGGTTCATGATCAGGTCGGGACGGAGGCCCGCACCCGTGAAGGGCATGTCCTGCTCGTCTAACAGCATACCCACCGTTCCCTTCTGTCCGTGGCGCGACGAGAACTTGTCTCCAATCTGCGGAACGCGCTCGGACACCACGCGCACCTTCACGAACGGATACCCGTCCGAGTTCTTGTCCTGCCAGACGCCATCCACACGGCAGTCTTCGCCGTTCTTGTGTGTGGTGGATGCATCACGGAACGCGTAGCCCGCAGCATCGTGGCGCAGGTTCACGACCTTGCCAATCACCACGTCATTCTCCTTCAGCGTGGAGTTCAGGATGGGAATGCCCGTCTCGTGGATGGCCGCGTAACTCGTGGTCTTGAACTTGCGCGTCGCGTGCTTCTGCGGGCGCATGAACTTCTCCTCCCTGCCACTTGTGACATTGCGGTGCTCCTCGTCCTTGTACAGGGTGTAGTACAGGCCACGGAACAGGCCGCGATTCACGGCCGTGCGGTTCATAATGATCGAGTCCTCCTGATTGTAACCGCCGTAGCAGGCAATGGCCACCACTGCATTCATGCCGAAGGGCATCTCGTGCATCTTCAGGATATTCATCGATCGCGTCTCCACCAACGGACGGCTGATGGAGCACAGCACATACGCGTTCTTGTCCAGCCGCTTGGCAAAGTTGGTCGCGTAAACGCACATCGACTGCTTGCCCATGGCCGACTGGTAGGTGTTACGAGGCGACTGATTGTGGTCGGACAGCGGAATGGTTCCGGCCATGTGTCCCACCAGCATCGACGGGTGAATCTCGTGGTGAGAGTGCGACGTCACCTCCTTGCGAGTCAGAGCCACGCGCAAGGTCTCCGTCTCCGAGGCGTCGATGTACTCCATGCACGCCTTGACCCACGTGTTCCAGTCACCCCGCTCAGACTCGGGCGGTGGCTCCGCACCTGCGCGGAACACGGGGCGCACCACGCGACCACCATCCGTCTCGATGATGATTGTGTTCAGCAGAGTGTACCACGCGATCGACGTGTGCGGATGCAGCCGGAAGGAGTGCTTGGCCGCACGCAGAGCCTTGACCACCGTGTGCGGATCCTCCGTGTAGGCGGTCAGAACACCGTTCACTGTGATGGAGGTGCCAGGGTACACGACAGGCTCCTTGATCCACGTGATGCCAGACGTCTCCTGCAGGAAGTGGAGAACCGTGTGACTCGGAACGTGCTGTGTAACGGACGTCAGCAGTGACATGGTCTTCACGATACCCACCGAATGGCCCTCGGGGGTCTCGACGGGGCACATGAATCCCCACGAGGTGCCGTGCAGCTTGCGAGGTGCCAACAACTTGCCCGACTTTTCCACAGGCGTCTGGATGCGGCGCAGGTGGCTCAGCGTGGCAGCATACGACATCCGAGACAGCACCTGTGAAACGCCGACCTTGGTGGCGTTGGACAACGACGTGGACGAGGACGTCCCCAGACCCTGCACTGTGAAGTTGCCTGTTGCCAACGCCTGCTTCAACTTGCCCTCGATGGTGGACAACTTCAGGATCTTGTACAGGTTGTTGATGTTCAGAATCTCCATCGGCGCAGGGCGGCCGTCAGGACCCGCCTTCTTCCACGAGTCATTGTTCACCTCCTGCACGAACTCATTGCGTGTGTCATTGCAGACCTTCTGGAACAGCTGACGGAACAGATGCGTCAGCAGAGCACCCGTGGTGACCACGCGCTTGTTCGGGTAGGCATCGCGGTCATCCAGCGGAATGTGCCCGCCATATGTCAGCAGGAGCCTGCGAATCATGGACGCCGTCAGCAGGGCGCGCCGAGCGTTCAGGATATCGGGTGTGGTGGTCTCACCAGCGAAGCGCACGTGGGGCAGGTACTCGGTGGTGAGCAACTGGCGAACATATGCGCACTTGTCCTCCTGATTGGTGCCATACTGCAGATGGCCCGTCAGATACTGCACGGCATCTTGCTGCGTGAAGATCCCGAGCTCGGCGCAGTCACGGAATGATGCGCCCAGCATGTCCACGTGCGAGTCGTCCTCGTCACCCCAGATCATGCGGGCAATGTCGCGGTCGTTGGTCACGCCGATGGCACGGAAGTACACCACGATGGGAATGTCCTCACGGAAGCGGGGGACACACGCCACCATCGGGTACCCGAAGCCGTTGAACTTGGAACTCAGACGAATCTCCAGCTTCTTGGGGGGCGTGGTGAAGGACTCATGGAGGGACTTCATCTCCACCGAGTAGAAGTACTTGGACGCTGTCTTCTTGTTCTGGAAGATCATGATGCGGTTGTCGGCCACCTTCTCTTGGCAGAGGATGGTGCGCTCCGAGCCGTGGACCACGAAATACCCCAGCGGATCGTGGGAGCACTCGCCAAGATCCGTCAGCGTCGCAGGGTAATCCTTCAGCAGGCACAAGCTCGATCCGAGCATGACCGGCAACTTGCCCAGGGAAATGCCCTCGAACACGCGGAACTCCTCATCGTAGGAGTCCAACAACGCCCCCTTGTAGGTGCGGGCCACGAACCGCACATCGGCGTGCATCTGGGCCGCGTAAGTAAAGTTGCGCACGCGAGCCTCCGACGGAAGCATCGGCTTGACGCGCCCTGTTGCCTCTTGGAGTCGAGGCTTCAGGTAGGTGACATTCTCGAATGACAAACGGAGTTCATACTTGTACTTTTTCAGTTTCTCATCTTGCTCGTGCCACACTGTGATGGGCGGCGTCGACTGAACGATCAGGGGAAGTTTGTTGCGAACGAAATCTTCGAAGGAGTCGATCTGATGGTCTACGAGGCGACGCACACCCTTCTCGAAATAGGTATTGACGGCTTGCCACTCCATACTGTGTGCCTTTCATTCGCTGTAAACGAAATCATTCGTTTTTAGTAAGCATGGACGCCGAGGTCAAACAGGTCTTTGTCAAGAACAGCAAGATGACCCCCGAGGTTGTCCCCAAGAAAATCACCAAGAGTCGTCGTGTGCTCCCCAAGGCCAAACCAGTCGCCCCTCGCAAGATAAGTGCCAGGGCCCACCGCACCTACCCTGTCGGAGTCATGAAGGGAACACGCCAGACTCGTAAGGCTAGACTCGAACCCACCAACAACCCGAGCAAGAGTCCGCCGTTCCGCCGCGGCACAGTGCGCGTCCTCACCCCTAAGGGACAGCGTGAACAGGAACAAAAGGCGGAAGACCAGGCGTCAAGTATGTCAGTGGATCAGATGCGGGCACAACTGGCCAAGTCAGGCCATGCTGTTAGTAGGAATGCGCCACCCACGTTGGTTCAGGAGATCCACAAGGCTGCGAACCTTGGGGGTTTCTTGAAGTGAGGATTTCCTTGTAAAGAGTAATGACGTCCGTATGGGGTCCGTTGGGGTGGATGACTCTCCACTCAATGGCCTCCTTGTATCCCGATGAACCGTCCGCGGCAGAGAAAACCCTGATGCGATCGTGGCTCGATTTGTTTACATTGACAATCACATGTCCATCGTGCCAAGGACATTTTGTAGAGACATTGGAGGCTTATCGGAATCGGTTTCCAGGCATGTTGGAGTCTCGTGCTGCATTTTTGATGTTTTCATTCCGTGCGCACAATTCCGTGAACCATCGCTTGCGCAAGCCGATCTATTCCACTGTGGATGCGTGTTTTGAGGTGTTGCGCAACAACGTCAAGACACGGACCGCAACACAGTATCGTCAGGCATACTATTTCCATATCACACGTCATTGGAAGATGTTGCAAGATGCGAGCGGTATGGCGGCTCTTCGTAAGATTGCTGACATGAACAAGATTGAGGCGACCTATGCAGCGGCTCGGTCGGATGATTTTACCGAGTTGATCCCCGAAGGCTTGACGATGCTCGGGCCGATCGAGTTGCCCCCCGAAGGCGTCCAGCCGAAATCGATGATGCCACCGGCGCCCCCGCCGTTTCAGAAAATGGGTATTCGGGGAGGACGACTTCGGCTACGGATGTGAGCGGGATAGTCGGATGCCATGGAATGGAAATATAGGGATCCGTCTCCCACGCGAACCGCTTCATCCAGGGATAGCGCGTGTCCTTTGACTCATCGTAGATCTCATCGGGGTATCGAACGCGGCGCCGCGCAGTCTTCAACGAGGCCTGGGGCAGGATACACTGCAACTGGTTCGTCACATGGAACGGAGGGGTTGGGTGCTCCCACTTGATCTCGTAGGGTGGAGGGGAGAAATCGGTGAGTGTCTGAATCAACGGAGCCTCTGCATACGGATAGACCCAACACCAATCCGGAACACGAGAGGTGGTGAAGTACTCCTCGGTCCATTTGAACGTCTTCCAAAACGCATCACATACAGGAGCCCAATTCACGACACCATCTAGCAGATGAGCACCCACCTGGGCTTCCAGGGCGCGCCCATCTTTGCTGCACATACCCGGCTTGCGTCGTTCGAGCAAGATCCTGGTTTCGTGCTTGGCTGCGTCGTCGATACCGTACTTCAAGGCACGCGCGTGGCCGTCCTCCCGAAGAGAGTAGAAAGCCAGTGTGGGCATGAAGTCATTGCCGAAACAGAGGATGCACGTTTGGACATAGGTATCCACATCCATTGGAAGAGCTCCCGCAAGGGCTCGGATGGAGAAGGCATCGTCGTCGCGCAGAAGGTAGAGATCGCCCAGCGAGCGTTGTGCAAGTGCGATGAGAACCAAGTCTGCATCCAGTCCGTAGACGGCGATACGCTTGCGGCAAGCGGGCTCAAGAGTTCGTAGCCAGAGAAAAACCTTATGTTCCCCTTCCCCATGCTCATCTGTCCCTGAGAAGGTGACGTGTGGGAAAGCCACTCGCAGTTGGCGGACCAACTCGATCATGTACGGAGTCTCGGGTGAGATTTGGTGACGGTCAAATGCACCCACCGTCTCGGGAATCTTGAAGCGGCGGTATCTCTGCTGGACAATCTTTGCGTACGGAACCAGTCCATCAAACGCCACAAAGATGCGAGGACATGTGATTCGTTCCAGATACTCACGCAGCCCTCTCACAATACTTCCCACAGGGTCCATGTCATCAAGGACTGCGTGGATGAAGCAGTTGAAGTCAATGCCGAATGCATCGGCTTCGAAGGTTGTGTAGTGTTGTTGAATGGACTTATTCTTCCGCAAAAGGCTGGCCACGTAGTACGGGATGCCCATACCTTAGCAGCAGCACCAGCCTGAAACCTTCTTGATCTCGGCAAGCACAACCGGTGCCACGGCCTTCATCTCGGTCTGCGCGAACTCCTTGACAGCGGCAACCGCAGGGGCCTTACCTGCAGAGACCACCTCCACCGCGTGAAGGATGTGGGGCAGGACCTGGGTCGCAAAGAACGTTGCGGCGGTCTCATCATCCGACGTGCCCGAGCGCTTGGCAACAAGGGCAAGCACCTGCTGAACAGCCTTCAGGCGCTGCTCGCCTGTCAGGGCCGTCATAGTGGACACGTGGGCAAACACGGCAAGCGCTGTCGGCACAGGCTTCTTCCAGTCGACGACATTGTACATGCCCGCAATCTCCTCAACTGTCTTCGCGACAACAGGATCCACCTCGGGGACGACAGGGGCAGGCGCCGGAACAGGCTCAGGGACAGTTGCAGTCTCGGTGCTCATTTTGATTCTTCTTGAGATTTGATCTCTAAACTCTTCCGCGCAGGTACAAGTGTAGGTGGCTGGATACGCACAGGTTCAATCATTCCAACCGACGAGGACAAACGTGTCAAGGCAACCTGACGGTGACGGGACTGCTTTGTCTTGCGACGGCGGGTCTTACGTTGCGTCTTGGCCATTGTTCCTAAAAACGGATTTTAAGGTGGCTCAACAATAAGGTTCTGTGCCGAAATGTCTTGCCCTCTCTGCTCTACTCACCTTGTCATCCATACCAAGATGGCCTGCAACGCCTGTGAACGCCATGTCTGCCCCCGCTGTTTCTGGGGAACCCGCTACTATTGTCCGATGCGTACGGTCCAACCGAAGCCCGACGAGTGCAACCGCTACTGCGCGGGTGCCAAGGGATGCACCTTCCACTCCAGGCCGCGCGTCGAGGATATCCTCATCTGCGGTCGGAACTGCAACTGCCGCAAGAAGCGCCAGATCACCACCACAGAGTTCTTCCCAGCACCCAAGGAGGAGCGGTCCGAGTCCCCTCTGCGGTTGGCGTGCGTGTGCTGCGCTGCCTTTGACATCCCCTACGCCGAGAATGAAGACGTCTACAAGCAGTGGGGATTCGTGTGTTCCGATTGCGCAGATGGGATTCTCGGCCGTTAATAAATGTGGGAACTCATCCTCTTGGTTCTCATTGCCATCACACTCGGAGCGATGGTCTTCTTGCCGACCATCAACACGATGGGATCTGCCCAGGAGCCCAAGTGTTCTTCATGTCCTAAGAAGGCTGCACGGGACCCCATGGGGTCCCAGTAATTTTCAATTGGGTGTATAAATGGTTGTCGAAGCAGGGTATCTTCCGAGCATGGCAACACGCGCTGCGGGAAAGAGTGAAATGTACGGAGGTGGTCGTCGGCGTGGACGCATTGGGACTCTTCGCAAGGGAGCCCTGATGGGATACCATGCTAAGGATACACAGCGGACGCGTCGGGCGACCCTGCAGAAGGTGGTTCGCACCGTGGGGGCGCTCTCGGCGTTCCGCAAGTTGAATGCTGTGGCTGTCTATTCCAAGAAGCGTGCCCCTGGAACGGCAAAGACATTCAAGCGCGATCGTAACTGGATTCGCAAGACCTTTCTCTCGCGTAAGAGCAAATGAAGCGCCAGTATCTACTGATCGCTGCATTGGCATTGGTGGTGGTGGCTGCCTACTACAGCCGTGAGCAGTTTGGTTCAACTGACATCACCATGGGTCTCAACCCGGTGCCGACGGGTGCTCAGCGTGAGCGGACACTCTGCGGCGATCAGACGCGCGCCGAGCCGGGTCAGTGCTCTCTGGATTCTATGAATGGTCCCAATCAGGTGGTGCCCGTCTAAGCAAGAAGAGCAGGCGCCCGAGGGATCGGCGCCTGACGTGTCACCACTCGAGACTTGATCGTCCTTGCCTCAAAGTACTCCTCCAACGTAGTCTTCACAATCAGAGGGTCAAAGTCCTTGCAGGAGAACACGTCCAGATACATGGAGTTGTTCTCTTCCACAAAGTGCGCGCAGATGTTCGAAGTCTCGATCAACTGCACCATCGTGTACCCCTTCTTGTTACCCGATCCGAACATGACCACCTGCGCAGGTCCGTAGGGCACCATGTCGATACGCTTCACGAGGGCTGCGGTAAAGTGGTGAATCACCGTGGGGTCGCGAATCGTGTGAGCCGCGCAGCCACCCGCATCAATCATCATGTGCTTTCCCCAGGTGCGAAGTGCTGTGGTTGCCATATGCATTCTACTCTTGTCTACGCTGTAAATAATGAAGAACGCGGGACTGAACTCCCTACCCAATGTCGATGGACATGTGGTTGCGCTGACGATCAATCTTGTTGTCACCGGACTCCTTTATGCCGCGCTTGGATTCCTGGTCTCCTATGGAATCGGTCAGTTCTTCCCCGATTACACGGAGGAGTGGAAGAAGGAACCTGCGTGGTTACACTGGGCAGATGTGATCGCCGAGGTGTCCCTCTTAGTGATCGCAGCCTTCTGGGTAACCTACTTGATTCGCTTTGTGATTCCTGTCATTCCGCTCAAGCCTGCGTTGGAGCACTACATTGAGCAGTATGGTGGCAATTTCATGTTCCTATTTGCTATCTTCATCTTCTTTGATGACCTTGGCAAGAAGTTCATCTTCCTATTACAGGGCGAGCCTAAGCCCTCGGCTTGAAGGTCTTGTAGACATCCTTGGCAGCCTTGTACAATCCAATAATCGGGTCGCGTCCACCGCCCATCATCGGCATCGATGACGGCCTGGAGACAAAGAACGCATAGTACGGGTAGTAGATCGGGGCAAAGAGGAACGCCACGAACGCGTACAGACCCGAGCCTGTCTGGTCATAGGAGATCTTTGCCGCACCAAAGTAGTACGCCGCAAGCCAGACAAAAAACAGGATGAGATAGAATGTCATGTAGGTCCCCGAGAGCCACTCAGGAAGTGCCGCCGTGGCACTTGCCGAGCCTACGGGTGTGGACACGGTGGTTGTCGTGGGGACCTTCTTCTCGGCTGGAGGAGCAGGAGCGGCTGAGGCACTCATTTATACAGGGTCGCGTGAAAATTGTCGCAGCTAGGAATAAAACAATGAAGTTCCTTAAGTTCCTGTTTACCGTTGTGCTGTTCTATGCGTTGATCCCGGGTGTCCTCGTCCGCCTCCCGCCGGGTGGCTCGACCATGACGGTGAACCTGACGCACGCGGTTGTCTTTGCGCTTGTCTGCTGCCTCAAGCCGCTCAAGTTCCTCGGCCTTGGTGGTAAGTAAACAACCCTGAAACACCCATCTAACGACCCAACCGCAGTTAACAAACTGCATCCATGGTCGCTAAAAACGGATTCGTAGGTTGGAGGGTATGAGACCTTACCGCCTCCAGTCAATATGTCTTCTTCCAACAACTCCATCAACATGGCCTCTGCACGCTACCCCATCAACGACTCCATGAGCCCCGACGAGCGCTACAAGCAGCAGGAGCGCCGCGAGGACTACATCTTCGCACTGGCCGAGTGCAAGGCAAACCCTGCCTACCAGGTTCGTCTTCCGAGTGGAGACATGTGGCCGTGTCACTGCGAGCCTCTCATGGAGGATGACACGAAAGGATGGCAGGTTGTCAAGCGCAAGATCCACGTCAAGAAGACATTCACGGATGAGGAGTTGGATGCCGAGGAGAACACCGATCAGTGGGATGACATTGTTCACCAGGGTCGCGTGACGTACACGGGTGCGACAGCGTACGAGCACAATGGCTCTCTGTTCGACCTGGGCTCCCGCTTCTGAGTCCAAGAATCGTCAAAAACGGATTCATTCACCCCAAACTTATTTTACATTGGGCGGCTACTACAACATCATCATCATCATCATCTACAATGTCTTCCCACATCTTCTTCTGCAACGAGACCGACTGCTCCAACATGACGACCTACTACGGTGCTACGTGCTACGAGTGCTGCGCGGCCATGCTGGGGTCTGAGGGATGCCCGGGCTGCGGGTATGTTGGCGCCACGCTGGTGGGCCAGAACGGCTACTGCGGTGGCTGCTGGGAGCAGCGCTACGGATGCTCCTCGGTGTCTGATGCGTACGATGAGTACGAGGGCGTCTCCTGCCGCTGCCGCGCGACGGGTCCGATGTGCGACCACTGCCAGGACATGCTGGACGCGGACATGCCGCCCGTGGTCCACTGGTGCGGAAAGCAGGAGTGCGCGCAGTGTCAGTCCGAGTACTACGAGCAGTGCGGTGGCTGCGGCGTGAACTGCGACCTCTGGAACGACCGCTACTGCAGGTCGTGCTACGAGGACCGCTACGAGCCGAAGGTTCCCGCGCTGCCTCCGTCTCCGGAGCCGGACTACCGCGAGCCCGCGGATGTGCGCGACGAGATCGAGGAGATTACGGCCAAGCTCCGTAACACTGCGATGACGCCTGGACAGCAGGCCGACTGGAAGTGGCTGCTGGGCAACCGCCAGGAGGAGCTGGCGCGGATGGAGGCCGACATGTGGGAGGGTTACGACGCGGATGACCTGCGCAAGATGGACCAGAACATGCGCATCCTCTGAATCCCCTAAAAACGGATTCCACACAACAAAACAATTTTTACATTACGCGGACAAAATGAACACTCCTACCTTCTCCCTTCTCGGCTTTGACAACGAGACCTCCATCATGCTTCAAGATATGCACCAGGCATGTACCCAGGCGAAGGCGTGGGATTGGATCAAGACCTTCAACGAGGAGAGCTTCATGGACTCCGAGCACCCTATGATCAATGAAATCAGCAAACACATGAAGTACGACCACACACGAGCAACATTCGGAGTGTGTATGCGCCACATGGAATCGTTCGCAAAGCATGGCGCAGAGGCCTATGCGTGGAAGTATGCAAAGAACGAGGAACTCCGAACCACATTCCTCAGGGAGGTGACGGACTGCGAGTGCAAGCGTGTGGGTCGCGCAGTGGCTGCCGGGCGTAGCTTCACAGGAGGACCACACAACTGGGAGAATACCCCCTGCTCGTGCAAGACAGCAGTGTAAGTGGTCAAAAACGGATTAGCGAGTCTACAACAAATCAATTTTGCATTGAGATGGAGACCTGTTCCAAGTGTTATGCCTATGTGCACGACACCCTCCTGCGACCCCCTCCGTTCTGCGACACCTTTCTCTACGCACCCTTCATCAATACCAAGCGAGGCCTCCGCGATGTACACTCCTTCATACCCGACTTTATCCGCGCCACCAACGACAGGCAGGAGATCCCAAACATCGCAGACCGTTTCGTGGAGGCAGGCGGAATACGGAGACCCAAATGTGTGAATACCAAGTACGCTCTCTCGGTCGCGCAGATATGGATCAATGTCAAGCTGAAGGAGATTGGTGACCTTGACCAGATGCACTTCTTCCACTCAGGTGGATTTGCGCCCGAACTCCCTGAGCCACCGCAGTCCGCTCCACTTCTGGTGCCCATCCCTCTGCGAATCCGCATTCCCAAGCGCCGCAATAGCATCACATGAAAACGGAAAACAGGGTGAAAAGGTAAGCAAACGCACCACCATGGAGGACTGCCCAATCTGCTATGAATCGGTCAATGCGTCCACAGGCCACTGCACACTCTCTTGCTCTCACTCCTTCCACATCTCCTGCCTCACTCGGTGGTCTGCCACAAATGCCTCTTGTCCCATGTGCCGCAACGCCATGGGAACCACTGAGGCACCCGCGTCCGCCGCGTCCGCCGCATCCGCCGTCACGGTTAACACGACCTATCGTATCAACCATTTCCGCGACTTGATTGACCATCTCCATCGCCCCATCATTGACGAATCAATGCCGTGGCTATTTCCCGATGGGCGTGTTGTGCCCAATCCCCAGGTCAATATCCGTAGCGACTTCGGAGAGGAGTTGCTCGTGGAGGAGCGCGACATTACGCTGGTTATGTCCCAGGCAGAGGTTACCCGCGGTGAGGCTGTGCGTGCCCTGCGCCGCTACGAGGGGGATGTCGTGAATGCGATGCTCATGCTCACGGCACCTCCCTTGCCACCGATGGTTCCGCGTCGTCGTCGCATCCGAATCCGCGACCCCATGACGGAGCCATCTGAGGACCAGGTGGCCGCGTGGTCTCTTCAGCGCCTGTTCGGAGACGCTGCTCCGTACTCCAACACCCACTCCGACCTGCTGGGTCGGATGAACTACACCCTGCGCCGTAACCCTCACTGGGCCCACGAAGAGCACAATGATATTGATGATCACCCAGGATACGAATCTGCGTAGACTACAATGTACGAAGACGTAGAGCGTCAACAGCTCAAGTTCTCGATCCAAACGTTAGCGTTTGCGATTGATGCCATGATTGACTCAGGCAAGACCCATCTTTTCTATTCGAACATTGTAGAGGGCGATGATCTCTATGGACCTGGTGTTCTCCGAAAGCATGTTCTTGACGTGGTGATCGCACTCCAGGAGGTGTATCGTGGTCAGTGCGCTGTCAGTCGGACGCCCGGAGGAATTGTCGCACATAAGATATAAATGGACCTCAACGTGATCATCCCTATGATTCTCTTCGTCGTCCTGACTCCGGGTGTGCTCCTGGCCCTGCCGCCGGGCTCGTCGCTGATCGTCCAGTCCGTCACCCACGCGCTCGTGTTCGGCGCGGTGTACTACGGTCTGCGCATCACCTTCCCGCAGTACTACTGATGGGAACGTTTGTTCCCATCAAGCATCCAGATCAACCCTGTGCCAACACATGTTGAACAGCGGGATGTCCCTGACGACGTCCAATCTCACTCCACGCAATGAACTCTTGAAACGCCCGCTCATTGCTTGACAATGGAAACGACGGGTAACAACACCGCAACGCCTGAAATGCCTCCGCCTCTGCGTGTGCATTTTGCTGGCGTAGGAATCCTGTGATCTGATCCAACTTGGCCTTGCGCTCTGGAATGGTCAACTTGTTGAAGGACTCTGCGAACTGCTCCATGGCGTTTTCATGTGGTCCGCCCGTAAACGGCAATGCCCTCGGCCGAGGAACTACGGGCCTATGCCGACAAGGATGCGATGGCGGATGACTTTGTCCGTCAGGCAAACTTGGCGATTGACTACGCAGCCCGTATGGGATACACCAGCGAACTCATTGTCATCCCCGTGACCTTCTCTCTCAAGGATGCACGGGCTCTTCTCGAGAAGGAGTATCCTAACTGTCGCATCACAAAGAGGTTGTTTTCAAAGTGCTTTAAAGTAAGTTGGAAGGAACGTCAATGGGGGCGTGTTTGGACAAGCCCGCACTGACGATTGGAATCAAGACAATCAAGCAGAGTCGATTGAAGACGATCAAGACATATCAAGATGCCCTGAAGGCGACTGGACGCGAGTGCCATTCGAGCGCATCGATCATGACTGTCAAGGATGACATTGTGTCCTTTGTGACTGCAAGCGCGCCCTTTCAGATTGTAGACGAGATGGTGTTCAAGGGGTCACACATTCCGATCAGGAAGTTGTATGGGAGACGGTCTTAATGACCTTGTCGCGCGCATCGTAAATGTCCAACAGGGGCTGGAACTCAATCTCTGTCAGAATCAGAAATCCACCGACTGAGATGATGATGCCATCTTCCCAGTTGATACCCTTCGGACGGAAGAGCCAAAAGTAGATTCCGAGGAACAATCCCAGCGATGTCTTGAACACAGCGTCCACGACCGCAAAGACAGGGCTCTTGGCGACCTCGAATCCAAGGCTCAACATAACAACCTGAGCCAAGACGACAATCTTCAGGAAGAAGAAGTAGATCTGGTACCACTGCATTGTACTACCTATAGAAAACGGATTTTGCTGCCCAAGGCCAAAGAGTCTTGGTCACCATGGAGCAACTCTACATCCTTCGTCTCACCTGTAACAAGTGGTTCATCGGCAAGTCCAAGGATGTCAACCACACCTACGCCTACTACGAATGTGGATTCGGACCGCAGTGGATCCGCACCTACAACCCCATCGAAATCGCTGAAGTGCGACCCATCAAGGACGAATACGATGTCCGCGACACCACGCTGAAGTGGATGAAACTGTACGGACTGGAGAATGTCCGCAACGTCGGCTGCGATGGACTGAAACTAGACGACGACGAGGAGATGGCCGTCCGCTTCATGATGCACGCGCCTCCCGACGCATGCGTCAACTGCCACGCGACAGGGCATAGCCACGAAGGGTGCACGCAGCCCAAGAACACCAGCTGGGCTTGCCAGTGGTGTGTGTCGGACTACCCGAACCGCCACGCGTGTGAGCAGCATGAGAAGGGATGCCGGCCTCCGCCGAAGGAACTGCCTCCGCCCGCGAACTGGTGCAGCCGATGCGGACGGCTAGAGCACACGGCAGCGCGGTGCTACGAGGTCAAGCACACCGAGGGATGGTGGATCCGGTGACGCCGCTGAAAAACGGATAGCCATATATCAAACCAAAACACTTTTACCATGGAGCCTATTTCTCGTGCCACTCTTCAGCGTGCAGCATCCGCCGCCCTTGTCGAGAAGGAGCGTCTCATCAAGCGTGACTACGAACTGAAGGGTCAACTCGCCGCAGAAGACTTCCACAAAGAGATTCGTCGTGTCGCAGGCTTGGGGAAGTTCCAGTATGCCACCTCCAAGCCCGTGCCAATGGGTCCTATCTTCGACAGCATGTATCGGCACATCAAGACTTGGTTCTTCGACTGCGATATTCGCACGAACTCTGGGTACGAGAGCAATTCGCTCATGACGATTTGGGTTGGGTGGGAGGAGAAACGGGATCGGGTGGAGGATGAGCGGCTTCTGGAACGCCGCCTGGAGAAGGAGACGTCGTGGTAAATGACTTCATAGCCTTCTTACACAGGAGCCAAAACCAGTAACCATTCAGGAGTACCCAAGGAATGAAGAATGGGAGATGTTCAGGTGTGAGGGTGGCATATCCCCAGTAGTTAAAGAACACCATGCGAACCAGAGTCCAGACTACAAAGGTGACAGCCTGAATGCTTTTATGTATGTCGTCCATCGGATACTTCAAGACATTGAACATCCAGGACAAGGAGAGCAATGGGTTTGTAGACTCGAGAATGTATGTGGCGGTCGAGGTGAGAGCCATGTGTTCAGGTCCAAGAACAGCCGATACGGTTGCATAGGACACCAAGAGCGTAAGGTGGTGGAGGTAATAGTCAATCCTTGAACTGTAGGTGAGCATATGTCCGACATCGTAGACAGTGTATGCAATAAACTCAGCCATTCGATCGGCGGGATTGGGCGAGAAGAGTCCTATGAAGAGCCAATACATCGTGAAGAGTATCCCATTCAACCTCCCCGTGAACTCCTGTTTCGTCTCCTCTGTCAGCGCGTCGTACTCGGGAATGCCGCTAAACAAAAAGTACAGCACCACAGCATTTGCGGCCAGCAGGAGTGGAATCCACCACATTGTGGTAGCACGAGAACCTCGTGGGCTGCCTGGAACGAGGAAAATGGATTCATTTGGCTCTAGGTCATGGAGTGTGTGCGTCTGCCAAAATGTCTTCCTCTATCAACCCCGTCACGCTCGACCAGACCAAGAGTCTCTTCTCTACACTTCACCCCGTCATCGACAAATATGGCCCGCTTCTCTTCCTTGGCCGCGACATTCTCAAGAAGGAGCACGGCAACCGCCCCGGTGGCATGGGCACCGGATCCACGGAGGAGGATATGTGGACAACTGGATTCAGCAAGTTTGACTTGCTCTGCGACCGCATGGTTGTGCAAGCAGATTGCGGAATCAAGTGCCCTGAACCGACCCCGTTGTCGATCAAGTGCACAAAGACCGCCATCGCAGTCAATTGGGGAAAGAACAAGGAAAAGATTGCCTTCCAGTTTGTTGCTCCAATCATGATTATCTGGCACAAGCCCAGGCCTAGGCATCCATGTGAGTCTGGAATCTACATTGTGGATCCTGAGTGGTGTCAGGCGAACATCGTACTGTCGTCCAACAACAAGACCGATTATATGGTCTCGGAGTCGCAGGTTGTGAAGATGATGCAGCATGCGGCGACCGAGGGCATGTTCGCTCCGATCAATGCACTGGAGGACAAGAACGAGTACTTCATCTTCCGCAACGGAACACAGGGTCACGCTTGGCCCCGGCTGCTGTCCGATCTCAAACCCGAGAGCACGTGAGCCGCTACGCGCTTCACAATCTCTACATTGACACTGTTACCAAACTGCTTATAACTTATACTTTTCTTATCAGGCAGTTGGAAGGTATCGGGGAAACTCTGGAGACGGGCCACCTCGCGAGGAGACATGCGACGACGCAGTGATCCGATAATCGGAATCTGCGCCATTGCAACCAATGTGGGTGCGTACGTGGGGCGCTTTGTGCGCACACCGGACGGCCGGAATACGAAGATCATTGTCCAGACAGAATCCTCGGGCTTGAATGCACCCGCTTGCCACTCGAACTTCCGCTTGTTTCCGACGAACCCCGGACGTGCCCGCGCACGGGCCAACCACGGTTCCAGAAAGGTCTGATGGGCGTGGTAGAACGCCTGGTTCTGTTCAATGAACTTCCGCTTCCATCCAGGGAGACCGTCCAGACTGTCCGTAGAGTCCCAGACATCCGACCAGATCGGAAATGTGGGCAGTTTGACGTTTGCAGTCTTGAAGTGCTGGACCATCTCGTCCCATGCGTTGAGCATCTCCACATCTGCATCAGATAATCCAAGTGTAGTGTCGGTACACGCAGTCTCCAAGATGGAATGCAGAGAACACTCTGTCTTATCGGGCTTCTCAAAGGGTGACACTGGCGGCAGATCGTTCCGCACCCCCATAATGTACACGCGCTCACGGTGCTGGGGGATGCCATACTGATGTGGGCTCAAGACCATGGGTGTGTCGGGCGTGGTGTACCCCGCATCGCGGAGATGCTGCCGGATGACGCGCCAGGTGGTGCCTTGGTCGTGACTGGTCAGATTCTTGACATTCTCTAGGAGGAAGTACTTGGGCATCTTGTCCCGCAGAATACGCACAATGTCCATGAACAACGTTCCGCGAATGTCTTCGAATCCTTCCTGTCGCCCCGCATGCGAGAAGGCCTGGCATGGGAATCCAGCACACAAGACATCAAAGTCGGGAATGTCCGATGTCTTCAGGGTTGTGATGTCGTCGTGGGGGCGAAGACTGTAGTTGAGTTCGTAGACCTCGCGACAGGCCTTATCAATGTCACATGCCAGAACACACGTTCCCCCAAGTGACGTCAGGGCAGTGTGGAATCCACCCACGCCCGAGAACAGATCAATGAACGTGAAGGGAGCCAGATGCGTGGGCTCCTGTGCCACCGCCTTGCAGGGCGTCTTGCGCGCCTGGTGACGCGTCAGCGACTGATTGGTTGCAAACTCCGTCTGGCACCTCGAACACGTGACCCTAACCATTATGTATCTGTAGACACTAGTGTCTAAGCGATCCATTTTGCTTAGATCAAAAACGGATTCCGTCACCCCGGACCAGACCCTGCTGTGGTCACCATGGCATCCTTCTACATTGTCCTTGAAGTCACCGACAGCGGTCACACGCTCTACCCTACACCCTATACATCTCTCGCCCACGCACTAGCTGCAATCAAGTCCAGGTGGATTGCATTCTTGGAGGAGGACGCAGCCGTGAACAATACCAGCGCCGAACTGCTGTGGCACGAGGCCGTCGTGGACGCAACAACACAGAACAGCGTCGTATCGCTGTACATTGAGAAGGGCAACAACTTTGAGGTCCACCAGATGACGCTGCCGTAGCGGAAAACGGATTCCTGCAGCCTTACTTACTTACTTTTCCAGTCAAGATGGCCTGCTCTTCTTGTAAAACAGCGGGGCACAACTGGCCCACCTGCCCCAATCTAACCCAACCTCTCCGACGCAAAACCATACGTGTGTGGGTTCCCGCACCTGTATGGGAGTGCAAATGTGGTGTTATCTTCCAGCACCATCGTCTCGCAGTGTTTCTGCGACACCAACGCCAATGTCCTGCCGTCAAGCACTGAAAACGGAATCCTGCGGCCTTATTTACTTTTCCAATCAAGATGCCAGTATTTGAAGACTCTCTGCGTGCACTGCTCGGTCATATCGTGGACATCTCCGTCGACTTCATGGAGTCTATACCCATTCCCCCAGACACACCTCCGATCGCTCCTCCCCAGCGTCTGACGCTCGAACTCGTCCACGCAATTGGACGGAATGCTGGACTCAGTATGGATCACTTCGTAGGGAAGATCCATACATGGGAAGCGAAGAACTTCCTAACATTCAAGGAGCGCACTAATCACAAGGGTAAGTCGATTTACACTATCAACCTTGGTACACTTAGACCAACGCAGACATCGCCAATCCAGCAGCAGTTGAGTGCAGAATTAGAGGTGGCACTTTCGCGCGTCACACTTTAACCCTTCAACCCTCTCTCCTTCAGCTCACGCTTCTGGGCGCGCAGTTCGGCATTCAGTGCACGGCGCGTGTGGTTCCTGAGCACCTTGAACAGATGATGGTGCTCGCGGAGATACACATTCTTTTTCATGCAGATGGTGTTGGTGGGCTTAGACCGCCTACGAGTTTTGCTAGGCATTACTCATCCCTGAGATTACTTGAGAGCCCGCACGGACAAGATGTACAGGAACGCGGCGTTCAGGAAGGTCAGGGTCAGCGTGGGGGCTGACGCAAGGAATACCGCAAAGCCACGGCGGGGGGACAAGGCGATGCCGTACAACTCAAGGGTCAGAACGATGGCGGTGGTCAGACCGACGATCCAGAACATGATGTAGAAATAGTCGACAATCACTTCGTTCGACACGCCCTTGGTGGCATCAGTTTCCGGCATTTATATACTCCTAAGAAGAACAATGGGGTTCTCACTTGTTCCCGTTGCGTTTGGCGTAGGCATGGCCGTGATTGATTTGATAATGATGGGAACAGTGAAACAAGTGGGAACGGGTGCGTGGCCGGTCCGCACGGGTCTGCCGTTTGCCACGGTGGTCTACGCACTGGAACCCTTTCTTTTCCTTCAGGCTATGAGGACTACCGGCGAAGGCCTGGCAGTCGTCAATCTGGTCTGGAATCTATCGAGCGACGTCTTGGTCACCTTGATGGGAGTTCTGTGGTTCGGTGAGAAAATCCACGGGGCTCGCTGGGTCGCTGTGGGTATGAGCTTGGTGGCATTGGGACTCTTTGCAGTCACATCGTCGGACTAAACACGGCGGCTGCGACGCTTCCTTGGTGTCTTGTGGCGCCGGCGTCCACCTTGTGGAGGAGGCATCTGCTGGTCGTTGACTGCACCAATCACGCTCGATGCGGCATGTCCTGCGGTTCCAATCACCAACGCCTGTCCGATGGCCTCAGGAGGCGCGCGGGAGATTTGGTAGATTCCCGCACCTGCAAGAACGATCAATGTCGCACAAATCATTCCAAGGGCAAGCATGCCCTGTCCGGGCGAGAGAGTAACGTCGGGCATATTATTACTAGTCTACGTTTTGTTCGTCGTTAATTGTTCCCTGTAGTAGACAATGAAGACCGCTGTCATTATCACCGGACAAGAGCGGGGATTGCGGCGTACAATCAATCTTCTTAAGCGAAATCTCCTTGAACCCAACGATGCTGTGATGTTTTTGGCATGTGAATCGGGGGATCCTGGACTCACTGCATCGTATTTCCAAGGCGCTCATTACGGCGGTTCGCACATTCTCTCATCTCTCCGGGACACCGAGTTCAATGCATTCATGGGCTTTCTTGAGGCATCTGGTCGATCAGCACTCACAACCGAGGTGTTTAGCCGATCTGGCGAAGGCTGGACAATGGACTACCTCCATCGCAGCGGCACAGTGATCCAGTATTATCAGGTATGGAAGGCATGGCAGATGATTCTGGACTACGAGCGGGCGAACAACATGCGCTTCGATATAGTGGTCCGATGTCGCCCCGATTCTCTGTTGACAGAGCGAGTGGTTCTGTCCCTTCCTTACTTTGGAAGTGATCGCATCCGCACTCGCCAGTTAAGTACATCGGATGTCACCCTGAAGTCAACCAATGTTGTAACGTTTGGACACGAACAATTCTGGGTTGCGCGCCGCGATGTCTTTGCTCTCCTGGGTCCGATGGTGTTTACCTACGGAACGTGGGATTCGGGCGAACCGTTTGCATTCAACTCTGAGTCCTTCTTTGACGAATTCTGCAAGATTAATCATATCTCCCATGATCGGTTCCTTGAAGTGGGTACCATGTTCAATGACTCTCACCCAGGTGACGAGGAGGTGACAACGGATCCGATGGTCTTCTCACTGCTTCGTTGAGCGACGACGAGTTTTCCCGAGCCGACGTCTGCTTGTACGTCGGCGACCTCCTTTAGATATCGTTCTTTCAAACTCAAGTTCCTCTCCCTCTTTGAAGCCACTTTTTAGGTAGAATTGTGCCGCAGCCCGAACAGAGTTAACTTTCACTTTGGTCCTTCCTAGTTCCCGACCATAGTCGTCTACGAGTTTAAGTAGGATTGTTCCATACCCTGTACGAGGAACGGTACACAGGTAATACAACTCAATGGCTTCAGGTTCCTTAGCAACTACAAATGCGAACCCTACTACTTTTCGTTCCTCCTCCAATACGATAAGGCAAAATTCTTCGTATATGTTCCCAATATTGTGGAACATTTCATATAGGTCGTCTCCATATAAAACTCCGTCACCACATAGTGCGTTCATTTCAGCAGCATGTGGTTTGAGATAGCCGTTAACCTCTTGTTGACCCTTGAATACAAGTGTCTTTACCATTACTTACGAGTGCGACGAGTTTTCCGCGCGCGGCCCTTGTGCTTACGGGTCTTGCGGCGGCCTCCCCGCGTTCCCCGCAGTGCCCGTACTGCCTTAAGACCAGTTCCAGCCGCAGGAGGAGCTGGCGCAGGAGGAGCTGGCGCAGGAGGAGCTGGCGCAGGAGGAGGTGCCACCTCTTCGAACCCATAGTTGTCATTGCCAAAATATCCTTCAACTGGGCGGCCTCTCTTGTCCTTCTCGTCTTTCTCAATAACAGCTTCACCCGCTTCATCCGTTTCATCCGCTTCAATCCTTGTGAACGTTCCAGTCCACTCGATTGCACCGGTCGTCAACCCATGCATCTTCCTAAATGAATCCCTGAATTCGTTCGGGAGAAAGAACACATTGTACCTCTTACCCACCACCAAGTCCTTAACTTTAAGTTGAGTTGGCATTATTACACACTCCGAATAAACTCCCATCTAAGGTACGAACATATCTTCTCCCAGATGTGGTCGTGCGCAATCAGGCGGTCCCGCGACTTGAGCAACGGAAAGTAGACCTTGTACTCGTCCAAGTCCAGCAGTTCGAAGAACTTGTACAGAATGTAGGAGTAGGACAAAAAGTTCGTGCGGTCGTTGGGGCAGTACAGCAGGAAGGGCGCCTGAATCTCTTGGAACATGGCGCGTATCTTCTCCTCAATCTCCGGCGTGATGGTGGGCGGTGGATTGCCGTTCAACCGACTCAAGATGTGGGCCGCGTGCTCGTAATACTTGGACCGCCCCAACTTCTTCAGAATCTCGCGAATCTCCTTCTCCGTCAGATCGGCAATATTGTCGATGCGACGCTTACGGATCTCCAGCACCACCTCGTTCATCACCTCTTCGGGAATCATGGTGGATTCCTTGGCCTGAAACTGGTTCAGAATCTCGTTGAGGTGGTTGATCTTCTTGTACGCGTAATTGTTCCGCTCCTTCGGCGGGTCACGGAACGACTGGAAATCTGACACAACCAGCGAGTATTCCTCAGACCCGCACTTGGGGCACACCAGAATACCCTCGGAACTGATTTCCTCACGCGCCACATTACACTGCGCACAGTGTTCTGTCTGCTGCTGCGTGGCTTCGGGAACCGCACCCAACTTCATACGAGCCACATACTCATCGAACATTTGCTTGCGCGTGATGCCCGTATCCGTGGACGCAGCCGTGGCAAAGTACTTCAGGAAGGTGTTGGCATCCTTGGGCGCAACTGTCGTGGCCGAGGTGCCCCCCGATTCGCGATTGTAGTAGCCCATGAGGATATCCATGTTCTTCAAGTAATACTCCTGCACGGGATCCGACTGCACGGCCTCCTGCTCCAGTTCCTTCACGCGCGCCTCCCACTGCGAGCACTGAATCACATCTCCAATCTCGTTCGATCCGCGGACTGCCTGCACTCGTTCCTTCAATTGCGTCAACTCCGCCTCTGCATCCGCCTTGGACTGTGTCTCCCTCAATCCCTGGACAATATCCTGGTGAACCGAATCGAGCGTCCCGATGGACGCCGATCCCGTTTCCCGTATCCGCCTCACCTTGAATACATCCATACTGAACTTGTGGTTGTCTATGTAGATGGGTTCTTCAACGCCTCTGTGACTTCCTTCATAAATGCAGGGTTTGAGCAAATCTGAGGCCTTTGCTTGCGAACCGCCGACAACAACACGGGAAAGTCCAGTCCGAAGTTCTTACACATGTAGTACAGCAGCAGAAACGCCGAACGGTTGATACCCGCTTGGCAGTGGACTAACACAATGGCATTGGGTGCGCGGAGAAAGGTCCGCAGTGCGGCTTCGAATTGGGGGTACCAATCCAGAATCTTGACCTGTGTGGAGTCGTAGGCGTCTAACTGGGCGTAACGGCTAGGATACGCGCGTCGGAACCAGCCAGGCGAATCCTCAGAGAAGGCGCAATTGATGACGTGTGTCACCCGATGCGTATTCACGAAAAACGGGGTCAGTGACGCCCCCGCACCCAAGCAAATGTTGGGATACACCCACGCAGGAGTGTCCATTCCTTATGTTTGGCTGTGTGTCTTAAATCCCCAAACTACCGAGAAACACGGAGAGCAGGTGGGCAATCACCACAGCCGCCGCGCCCAGAACGCCCGCGCCCTGCCACGACACCACGCCTCCGCTGGTGTACATGGACGGAAGGTACTGCAGAAGCATGTTGCGAGGTGTCGACAAGGAGATGATCGCAGCGGCGACAAAGAAGCAGAAGTACAGGCGCAAGTTACGGAACATGAATCCCATCTGGGGCAGCGTCGGCTTGAACGACGGAATCATCGAGCCCTGCGTGGTCTGCTCCGTCGACGGCATCGGAATCAGAGGCGGGGCCGACTGGTTGCCCTGCGGAGAGGGGAGCAAGGCATCCAAAGAGGTGGAGTCACTGTCCATTGTTTATACTCAAGGCATCTTTTCGCATGTCGCATCTTCCACGCGATAGCGATAGCACTTTCCATTCACCCGATTCGTCTTTGTTCGGATGTCCTCTAGCGGCAACGCCAAGGTGTGCTGCGTCATGAAGTCGCGGTGGAACAGGAGCGCCGCCAGCCCGAGACCAATGATGAAGGAAAAGAAGGGCCGAGCACGTTCGATGGACGATGTGATATTCAACACCATTACTTCTTAAGCGATGCCAAAAGATTGAAGGAGTCTGTCTCCGAAGTGCATGGAACTTCGGTGGCCTCCACATGGACGCACCCCGTATCCGTGTGGTACACCAGCTTTCCATCTGACGGGTCGGGCACCTTCGAGACGGTGCGCTTCGGAGGAATGACAATTGTGGACAGCAGCAGCCCAAAGGTGACACCCGCGACGAACCAGATTCCGTCGATCATTGTCATTTGCGCCCGAAATAAGCTGACGCTACACCCGTAGCGGCGGTGAGGTCAAATCCAACCGTGGCGGTTCCCGGGGTCTGGCCGCCGGGTAGCATACCCGTCTCGGGCAACTGACTCTCGACGAACCACCAGAACGTGAATTGAATGGCAAAGGACCACACGGGTGCCAGGGCCGCAAGGAACGCCATGATATATGCAGTCGGTCCGAACTGACCGATCAACCCTGCAGCGCCTGCGAAAATCATTCCGTATTGTCCGAACTTTGCTTCCGTTGCCAAGGACGCGGTCAGCCCAGAGTTCAGGATGTGTCTCCACAAGGTGAATGCCCATACGATCATCAAGACCCAAAACACCGCCACGGTCAGCCAAAACTGAAGGGTGCCTGCCGCCAAGGCCGCCTTGAAACTCAGTTCACTGGGCTTCTTCATCAGCAGTCCCCAGGCAGACAGTTTTCCGAGAATGATGATCTGTTCCATGGTGAACTCTCTCGTGTGATACCCATCGGGGTCGATCCACTGGATCACTGCAGCAGGCGGTTTCAGTTTGACGGCGTCGGAGTTCTCGGGCTCCGAGAGGATTCCATCGTCACGAAGATCGTTCACCAGTTTCTTGACGGGATATTCGACATATCCCGCATAGCGGTTGGCATTGAGATACTTGATGATATCGAACGTCTTGTCGCCATACTTGAACTTGCCACTCACAATCCGAAGCCCAGGATCGGGAGGACTCTGAAAGTTATAACTCGGTGCAGTCGGAATCGCGGGGACCGCGTAGGACTGCGAAGTCACTGTCTCCTCCTCCTTGGGGGCCGTCCGCACCTGGTACGGATTGACCTTAACGGGCGGCGGGGGGTTACTCATATTGTTAAGAAGCAAACACAAGATTGGCAAGACCACTCACGATGCGCAGGTAATTGTAGGATTCCACGTAGGCATTGACGGTGTAGGTATATTGAAAGACCACCGTAGCATTTCCACCCGTCGTGGCATTTTGAACGACCGTCAACACCTGATCCGGCTTGTAGAGCCCGACTTGACCCGGGGGGATAACCACAGGGTTCGTGCTCAAGGCCGTTGACTTGAGGATGCACACCTGGATTGTATTCGGTGCCGACGGCTGGTTGGGAGCAGGGAGAGGTTGGAGAAGAGTCAGACGCAGTACCGCCTTGTTGATGGTGCTTCCATTCGCAGCACCGGACGGTTGGTATTGGTCATTGTTGAGCCCAAACGAATACATGTAGACGCCCGGTAATTCGTCGGGGGTCGTGCCGGTCGCAAATCGATACGTCTCAAGCAGGGAGTAGTATTCACCCGGCTTGACTTGGAGGCGCTCGTTGCCGTCGAACAGCAGCACTCCGTCTACGACGCTGTCCCTGGGAAACACGGACGTTACCTGGTTCTGGCCCGACGCATACAGGCTGGTCGCCACATCGGACGTATTGACACTCCAGGGCGCTCGGTTGGGATTTGGCCAGTTAGTATAATTGTCCCACATGTTGGATGTAATGCTGTCCGAACGAGACACGACCCAGGTGATGCGCGACACCAAGTTACGCATCGGCAACAGCAAATCTGTATTGGGTCCATACTGACCCTCGACTCCCACGTGACGAATCTCCTTGAACATGTAACTCTGATCTGCTGTGGCAAACTGCGTCATTTCCATCTCGGTCAGGTAGAAGAAGTTGCATTCCAGGTACGGCTCCGGGTAAAAGTTGGTAACGCCAGGATTAGTCGGAAGGCCGCTGGGGAGAGAGGGGGTCAAGAACAAATTCATAGGATATACATCGGGACGAACACGCTGACCATAGGTGGGGGATATGGGCTTCACATCAATTACAGTATATAGCCGGTTCAGAGGGCGAAGAGTGACGTTGATGTAGACCTCTGTATTCTGCATAGACACCAGTGGCAGAGCAGACCCCACATCCTCACAAAACCAAAAGTGAAGAGGGACAATCAACTGTCTCGACCGAATCGATGGTTCGGGGACTGTGCTACCTGGGAAGACAGTGTTACCTGAAATGTCTCGTGTGGTCGATGTATACGCTACTGAATGCGGATATTGTCCCTCACGGTCGTATGCATTGGAAGGGTCGTAGATCTCCGGGACATTACCGATCATCTTGTTCACCGTGTGCCGCTTCGTCCCATTGAAGGTCAAATGGGAATACAGTTTCATCCACTCGCCCGACATGGTCTGGATCTGCTGCCCATTCATGGTAATCTCGATGTTTTCGATCAGATTGTAGCCAATGTTCGACACCCACTCAAATTCATAGCCAATAGCCGAACACCGAGGATCGTAGCCAGTTGGCGGAGTTGTCACGGGGACTAGCGGAGACCAAATGTCAGGTAACGTGATGACTAGGTACACATCATTGAGCAACTGGGCATATCGATCAATGCGCGCGGACAACTTGCGGGGCTGAGCAAAGTCAAAGTCGAGATGTGAAGTTCCAAAGTCCACGCGAATGTGCTCCATGGCAAAATTCGTGTGGCGTTTGTAGACATTCCGGAAGTGGGTCATGGACGGGTTGCCATTAATCAACTCGTTCTGAGCCCCCACGCCCACCAACTGGAGAAGCGCACCAGGCATTTGTAGTTACGGAACATCATTGTTTAATAGAGAACGCCGCCGCCCTGCGAACAGCAATAGGATACGAAAGTTTCACCCAGCCCACTACACGTATTGTTTCCACGGCACGCGGATGCAACGATCAAGTGATACTGCGCCGCACCATTCGCCTTCAGACTTAGGTACGTAGAGGGGATCTTGTTCTTACCAAATGGCGGGTTGACGGTGTATGTTCTTGCAATAATGTTGCGCTTGTGCCTCGCCAAATAATCTTGTGCGGAGTTGACTTGCATTCCTATTTATACAGAGCCGAGAGAATAGAGTAAAATGCGCTTTGTTCTTGTCAGTACTCACGTCGACCAGACCACCGGCTACTCAAAGGTGGCCTACAATCTCCTCCGACAGGTCTCGTCGCTTGCCCCGAAGGTGAAGACGTTTCACTTCGGATTCCAGCGTAACCCCGATCACAAGAACATCCGCAGACTCCCCGATAATGTCACTGGATACGATGCTGCTGCCAATGAGGATCCGCGCGAGGAGGGATTCGGATTCAACAAGATCGCCGAGTACCTCGAGATGGTCCGCCCCGATGTGGTTATGATCTACAATGATCCTCTGATCATTTGCAGGTTCATCGAGGCAATGAAGTATGACAAGGAGAAGTCGTCATTCAGGCTGTGGCTTTATGTCGATCAGGTGTACACGGGTATTGCACAGCCCCTCGTGGATGCTATGAACAAGAATGCGGATGAGATCTACTGCTTCACCAAGTCGTGGGCGGAGACGTATAAGGCATATGGTGAGGGCCCCACTCCCAAGATTCTCGAGCACGGCCTTGATGTTTCGGACTTTACATGCATGAGCCGTGAGCAGCGAATGGCTCTCCGTGCCACGGTGAAGATCCCTGCGGATGCCATTGTCTTCCTCAATGCCAATCGTAATAGCCAGCGTAAGCGACTGGACCTCATGATCATGGGGTTCGTCAAACTGCTCCAGAACCCCGATGCCGACAATGTGTACCTAATGGTCGTGACTGCCATGAATCCTCAGCAGGGCGCGTTCTATGATATCCAGCGTGTCTATCTCAGTGAGTTGACTCTCGCGGGCCTCGATCACGCGGACTATGCTAAGCGCCTGATGATCATCGACACTGCCCCGCCCAAGACACTCACCGATGCCCAGATCAATGAGATTTACAACATGACAGATATCGGTATCAACACATCGGATGGCGAGGGATTCGGCCTCTGTCAACTCGAGCATCTGTATACGGGAGCCCCCCAGGTCGTGACAAAGGTTGGAAGTTACGACTCATTCCTGGATAGCAACGTGGCGACGTTCATCCCTCCATCGGGTCTTCAGTACTTTGCAGGATCCATGCCATTGGGATTCTCTGCACCTATCTTCAGTCGCGAGGACATCGGGGCGGCTATGCTGGATGCAGTGAAGAATGTGACAAAGCGCCGGGAGGCAATCAAGAAGTTCCCGTTCAAGAGTTGGTCGACTGTGTGCGACAGTTGGCTCGAGGACCTTCACGCCGAGGAGTAACTGGGCTTGCCCTCCAGAACCCAACGGATCTGCGTATCTGAAATCTTGCGACCAACGGGAATCAAGCGATGATTGTCCTCGAATGCAACACCGTCAAACACCTCCGTCGTCAACGGATCAATCAGAAACAGGATTCCCTTGATCACAACCTTCTGGAGTCGGCGCGTCTTGCGTTCCATGTTCCGCAGGTACGTGGAGTCGAGATCCTCGGACTTGACGGACGGCTTGAAGGCCAGGTCCTCTCCCGTGATGGTGCTGTCGAACCGCATACAAGAAATCACCGGGCGTTCCTTGGCGTGAAGCTTGCGGTGAATCTCGCAGTCAACCGCCGACTGCTTCAGTAACAACCCAATCTTCTGGTTGATCTGGTTCTTCTCGAATGCAGTCTCGTAAAGGTACTCATCGGCTGACATGAACGTCTCGACCGGTCCACCACCTTCGTAACGTTTCATCGTCGTATCGGCCCGACGAATCGGTGTAATATTCGGAAAGTCGTTGGACTTAGCCTGGTCCTCTGTGAACACCGACACATAGAAGCTAATACGCACTGTTCTCTCTTCCACAGGGAGCGTTGCGTGAGAGCAAATACGAATGGCACGTCCAATGACCTGGTCGTGGCGGGCAGGAGTCCAGTGCGGCTCCAGAATGTGAACGTGGCGCACATTGGCGAGCGTGATACCTTCAGCGCCCGAACTGGAGGCCATCAACAAACACAGAATCTTCTTGCCCCGGGCCTCCACGCTCGTCTTCAAGGACGCGGGAAACGAAGACTCGAACTTGTTGTTGAAGATCTGGCGGGTCAATTCACGCTCCTCTGCCGATTCCTTGCCCGTGTACATGGTGTATGCAGGCTTGGATGCATCCATCTCACCCTCTGTCCACTGACCGTTGGCCTTGACAATCTTGTACGGCTGCCATCCATTGGCCTCCAAGATAGCCGAGAACACGCCGAGACCTTCCAGTTCACGGTACTGGGAATAGACGAACTGATTGCGGAACTCTGTAGTGCCCACGGATTCCTGAATGAGCTTCAGAGCCCGGAGAAACTTGGGACTCAGAATGGCGAGTGCCTTTTCGGACAGGTAGCGTTCCGGATTAGCCTTCAATTTTTCCAGAATCGCGGGCTTGTCCACAACCTTGTCCTCGTTCTCGGCTTCGTCTGTCGTGAACTCCGCACGCAGTTCTGCGGCCAGCAAGTAGTTGCAGGCCAATCGCGATAGAACGCGATAACTGCCAAGATTCTCATCCAGCGACTTCTTGCCCTTGTTCGAGTCCATCTTCAACTCGGCCCAACGTTGGCCGAGGTAATGGGTGAACTGTTCCTTGGACATGGGAACCTTCTCCAGCATCTTGTCATCGTCCACGCGACGGGGCAGCATCCGCTCGTCGGCACCCTTGAAGTACGACACCAACCCTTGGATGCGGCGCTGGAACAGGAGCGGATTCTTCACGGACAATCCATCGAGGAACATTGACGAGAATTCCGCGAAGGGTGAAGGCAGTCCTTCGAATGATTCCACCGACACCCGCTCCATATCAATCTCCGCACCTGCCATCTCCACCTCCACCTTGGTCTTGAATCCTCCGATCCAGTCGGCGGGAACCGCAACCCACTTCATGTCCGCCTTGTACTGCACGGCAATCCGATCGCCCTTCTCATTGTAGACGGAACGGAACTGCGGAGGATTGCGGGTGATCATGACGATCTTCTTGGATGCATTGAACTCGATGGTATCCACCTCGGGCTGTTGGCGGAACGTGGCCGTCAGTTTGTCCTCGTCCCAACCCTCAATCTTCTTGAACGGAATGGTGATGCGCTCAATCGGTCCACGCAGGAGATTCATTAGGTAGGCAATCTCGTTGGGACGGTTGATGACGGGCGTTCCCGACAGGGCCACGATCTTGCAGCGCTTGGCCGTGTACAGCGCTTGATACACGGGACTCACCACACCGTCCTTGTCGGCGATACGGGAGATGAAGTTATGGACCTCATCCACAATCACCACTTTGTCCTCGAACGGATTGGGTCCATCCTCCGGAACCATCTCCTTCACAGCCGCGCGCGTCAGGCCGTTGTAGTTAATGAAGGTGTACCGCTGGCTCAGAATGTCCTCAACCTGTGCGCGAATCACATCCTGCTCTGTCTTGGGCAGGTCCGCAAAGTTCGGGTTCTCATTCGGCACCGTGGAAAAGAACCGGTTGTTGCGGTCGAGGAATCCGTCGGAGATTCCCATGGTCTTGGCCGTTGCCCGCGTCTCCTCCGTCAGTTGCTGTTGGCGCCAGTGGTTCTCGTACGCATAGATCGGGTCACCACACTTGCGCAACTCACCGATATAATTGGCACGGAGCGACGCCGGTGTCATGACCACCGTCTTCAAGGTTGTGAGCAAGGACTCTGCCACGGCGATGGACGAGCAGGTCTTGCCCGAACCCAATCCATGATACAGCAAAATGCCGCGGTAGGGCGTCTCAATGAGCATGTAATCGCGGATCAATTTCTGGTAGTGGAGCAACTCACGGGCGTTAGACTGCATCTTGCAGAGATCCTCCTCCTTGTCGTCGGCATCCTGCGGCTCGCGGGGCGACTTGCGGTACTTCAGAAAGGTTCTAGTAATGAAGTCGGCAAACGCCTTTCGGTTGGGGAGGACGTAGCTCATTGTTTTTCGCCACGATTTGATAATGGAGGGTATCACACGGAAGACGCACCGCATCTGGATGGTGTCGATTTTTTTGTTCTTGATGGCGGGGTTCCTGTACCTCAAGCCGACGGTTGCGTTCGGGCGTGAGGGGCGGATTCGGCCGTTTGGCACAGGGGACAAGGAGTCCACTGTGTTCCCTGTGTGGTGGTGGGTGTTCGTGCTGAGCGTGGTGGCCTATTGCATGACGATCTACCTTGCAAACTTTCGGGTGTGATCACAATGGCCAAGTGTCCGTATAAGAACATCGCAGGTGAAGTTGGAAAAGGCTGGCACTCCTACCGATTCCTTGGCTTTTCCATCGTGGACATTGTGGGTACGTTCTTCTTCTTTGCCGTGCCGAGCGCGTGGCTTCTCAAGGGGAATGTGTGGATTCACTTTTTCGTGTGGCTGGTGATTGGCGAGATCTTCCATTACGTCTACGGGTCGCAGACAGCAGGACTGACTGCGCTCGGGATTGATACTCACTGCGACTCGTAGGTCCGCACAATCTCTGTCAATGACTCAATCATGTGGAGGCGCTCCACGTGGTGTGGGCGCACATAGTTCCTGCACTCCTCCAGCGTCTTCCAGCCAATCCCAGAAATCTCCCGCTTCTGCATGTAGGTCATCTTCTGACCTAGATTCACGAGTTCGGGCTTGGTCAGCAAGGCCACAAAGTACACGTGTCGATACTGGACACCATTCAGGCCTGTGAAGGTCTCCTCCAGAAGGATATTGTTCAGGACCAGGTACGCCTCACGGGGCACATTGGTCTCCTCGTTGAACTCACGCAGAGCACACTCGAGATCCGTCTCGGTCCGCACGCGACGACCCTTCGGAAACCCCCACTCGGGCTCCGAGTACAGTGAGGCGAAGTTTGAGACCATTCCCGGTCGGTCAAGCGATCCGAA
>Ga0114962_10000533_pt1 | contig 34039 bp, 26 predicted proteins | sample C_130820_MF_Meta_FD_87017 | JGI IMG/M metagenome (GOLD analysis project Ga0114962, IMG submission 87017) | Freshwater microbial communities from Lake Croche, Canada to study carbon cycling - C_130820_MF_MetaG | ecosystem: Environmental > Aquatic > Freshwater > Lake | place: Lake Croche, Canada...
ATGATGTGGGGGAATTCTAATTATGATTACAATCAATTAACCATGGGTTATGCTGGAAATATTTCAAATATGAATAGTGCCAATAAGGGGTTCATCAAAAATAGAATCATGGGTTATGCCGAAAGTCATGATGAAGAACGGTTGATGTACAAAAATAAAATTTATGGGAATAGTTCTAATGCAGCTTATAATGTAAAAACATTGTCTACTAGTTTATCGAGAATGTCTGCTTTAGGAGCAGTTTCATTATTGATTCCTGGTCCAAAAATGATTTTTCATTTTGGAGAAAAAGGTTGGGATTCTTCAATTTTTACCTGTAATAATGGAACGGTCAACACTTCAACAGATGTGGTAACTGGTGACTGTAAATTAGAAACAAAGCCACAACCACAATGGACTGAATCTTGGTTGTCAGATGTAAATAGGAACAAAATTTATTCCGATTGGATTAGAATGATTAGTTTAAAAACTACCGAAGAGGTGTTTTCAGGAATAGCAACTATGGTTAATGTGAGTTCATTAACGCCAAATATCAAAATCACAAATACTGCTCTAGCTTCAGGAACACTAAAGGATGTTCTGATCATAGCCAACTTCGATGTCAATTCAAAAAGTGTAGCAACAGGTTTTCCTTATACTGGAACTTGGTACAATTTGATGGACAATTCCACTTATACGGTTTCAGATGCAAATGCGGCTATCAATTTACCAGCAGGAGATTTTAGAATTTATGGAAATTTTCAAACTTCCTTGGGAACTTCTAAATTTGTAAATTCCACGGTTTTAAAATTAGCTCCTAATCCTGCATCCACTTCTTTTACTCTCAATTTGAAACCTTCCAAAGTAGAGCTGTTTTCTATAACTGGACAATTAGTGAAAAGTTTTCCAATTATTGGAAATGAAAATCAGTTTGAAATTAGTGATTTGAAAAGTGGAATTTATCTGGTAAAAGTGACAGATGAAGATTCTAATCAAAAAACGATGAAGTTAATCAAACAATAAAAAACTAAATTTAATTTATAAATTTTTAAACCTGACCAATATTTGGACATATTTTTTTATGTTTCTAAAATTTTATCAGAATTAAACGTTAAATGTTTCTGTTTCGTCTCAAAACATTAACTTTTAAAAGTCTCTTAATCGTTTCAGACTTTTACCTTTGTAGGTATCCGTAAATTACGTACTACAATGAATAAAGATAGTAAGAGAAGAGAAGCGCTTTTATACCATGCTAAACCAGTTCCAGGAAAGATTCAAGTCGTTCCCACTAAAAAATACGCTACACAAAGAGATTTGTCTTTGGCTTATTCTCCAGGTGTTGCAGAACCTTGTTTAGAGATTGTAAAAGATGTTAATAATGTATATAAATATACGGCAAAAGGAAATTTAGTAGCTGTAATAACAAATGGAACAGCTGTTTTAGGATTAGGCGATATTGGTCCGGAAGCTTCGAAACCAGTGATGGAAGGAAAAGCACTGTTGTTTAAGATATTTTCCGGAATTGATGTTTTTGATATTGAAGTGGATACAAAAGATATTGATAAGTTTGTAGAAACAGTTAAGGCTATCGCCCCAACTTTTGGAGGAATAAACTTAGAAGATATAAAAGCGCCCGAATCTTTCGAAATTGAAAGAAGATTAGTAGAAGAATTAAATATTCCGGTCATGCACGATGATCAGCACGGAACTGCAATTATATCATCAGCAGCATTGCTAAATGCGTTAGAAATAACGCATCGAAAAACGGATACTGTAAAAATTGTTATATCTGGTGCTGGTTCAGCAGCCTTGGCTTGTGCAAATTTATATGTTTTATTAGGTGTTAAAATTGAAAACATCAGTATGTTTGATAAAGAAGGCGTTTTGTCAAATGACAGAAGCGATTTATCTTCATTACAACAAAAATATGCCAAAGATGTCAAAGGACTATCCTTGGGTGATGCACTGATTGATACCGATGTTTTCCTCGGACTTTCAGCTGGAAATATTCTTTCCCCAGAAATGCTTCTTGGTATGGCCAAAGATCCAATCGTATTTGCTATGGCAAATCCTGTTTCGGAAATTGATTATGATTTGGCAGTAGCCACCAGAAAAGATATCATTATGGCGACTGGACGTTCCGATCATCCTAACCAGGTGAATAATGTATTGGGTTTTCCTTATATTTTTCGTGGAGCACTAGATGTTCGGGCAACCAAAATTAATGAAGCTATGAAAATGGCAGCAGTCAAAGCTTTGGCAGCGCTTGCAAAAGAATCGGTTCCAGAATTAGTGAATATTGCTTATGGAGAAACCAAACTTGTTTTTGGTAGAGAATATATAATTCCGAAACCTTTTGATCCAAGACTGATTACTACTGTTGCCCCGGCTGTGGCCAAAGCTGCAATGGAATCGGGTGTTGCTTTGCATCCCATACACGATTGGGATAAATATGAAGAAGAGCTTTTAGAACGTTTAGGGTCCGATAATAAAATGGTTCGTCTCCTTACAAATAGAGCGAAGACTGATCCAAAACGAATTGTTTTTGCCGAAGCCGATCATCTAGATGTGTTGAAAGCAGCACAAATTGTTTTAGAAGAAAAAATAGGCTTTCCAATATTATTGGGAAATAAAGAACTGATTTTAGAACTTAAAGCAGAACTAGGTTTTGATGCAGATGTTCCAATTATTGATCCAAAAACACCAGAAGAAGATGAAAGGAGGCTGCGTTATGCTGATATCTTTTGGCAAACCAGAAAACGCAAAGGAATTTCTTTATTGGATTCTCAAAAGTGGATGCGAGAACGGAATTATTTTGCAGCCATGATGATTAACGAAGGAGAAGCCGATGCCTTGGTTACGGGTTATTCCAGAAGTTATCCTGCAGTTGTAAAACCGATTATGCAATTGATAGGGAGAGCACCCGGAATTTCAATAATTGCGACTACAAATATGATGATGACTAACCGAGGTCCAATGTTTTTATCGGATACGGCTATCAATCCTAATCCTACTGCTGATGATTTAGCAAAAATTGCTCTGATGACAGCCAAAACAGTTCGAATGTTTGGAATGGAACCAGTTATAGGAATGGTTTCTTTTTCTAATTTTGGCTCTTCGTTAAATGAAAGTGCATCAAAAGTAAGAGATGCAGTTGCATACCTTCATAGAGAACATCCCGATTTAATTGTTGATGGAGAAATTCAGGCTGATTTTGCGTTGAATTCAGATATGCTAAAAGCTAAATTTCCATTTTCTAAATTGGCAGGGAAAAAAGTAAACACCTTAATATTCCCTAATTTAGAAGCTGCAAATATCACCTATAAATTATTAAAAGAATTGTATAAAGTAGATTCAATTGGACCAATAATGCTTGGAATGGAAAAATCAGTTCACATCTTTCAATTGGGAGCAAGCGTAGAAGAAATGGTAAATATGGCTGCCGTTGCTGTTGTAGATTCCCAAGAAAAATTAAAAAAAATAAAAGTTTTTGAAACAAAAATTTAATACTTTTTCAAGCTTTTGATTTGAATTAAATTTTTTTGTTACATTTGGGATAATATTAACATCCCAATGATAGCACATATACACGGAAAACTTGTAGAAAAAACCCCAACCGACGTTGTAATTGACTGTGGCGGAGTGGGGTATCAGGTAAATATTTCCTTACATACTTATTCTTTGCTTCCGACAACTGAAACTATTAAATTGTTCACCTACCTTCAGATTAAGGAAGACTCCCATACTTTATTCGGTTTTGTAGAAAAATCCGAACGCGAAATTTTCAAAATGTTACTCTCCGTTTCCGGAATAGGAGCTAGCATCGCCAGGACGATGCTTTCTTCACTTGATCCCAAACAAATTATTCAAGCTTTGGCTGTTGGTGATTTAACTACAATTCAATCTATAAAAGGAATTGGCAGTAAAACAGCCCAGCGTGCTATTTTAGATTTAAAAGACAAAGTGTTAAAATTATATGATTTGGATGAAGTTTCTATCTTGCAAAACAATACAAACAAAGATGAAGCGTTATCAGCTTTGGAGGTTTTGGGTTTTAACAAAAAATTGGCAGAAAGAGTAATTGATAAAATGGTGAATCAAGATCAAAATGCTTCGGTAGAATCAATCATAAAACAGGCCTTAAAAAATTTATAATACTTGGAAACGTTATATAAGAAAAAAATAGATTCTGTTTTAAAAATTAGTGCTTTTGTACTCTTTTTTTTTATTTCTATTAAGGTAAGTTCTCAAGTGACTGAAGAGAAGAAAGATACGGTTAAAGCAGGTTATTCAGTAGGGTCTTTAAAACTTAAAAACCCAGCTAGTATAATTGAAGCATACACTTATGACCCAGTTACAGACCGCTATATTTACACCAATACCTTCGATGGATTTAATATTAATTATCCAATTATTCTTACTCCAAGAGAATACGAACAATTGGTTTCTCGTGAAAATATTAAGAAATATTTTAAGAAAAAATCGGATGCAATTGATGGCCTGAAATCAGGAAGTGAAGCGGCTAAAAAAGATTTATTACCTAGATATTATGTTAATTCCGGATTTTTCGAATCTATTTTTGGCAGCAATACTATTGACGTAAAACCATCGGGTTCTGTGGAGGTTGATTTAGGTGTTCGTCACACTAAACAAGATAATCCCTCCTTTTCTCCCAGAAATAGATCAACTACAAACTTCGATTTTAATCAAAGAATCAGTATGAGTCTTATGGGTAAAGTAGGGACAAGATTGCAAGTAAATGCAAACTATGACACCCAATCTACATTTGCTTTTCAAAATTTAATTAAGTTAGAATATACACCAACTGAAGATGATATTATTCAAAAGATTGAGGTTGGAAATGTAAGTTTGCCTCTGAATTCTTCTTTAATTAGAGGTGCACAAAGTTTATTTGGGGTCAAAGCACAATTGCAATTTGGAAAAACTACTGTAACCGGAATTTTTTCGGAACAAAAATCACAAACTAAAACGGTTACTGCTCAAGGTGGTGGGACTATCCAGGATTTTTCTATGTTTGGTTTGGAGTATGATGAGGATCGTCATTTTTTCTTATCGCAATATTTCAGGAATAAATATGATTCGTCTCTAAAAAATTACCCTTTCATTGATAGTAGAGTTCAAATTACCCGAATGGAGGTATGGATAACTAACAAACAAAATCGAATAAATACAACTAATAATAATTTAAGAAATATAATTGCTCTACAAGATTTAGGAGAATCTCAATTAACAGGTTTAGCCGACAATGAAGTAGTTAGTTTGAATCCCTATCCAAGTGGTTTTTTTATAAAAGAACATGATTCTCCTGTAGACAATACTAACAATAAATATGACCCCGCTTTAATCGCTACAGGTGGAGGTTTGTTAAATCCAAATATTCGAGAAATTGCCACTGCTAGTTCAGGTTTTAATATTGTTCCTATTGAAGGTCAGGATTTTTCTAAATTAGAAAATGCGAGAAAATTAAATACTAACGAATATACTTTTAATCCACAATTGGGTTATATTTCCCTCCAACAGAGATTGGCAAATGATGAGGTTTTAGCAGTTGCTTATCAATATACCGTTGGTGCCGATGTTTATCAAGTAGGGGAGTTTGGGAATGATGGTGTTGATGCAACCCAAGCAGGTGCAACTAATCCATCAACCGGTCAGCCCCTATCAATTGTTTCTCAAACCTTAGTTTTAAAAATGCTGAAAAGTAACTTGACCAATGTTGATAAACCGATTTGGAATATTATGATGAAAAACATTTATCAGATTCCAGGTGCGTATCAATTGCAACAACAAGATTTTAGATTCAACATATTATACACTGACCCATCGCCTTTAAATTATATTAGTCCAGTTGCCGGAACTCCTTTTCCTTTGAATCCGCTACCTGAAAATAGAATTGCTGAAACTCCTTTATTAAAGGTTTTTAATGTCGATAAACTAAATTTTAATAACGATCCACAAGCGGGAGGTGATGGTTTTTTTGATTTTATTCCTGGCCTTACTGTTGATACTCAAAATGGGAGATTAATATTTACTTCTGTGGAGCCTTTTGGAAAATTAATATTTGATAAATTAAAAACAGCTCCATCAGAAATTTATAATGATGAAAACACCTATAATGCGAATCAGAAAAAATTTGTGTTCAAAAATTTATATAAAAAAACGCAATCTTTGGCCTTGCAAGATGGAGATAAAAATAAATTTCAATTAAGAGGAAAATTTAAATCTTCAGGAGGAGATGGAATTCCCATAGGTGCTTTCAATGTGCCAAAAGGGTCTGTCGTTGTTACTGCTGGGGGAAGAGTTTTGTTAGAAGGTGTTGATTATAGTGTGAACTATCAGGCTGGAAGAGTTCAGATTCTTGATCCATCGTTACAGGCTTCAAATACACCGATTCAAGTATCTGTAGAAAACAATTCGGTTTTTGGTCAACAAACCCGAAGGTTTATGGGGATTAATGTGGAACATAAAATTTCAGATCACTTTTTAGTTGGAGCTACTTTCTTGAAAATGACAGAAAAGCCTTTGACACAAAAATCAAGCTACGGACAGGAATCGGTAAATAATACCATGTTTGGATTCAATACTAATTTTTCTACGGAAGTACCTTTGATGACTCGGTTGGCAAATAAATTACCCAATATTGATACTGATGTTCCCTCTAATATTTCCTTTAGAGGAGAAGTAGCTTTTTTAAAACCGGACGCGCCAAAAGCGGCTAATTTTCAAGGAGAATCTACTATTTATGTGGATGATTTTGAAGGATCTCAAACTACTATTGATTTGCGCTCTCCTTTTGCCTGGAGTTTGTCTTCTACACCAATAAAAAATGCAAGCAGCCCTTATAATGATTTTGGAGGAGATGCAAATGACATTTCCTACGGTTCAAAACGGGCAAAATTAAACTGGTATTCGATAGATCCAATATTTTATTCTCAGAGACCTGCCGGAATTTCAACAGATGATATTTCCTTAAATAAAACAAGAAGAATTTACAGTCAGGAATTATATCCAGTTACCGATATTGCTATTGGACAAACACAAGTTATTAATACGCTTGATTTAACCTATTATCCATCAGAGAGAGGTCCTTATAACAATAATCCATTGGCTGCTGGAACTAATATCTTGCCCAATCCAAGAGATAATTTTGGGGGAATTATCCGCCCTTTAAATTCCACTAATTTTGAACAAGGGAATGTTGAATATATTCAATTTTGGGTTTTAGATCCTTATGTTGGAAATGGTGCTTTGGCCCCGGATAGTAATAATACAGGTAAAATATTTTTCGATTTAGGTTCTATATCAGAGGATGTTTTAAAAGATGGAAGAAAACAATTTGAAAACGGTTTACCAGAAGCTGGTTCCAGTCAATTAACTTATAATACTATTTGGGGAAAGGTTCCTGCATCGCAATCTTTGATATATGCTTTTGATACTAACGGCGCAAACAGAGCGGTACAAGATGTAGGTTTGGATGGTTTAACCGATGCCGATGAAAGAGATGTCTATACTAATTTTGCAGATTTGCCAGATCCTGCTGCAGATAATTATAAATACTTTTTAGATACACAAACAACGAGCAGTAATCAGCGAACTACTAATGCAATCTCTAATTCTATTTTAACCCGTTATAGAGGTTATAATGGTACGCAAGGAAATTCTCCTGTGAATGTAACGGATACCAATCGAGGGAATTCTACGGTTCCGGACGTAGAGGATATCAACAGAGATAACACTATGGATGGTTATAATGCGTATTACGAATATAGTGTTGATATTAAACCAGGAATGAATGTAGGGATTTCCAGATATGTTACAAATGTATTAGAAACAACTGCAGCCATACCTGGTGCATCTTATGGAGAAAGTACTCCTGCAAGATGGATTCAATTTAAAATACCAGTTGCTCAATTTGAAAATAAAATTGGCTCTATTTCAGACTTTAGATCGATTCGCTTTATGAGAATGTTTATGACTGATTTTCAAGAGGAAATTACAGTCCGATTTGGGTCATTAGATTTGGTTAGAGGGGAATGGAGAAGATATTTAAACTCTTTAGATCCATTAGAAACGACAAGTCAAAATGATTTAGACACTACCAAATTTGAAGTTCAGGCGGTCAATATACAAGAAAATGGAGATCGTTCTCCTATCCGTTATGTTTCACCTCCTGGTGTGGTAAGGGAACAGCTTTATAATAACAATACTATTATTAATCAAAACGAACAATCATTGTCTTTAAGGGCATCTGGAACAGGACTTGAACCAGGTGACTCCAGAGCTGTTTTCAAAAATGTAAGTGTAGATATGCGTCAGTTCAAAAAATTGAAAATGTTTTTACATGCAGAAGCACTTCCTGCAGATGCTTCCGTTTTACAAAATAATGAAATGGTTGGTTTTATTCGTTTTGGAAATGATTTCACTGAAAATTTCTATCAGATAGAAGTTCCTTTGGAAGTGAGTCAGTCAGGCTCTTCAACTCCTGAAACGATATGGCCTGTAGGAAATGATATTGATTTACCTTTGGAATTATTAACTAAGTTGAAAATTTTATCAAGTTCTCATCCTCCAACTTTACCTAATGAGATTTTCTATCAAAATGGCCCTAATAATTTAAAAATAGGAGTTAGAGGGAATCCAAATTTTGGATTAGTACGAACATTAATGGTTGGTATAAAAAACAATACACTCGTAGGCAAAAATCAAAATGGAAGTGCTTTAGTATCTAGAGAAATAAAGGGCGAGGTTTGGTTTAATGAACTTCGTTTGTCAGAAATGGACAATAAGGGTGGTATGGCAGCCGTGGTTAATTTTGATTCTAATATTGCTGATTTTGCAACTATTTCGGCTACTGGAAAAATGAGTACCATTGGTTTTGGAACTTTAGAACAGGGACCAAACCAAAGAAGCAGAGAAGCCATTCAGCAATATAATATTGTTTCTAATTTTAGTTTAGGAAAGTTATTACCAAAAAAATGGGGCTTTAATCTGCCTTTTAATTATGCTATTGGAGAAGAGACAATTACTCCCGAATATGATCCTTTCAATCAGGATATAAGGTTGAAACAGTTGCTGGATGTTACTGAAAATCAAGCAGAAAAAAACAATATTAAAACGAGAGCTGTTGATTATACTAAACGAAAAAGCATCAATTTTATAGGAGTTAGAAAAGAAAGAGCAGCAGACCAAAAACAACACGTTTACGATCCCGAAAATCTTACTTTGTCTTATTCCTATAATGAAGTTGAGCGTCATAATTTTGAAATTGAAAAATTTATGGATCAACAGGTAAAAACTACGGCAGATTATACTTATGCGTTTCAGCCAAAAGCAGTTGAACCTTTTATGAAATCAAAGTTTATGAAGAAAAGTAATTATTGGAAACTTTTATCAGACTTTAATTTTAATTATTTACCAACTAATATATCCTTTAGTTCCAATATAATTAGACAATATAATAAGCAACAGTTTAGGCAAGTTGATGTTGACGGAATTGCTTTAGATGCTCTTTATAGAAGGAATTATTTGTTTAATTATCAATATGGATTCAATTATAATTTAACAAAAGCTTTAAAATTCAATTATACTGCATCATCAAATAATATCGTTAGAAATTATTTGGATGAAAACAATGAGCCTATTAATGGCGTTTCTCTCTTTACTGATTATTGGAATACTGGAGATCCAAATCAGCATAATCAACAATTGGTTATGAATTATGAATTACCACTTAATAAAATTCCATTATTAGGTTTTGTAAAATCGACTTACTCATATACTGGAGATTATAGTTGGCAAAGAGCTTCCATTGCATTATCTAATATTGTTATTGATGGGCAAAATTATAATTTAGGAAATACCATTCAAAATGCCAGTTCTCATAAATTGAACACAGCTTTTAATATGGATTCTTTTTATAAATATATTGGTTTAACCAATCAGCCAAAAAAACAAGTTGCAAAAGCTTCAGCGCCGCCAAAACCAGGTCAAAAAATCGTTAACACTACAGTTAGACCTCTTAGTACTAATCGTAATGTGTTTTTGGATGGTTTTATTGGACTTCTCACAAGTGTAAAAAATGTTCAATTAAACTATACTGAAAATAGAGGTACTGTTTTGCCAGGCTATACGCCGGGAATTGGCTTTTTTGGGTCTTCAAAACCAACTTTAGGATTTATATTTGGTTCGCAAGAAGACATTCGTTTTGAAGCGGCTAAAAGAGGATGGCTTACTAATTATCCGGATTTTAATCAAAATTATACTCAAATAACTAGCAGAACATTAAATTTAACAGCTAATGTCGATTTGTTTCCTGACTTCAAAATTGATTTGAATGCGGATCGTACTTACATTAGCAATTATTCAGAACAATATGACATTTCAAACGGACAATACAATTCAAGATCACCTTATAGTTTTGGTAACTTTTCTATTTCTACGGTATTGATAAAAACGGCTTTTAGTAAAAGTAATGATCTTATTTCAGTTGCATTTGAAGAGTTAAAAAACAATCGTTTAGTAGTTGCGGATCGTTTAGCACAAGCATTTTATACTGGAGCAATTCCTAGATATGGAGATGCTTCAAATCCAATTCCCGGGACTTCGGATCCCAACTATAAGGTCTACGTTGCCAACCAGGGGTTTCCGTTAGGTTTCGGAAAAAATAACCAATCCGTTTTGCTTCCCTCTTTTTTAGCAGCTTATTCCGGATCAAATGTAGCTTCGGTTTCAACTGATGCTTTTCGAAATATTCCGATTCCGAATTGGAATATTAAATACAGTGGATTGATGCGCTATAAATTCTTTAAAGACCGATTCAAACGTTTTTCAGTTCAAAACAGTTATAAAGCTTCCTATACAGTTAATTCATTTCGATCTAATTTTGAATTTGATAAAGCACCATCAGGATATAAACCAGACGGTAGTTTAAATTTAGATGCCGGTGGTAATTTATTTAATAAAGTTTTGATTTCTAATGTCAATTTGGTAGAGCAATTCAATCCTTTGATTAGACTAGATTTCGAAATGAAAAACTCTGTAAAAATATTGGCTGAAATGAAAAAAGATCGTGCTTTATCTATGAGTTTTGATAATAATCTGCTTACTGAAGTAAAAGGAATTGAGTATGTTGTTGGATTGGGTTACCGTATTAAAGATGTTATTTTTTCTTCTAGATTGGCCGATAATCCTACCGGAATTATTAAAAGTGATATCAATATTAAGGCAGATGTTTCCTATAGAAATAGCCAGACGATTGTACGCTATTTGGATTACAGTAATAATAAATTATCGGGTGGTCAAAATATTTGGTCTGCTAAACTGACAGCAGATTATTCGTTTAGTAAGAACCTAACAGCTATTTTCTTTTATGACCATTCTTTTTCAAAAGCTGTAATTTCTACCTCATATCCAATTACAAATATCCGAGGTGGATTTACCATGCGGTACAACTTTGGAAATTAAGATTCGAAAAAGTATAAAAATCTACTTCTAAGACTTACATTTGTACTGAATAATTTCGTGATTAAATTAAAACAAACTAATTATAAAATGAACATCCCATCAAATTTAAAGTACACAAAAGATCATGAATGGATTCTTCTTGAAGGAGAAATTGCAACTGTAGGAATTACAGATTTCGCACAAAAAGAATTAGGAGATATCGTTTATGTTGAAGTAGAAACTCTTGACCAATCATTAGATAAAGATGAGGTTTTTGGGACTGTTGAAGCTGTCAAAACAGTATCTGATTTATTCTTGCCAATGGCAGGAGAAATCGTTGAATTTAATGACTCTTTAGAAAATGATCCTGAAATGGTGAATTCTGACCCTTATGGTAAAGGTTGGATGATTAAAGTGAAAGTAACCAATCCTTCTGATTATAACGAATTACTTTCTAGTGAAGCATATAAAGAACTTATTGGCGCATAAATATTTTTATTTGTGGATTGCTGAATTTTGGACCCTAGTCATAATTATTTTGTGTTTAGTGAGTTTCAATAAATTGCCAAATGTAGGTATTCAGTCTGCAGATAAATATGTGCATTTTACTTTTCATTTTGGCTTTACAATACTATGGTTTTTGTATTTAAACCATAAAAACCCATCGGATAAAAATGCCATTTTTAAAGTATTTTTTGCCTCCTTCCTTTTTGGAATTTTAATAGAGGCTTCTCAAAGTTTGTTTACACTTACCAGAAAAGCAGATATTTATGACGTTATGGCAAATACAGCAGGTTCATTTGCAGCTATAATAACAGTACTTTCCTACAAAGTTCTTTTTAAAAAGAAAAGCACTTAATAAAAAATCAAAAAAACAGTCCTACTTCGGTGGGATTTTTTATTTTTATATCATGAATATCAAACAATATTTAGATTCGACCTATTTAAAAACAGCTAGTCAGGCAGGAATTACTGAAGACGAAAATATAAGCGTCGTAAAATTTTTCATAAAGGAAGCCATAGATGAACAATTTAAACTCATTATGATTCGTCCTGAAATGGTTAGTATCGCTAAAACCATGATTTCAAAAGCAAATTCTACAGTAGATATAGGAACTGTAATTGATTTTCCAAAAGGTAATTTGGGTTTGGAATTGAAATTAAAAGAAGCTAATAAAGCTATTTTAGACGGTGCAGATGATTTAGATTTTGTATGTAATTATCAAGCATTTAAAGATGGAAATACTGATTTAGTTAAACAGGAAATAGTAGAATGTACTAAATTGGGATTGAATAACCACAAAATAGTAAAATGGATAATTGAGGTTGCTGCGTTAAATCATCATCAAATCATTCAACTTTCTGTATTAATCAAAAACCTGGTTGTAACAAATTTTAAAGAAGAGCAGTATAAATATGTTTTTGTTAAATCGTCAACTGGATTTTATGAAACTGAAAATAATTTACCAAATGGAGCAACATTGGAAACAATTGTTTTGATGTTAGAAAACACTTTTCCACTTCCTGTAAAAGCAGCTGGTGGAGTTAGATCTTATATTGAGGCCGTTCAAATGATTCGACTTGGTGTAAAAAGAATTGGAACTTCTGCAGCAAAAACTATTGCAAACGGATCAGTTTCAAATAGCGATTATTAATAGAATGAACTTGCTAAAGTTATGAAAAAAAATATTCCTGTTTTGTTGTTTCTATTTTGTTTTTCTATTTTTTATGCACAAGAATTTTCGCCAAATAAGGAACAATTCCCCGTTTTTTATCCATGTGATCCTGCAAATACTCTCCATTTAGAATCGTGTTTTTATAATCAAGTTCAAAAACTCGTATTCGATAATTTTAAAGTGCCTGATAATTTAAAAAGCACTGATTTTAAAACAAATATTATTGTTCTTTTTGAAGTGAATGAACATGGGAAATTCCAAGTCCAATATGTTGATTCGGACAATAAACAATTAATAGATGAATGTAAAAGGGTTTTTGCATTGTTTCCAATTGTAGGTCCACCACAATTTAATGGAAAACCAACCTATTCTAAATACACTATTAAAATTAGTATCCCTTTAGAAAGTGCTTTTACAATTTCATTGCAAAATAAGGAATTAAAGAAGGATCAGAAGTCTAAAGTAACGGAACATGTTGCCAAAGAATTAACGGAATACGATGCTATTGTTTATCATAATTTCAATAATCCACAGTTTGAAAGTCACTTAAACATTCCTTTTTCACACAGCTATTATGCTCAATTTGATTCTGCTATGAATCAGGTTGGAGCTAACAATCATACTGCTTCTAAACCTTATACCTATTCAGAAGTTTCTAAATATTACGATCTTAAAGAAGAAAATTCAAAGTTGATGAAGTCCAAAACCAGTTGGTGGGGCAGGAAATTATGGAACGAATATTTAGTTCAGATTCAAGGAGAGGATTACTGGTTTACCTTAAATCCTATATATGATTTGCAATTAGGCAACAGTACTTCAACAGTTTCAAATAAAACCTTTATGAATACTCGTGGAATTCAAATTCAGGGAGGTCTTGGAAAACAGTTGAATTTCACGACTACTATTTATGAAAGTCAGGGAAGTTTTCCGGATTATTTTAGTGACTATTCTCGTACTATAAAACCTAGTGGAGGAAATCCGGCTATTATTCCTGGGATTGGAATTGCTAAAGATTTTAAGGATTCGGGGTTTGACATGCCAATGGCAGAAGCAAACCTAACTTATACACCTAATAAAATGATTGATTTGCAATTGGGATATGGTAGAAATTTTATCGGAGACGGTTATCGCTCCTTAATAACTACAGACGGTGTAAGCCCTTATCCTTATTTTAAGATGAACACTAGTTTTTGGAAAATAAAATATACCAATACGTATATGTTTCTTAAAGATGTTCGTCCTGAAGTATTCGTTGATCGTACTTATGCTACAAAATATATGGCCAACCATTATTTAAGTTTAAATGTAACTAAAAGATTGAATATTGGTTTATTTGAATCAGTAGTTTGGGCAAATACAAACAATCGTGGATTTGAAGCAGGTTTTGTTAATCCAATCCTGTTTTACCGTTCAGTAGAATTTGCTTCTTCCTCTAAAACCGGAAATGCACTTTTAGGTTTTACTGCGAAATTTAAATTCAACAATAAGATTAATTTTTATGGCCAATTTTTGTTAGATGAATTCTCGGTTAACGATATTAAAAAAGCAGATAATAGCTGGAAAAACAAATATGGATATCAAGTGGGTTTAAAATATTACAATGCTTTTAATGTTAAGAATTTATTAATACAATTGGAATTTAATAATGTGCGACCTTATGTATATTCGCATAGTAATCCTTTAACTAATTACGGGAATAACAATCAAAGTTTAGGCCATCAATGGGGTGGAAATTTTAAAGAATTTATTGCAATTGCAAGATATCATCAAGGGCGTTTTTTTTCAGATGCTAAATTTACCATTGGAAAACGAGGTTTAGATTTTAATTCGACAGCAAATAATTATAATTACGGAAGTAATATTTACAGAAGTTATGACGATCAAAGACCTTTTGATAATGGCGTTATAATAGGTCAAGGAAATACAACAACAGTTTTTATAGCAGATGCACAAGTTGGATATTTAATTAATCCGGCAACCAATTTGAAGTTTTTTGGAAGTATGATTTATAGAAATTTTGATCCTTTACAAAATACAGCAACCGCTTTTAAACAAAAAACAAGTTGGTTTTCTCTTGGATTGAGATGCGATATTTTTAATTGGTATTTTGATTATTAAACTTTAACGATTGTTTCGTTAAAAAATCTAAAAACTAGAACTTAAAATTAATAATCTAATTACTATCTTTGCATCAGTTTTTAAAAAAGCAAATGAAAACCGCATTGAATACAAGCTCAAGTACATTTTCTCTAAAAGATATTTTTACTGATTTTAAAGAAATCACTAAAGCGAGATTAGCAATAAGTGTGGTTTTTTCCTCATTGGCGGGATATATGCTAGGTGTGTTGGATTTTCATTCGGTTGAATGGGTAATCTTATTAAAGCTAGCAATTGGTGGTTATTGCATGGTTGGAGCTTCTAACGCTTTTAACCAAGTTATTGAAAAAGATCTGGATATTTTGATGGAAAGAACTAAAAACCGTCCTGTTCCAGCGCAAAGAATGTCGTCGAATACAGCATTAATTATTGCTGCAATTTTAACTATTATTGGTATAGTTATATTGTATACGATCAATTCAAAAACAGCAATGTTTGGTGCGATTTCAATTTTCTTATATACCAGTATTTATACTCCTCTAAAAACGATGACGCCTTTGTCCGTTTTTGTTGGAGCTTTTCCTGGTGCAATTCCATTTATGTTAGGATGGGTTGCAGCAACGGGGGAGTTTGGGATTGAAGCTGGGACTTTGTTTTTGATTCAATTTTTCTGGCAGTTTCCCCATTTTTGGGCCATTGGTTGGTTTTTATATGAAGATTATGAGAAAGCAGGCTTTTTTATGTTGCCTTCTGGGAAAAAAGATAAATCCACAGCCTTGCAAATTATTTTGTATACAATATGGCTAATAATTGCCTCACTTTTGCCTGTTTTGGGTTACACTGGGCGCTTATTTTTAACACCTATTAGTGCAGTTATTGTATTTTTATTAGGATTGTGGATGTTATATTATGGTGTGAGACTCTATCAATTAAGGACATCAAAGGCTGCAAGAACATTAATGTTGGTAAGTGTTTCTTACATTAGTTTATTACAATTAGTATATATATTAGATAAATTTTTAAGATAATGATACAAGAAAATAGTCCTGCAGTAGAATTAAAAATGAAAACGGAAAGGTCCTATAAATTGATTTTGTTGTTTGCTATGGTTAGCATGATAATGATGTTTGCTGGATTAACAAGTGCGTTTGTTGTGAGTAAATCCAGAACAGATTGGTTGAAAGATTTTCAATTGCCAACTGCCTTTTTTTATAGCACAGCCGTCATTATTGCTTGTAGTTTGACTTTTCATTTAGCAAAAAAATCCATTCAAAAAGACAACAGAAGTGCGACTACTTCATATCTTTTAGCTACTTTAGCGCTTGGAATTGTGTTTGTGATTTTTCAATTCATGGGTTTTGGTGAAATTGTAGCTTCAGGTTACTATTTTACTGGTAGTGAAAGCTCTATAACCACTACATTTCTATATGTTATAACAATGGTGCATTTAGCCCACCTTGCAGGTGGAATTATTTCACTTCTGATTATAATTTATAATCATTTTAAACAAAAATACAATTCAACTCAAACCCTTGGTATAGAGTTAGGTGCAATGTATTGGCACTTCCTCGATTTATTATGGGTTTATTTGTTTTTATTTTTATATTTCTTTAAATAAGAAAAAAACGTAAATTTGGGAACTTTTTAACGATTAAATTTTATGGAAGCGACAGTTAGTACTGCAAACAACGAAGAGAAAACATGGGGTGGGGGAAATGAACCTATCGGAGCAAGTTATGGTAAATTAATGATGTGGTTTTTTATCCTATCTGATGCTTTAACTTTTTCAGGATTCCTAGCTGCCTATGGTTTTTCTAGATTCAAATTTATTGACAATTGGCCTTTAGCAGATGAAGTGTTTACTCATTTCCCATTCATGCACGGTGTTTCTGCTCCAATGTATTATGTGGCTTTGATGACTTTTATTTTGATATTTTCTTCAGTAACAATGGTTTTAGCTGTTGATGCAGGACACCACATGAATAAAGCCAAAGTTACATTCTATATGTTTTTGACTATTATTGGAGGACTAATTTTTGTTGGATCACAAGCTTGGGAATGGAAAAATTTCATACATGGTGAATATGGTGCAGTAGAAACAAAAGGTGGTAGTTTACTACAGTTTGTTAATAATAAAGGGGAAAGAGTTGCTCTTGCTGACTTTGCAATTATTTTGCCAGAACGAAGAGAGCATTTAGATCGAAGTAAAGGAAAATGGTTTATGGAAGGTCCAACTTTGCCAAGTTATTCTGTTGCTGAAGTTCAGGCTGGTTTTAAGGCGCATCCAGAATTATTAGTTCGAACAGAAGTTATTTATAAAGATGATGCAACTGCCAAAAGCGACTTAAAAATAGATCACACTTTAAGTAAATATAAACATAAAACTGTTTTGACTCGTGCAGAATCTGAATTCAGATTATCGACATCTGCGTATGTTGTTGAAGGAGCAAACTTGACAAGAAATGAGTATGGAAGTAAGTTATTTGCTGATTTCTTTTTCTTTATAACCGGTTTTCACGGGTTTCACGTTTTTACAGGAGTTATAATTAATATTATTATTTTCTTTAATGTATTGGTGGGAACTTATGAAAAAAGAAGAAGTTATGAAATGGTAGAAAAAGTCGGACTTTATTGGCACTTTGTCGATCTTGTATGGGTTTTTGTATTCACATTCTTCTATTTAGTTTAATTTTTAAGATTATTAATATGTCACACGAACACGTATCGAATACCAATAGAATTTGGTTAGTTTTTGGAATATTATCCGCAATTACAACTGTAGAAGTTGCTTTAGGGATCATCAAGCCTGACTTTTTACACATGAACTCCTTAATGAGTATGAATTTACTTAACTGGATATTTATTATTTTAACCATAGTTAAAGCGTACTATATTGTATGGGCTTTTATGCATATGGAAGGAGAGAAAACTAGTTTAAGCTGGATGGTCGTTGCTCCTTTTGTTTTTTTAGTACTCTACTTACTTTTCATCCTTTTGGTTGAAGCAGATTATATTTTTGAAGTTTTTAAAAATGCCACAATTAAATGGAACTTTTAACAACATATTAATTATAAAAAAAGACGGTATCTCACCGTCTTTTTTTATTTTTGCTTTATTTTAATTCTAGTTTCAAAATGAAAAAAAATCTCGTTCTCTTCGCGCTTTTTATATTCCCAATTGTTGCTTATCTTTTTTTTGCAACAGGTGTAAATAAATTCATGTTTTTGCCTACAGTAACGCCAAATATTCCTGATATAGGCAATTGGCATTCTTTGAGCGGAGAGCAGGTTACTTTAAATAAAAAGATCACAATTTTGGGATTTACAGGTAATGATATCCTTTTTAATAAAGGAAATTATTTCAACTTAAATCAAAAGATTTATTTAAAAAATCAAGCTTTTAAAGATTTTCAATTTGTAATGATCGCTCCCGAAGGTACTCAGGATGATGTTAAGAAAGTTCTTAAGGGATTAAGTGATTTGTCAGATGAATCTAAGTGGTTGTTTGTATTTGCTCCCGAAAAGGAGATAAAGACTTTTTATGATAAATTGAAACTTAAAGGTAAATTAGACAGTCACTACGGGACAAAAAATGTTTTTATTATTGATAAGAAACGAAGTCTTAGAGGCAGAAAAGATAAAGACGAATACAAAGAAGGATATGATGCTTCCTCACCATCTGATTTATATAATGAGATGACAGATGATGTAAAGGTAATTCTAGCCGAATATCGTTTAGCCCTTAAAAGGAACAATGCAGACCGGCAAATTTAAATTTTTCAAAAGTCAGAATTATGCTTAAAAATAAATCATATATCGGAATTTCTTTTGTCATCTTAATTTTTGGAATATTTGCTATTCCTAAAATAATAGAACGAATAAAAAATGGGGATGTTGTTAAAGGGGATCGCCTCGATAACGTTTCTAATCACGGTTTAACTGATGAACGCTTGATGCTTATTGGTCCTGCTCCAAAGTTTAAACTAACAGATCAGAATGAGATGTTAATTTCAAATGCTGACTATGCCGGTAAAGTACATGTTATTGAGTTTTTCTTTACAAGTTGTCCATCAATTTGTCCAGTAATGAATAAAAACATGATTGCTATTCAAAACAATTTTTTTGGAAATCCAAATTTCGGAATTGTTTCAATTTCTATTGATCCTGAACATGATACACCAAAAGTACTGAAGTCACATGCTGAGTTATTAGGGGTTAAATCAACCAATTGGCACTTTTTGACAGGAGATAAAAAGTATATCTTTGATATAGCAAACAAGGGTTTCAATCTTTATGTTGGAGAAAATACTAAAGTTAAAGGCGGTTTTGAGCATTCTGGTTTATTTGCTCTGGTGGATAAAAAAGGTAATATACGTTGTAGGAAGGATGATTATGGTAATCCAATATTGTATTATGACGGTCTTGAAAAAAAAGGAGTTAAAGAGATTCAACAAGATATAGCAATTTTATTAAGAGAATAATGGAAAAAGAATTAGCGGATAAAAAATATAGTAAAATTATTACTTTAATATCTATTTTAATACCAGCAGCAGTTGTTGTTTTGTTCAGTGTTAGATTAAAGGATTTTGGGTTCAATGTGGAGCCTCTTTCCTTTTTGCCACCAATATATGCTACAATAAATGGAATTACTGCCCTGATATTGATTTCGGGTGTCCTCGCTATTAAAAATGGAAAAAGAAAATTACATCAAAGTTTAATGACTTCGGCAATTGTTCTTTCTTTACTGTTTTTGGTGATGTATATTGCGTATCATATGACAGCCGATTCGACTAAATTTGGAGGGGAAGGAATGATTAAATACGTTTACTTTTTTATTTTAATCACACACATATGTCTTTCAATTGCTATTATACCTTTAGTAATGATTACTTATGTAAGAACATTGTCGGAACAATTTGACCGTCATAAAAAAATTGCAAAGATCACTTTTCCAATTTGGTTGTATGTAGCTGTAACTGGAGTTATTGTTTATTTGATGATTTCACCTTATTATGTGTATTAAAAAAATAGTATTTTTAGCGCTTTTTTTCTTGTTTTTCACAATTCCTTCAGTAGCTCAATGTGCCATGTGTCGTGCTGCAGTTGAAAGCGAAGGTAATGGTGTGAAAGCAGAAGCAATAAATGATGGAATTGTTTATTTAATGGTCATCCCCTATGTTCTTGTTGCCGGAATAGGCTTTGCAGTTTATAAAATGAAAAAGAAATAAATTTATTCATTTAGAATTATCAACTTTAATAGTCATAGCTCCATTTATATTGATAAAGGCAAGAATTGCTTTATTCGTTAATTGTATTTTTTCAAACACAATATCTTCGATTGTCCCATTTATAAGTACACTCGTCATTGGGGAATAATTTTTTAAGTATTTTAGAATATTTTGTTTCCCTTCATCAAGATTAGGTTTTATAGAATACCTGAAATTTGCTTGAATTTTTTTCAAAAAATAGGATTGTGCCATCCAATTTGCAGTTTTAATTAAACGGCTTTTGGTGTCTAAAACGTACTCTAATTTATTGAAATAAATTTGTTTGGTTTGTTCATCGTATTCTGGAAATCCGCTTAAATAAATTTTTCCATTTATACTTCCTGAAACTTCTAATGCTATAATCATTTTTCCGCCTTTATGCCAAATAGTTACATTTTGAATAAGAACTTTTCTTTTTCCGCTTGTAAATTCTTTTCCTGAAAAATTAGAACTAATTATTCTCGAAGCATCTTGATAGGTAGAAACTGCGATGATATTTGCGCTAATTTTTTCTGGTACTTTTGAAATTGCTTTTAAAATTATTTTATTCTTGTCAAATAAAGAATTTGGTTTTTGACCTATAAGTGATTCAATTGTACATTTTAAGCCCATTTCGAAGGATATATTTTCGGAAACAAGCCTTGCATCAGTAGTGTACAATTCTATGGGTATAATTCTCAGCCAGCTTTGATAAGTTGAGCTCATTTCAAATGGTGTGCATATTTTTTCTATGACCTCTAATACATTTGGTTTAAAATCTAAAGATTTTGAAACTGTTTCATCTATTTTTTTTTCGATTTTCGATTTAAATAGTTGAAGGGTTGGGTTGATCAAATAGGTTATAGGAATTGCTTTTCCCATTATAGTAATAGAGGGGCTTTCATTCCAATTTAAAGATTTTAATTCGGTATGCGTATTGAGTTTCCAGTTGGATAAATTTACTTCACTTAATAAAGTCAGATTTCCATTTAAGTTAAATTCTCGAATGTTGTATAATGATACGCCTAATTTATTTGTTCCTAGACGGTATTTTATAAATGCTTTTAAAGGAAATATAGTTTTTATTTTTCCGTTTTCATTTTCGAAAGATATAGGCGCTAATTTCCAAATCCGAATTTCATAATTGTCACCTTCGATGGTATTGTCCTCATAGATAAGACCCGTCAAAAGAGTATTTGTTTTATTTTCAATATCCTTAAGTTTTATTTTTATAGGCATATTAATATAGGATGGGTTGTTGTCATATAATATAGGAGATGCGTCATCTGGTTCCGGTCTAAGGGTCTCAATTTTTATAGCCGATGAGCATCCCAAAATTGTTAAAATGCAGATAATTGTTAAAGTATTTAAAACAATTTTTTTCATAAATATATTAATTGATTCTTGCTTGTAAAATTACTCAAAAGTCATCTAATTTTATAAAAGATGTAACAAATTCAAATAGGATATGTCTAATACTTCAAATAGTTAATTACAGTGCACTTTTTATTTCCGAAAAAGCTATTATTTATAAAAAAAACAGTATTAAATAATGATCCATACCATGATTGAAATTAAAGACTTGCACAAATCCTATAGGATGGGATCATCTGAATTACATGTGTTAAAAGGAATTAATTTTAATATCAATGAAGGTGAATTAGTAGCTATTATGGGGTCATCAGGTTCTGGCAAATCAACTTTATTAAATATTCTTGGAATTCTAGACGAGGCTGATTCGGGGAGTTATATTTTGGATAATGTGCCAATTAAAAACTTAAACGAAACCGTTGCATCTAATTATAGAAATCAATTTTTAGGTTTTGTTTTCCAGTCATTCAATTTGATAAATTATAAAAGTGCTCTGGATAATGTTGCTTTGCCACTATACTATAAAGGTTTGAAAAGGAAGGAACGCAATGAAATTGCTATGACTTATCTTGAAAAAGTTGGTTTGGCCTCACATTTCCATCATTTACCTAATGAACTTTCTGGTGGACAAAAACAACGTGTAGCTATTGCCAGAGCAATGGCTTCAAATCCCAAAGTTTTACTAGCTGATGAGCCAACAGGAGCTTTGGATACCAAAACTTCATATGAAGTGATGGCGCTCATTCAAGGAATTAATGATGAGGGTAAAACTATTTTGATCGTTACACATGAGCCTGATATTGCTGCAATGTGTAAAAGGAATGTAGTTTTAAAAGATGGTTTAATAATAGACGATAAGTTAGTAGAACAAGTTAGAGCGTCTTCTTATGTTTAATATAGAGCGTTGGCAGGAAATATTTGAGGCGATAGCTAAAAACAAGCTGAGAACAATTCTTACGGGAATTTCTGTGGCTTCTGGAATATTTATATTAGTAATCCTTTTGGGAGTTGGAAAAGGAATTCAAAATGGTATTGAAAAACAGTTTGAACGTGACGCAGATGGTATTGTTGAAGTATGGTCAGGAACAACAACAAAAGAATACAAAGGATTAAATCCAGGAAGACAAATTCAATTTCACAATTCCGATTACGATATTTCAGTTCAAAAATTAGGAACGCAAATAGATAAAAAGTCCTCAATTTATAGCTTTTGGAATGCAGAGATTGTTTACAGAAATCAAACAGGAACATATCAATATCGAGGGGTTATGCCAGATTATCAGGCTATTGAAAATGCAACAATAACAGAAGGTCGTTTTATTAATTCTAACGATATTTCTAATAGTGAGAAAGTCGCAGTAATTGGTCAAAAACTGAGATTAGATTTGTTTAAAGATAAAAATCCTATTGGCGAGTTAATTACAGTTAGCAAAATTAACTTTAAGGTTGTTGGAGTTTTTACAGATCCCGGTGGTGACAGAGAAGAATCGAGGGTTTTTTTGCCAATATCAACAACACAGCAAGCTTTTGGTGTCTCAGATAAGCTAAGTAATTTTTCCTATACGCTCGTTAAGAAAGATAATTATGATGAGGCTTTAATAGCATCAAATAAGTTTAAAGATGAAATTGGACAATTGTTGAAAGGTAAAAATACAATAGCCCCTGATGATATTAGTGCTATCGGAGTAAATAGTTCTATTGAAAATGCCAAACAATTTTATGATTTAAATCTTTATATCCGATTATTTTTTTGGTGGGTGGGGATTTGTACTATAATTGCTGGTGTAGTAGGCGTTAGTAACATCATGCTCATTATTGTCAAAGAGCGTACAAAAGAAATTGGAATTAGAAAAGCACTCGGAGCTTCTCCTATTTCTATCATTGGAATGATATTACATGAATCTATATTTATAACTACAATTTCTGGATTCGTAGGGCTTTTGATGAGTTTGCTTCTTTTGGAATTAGCAGGTCCTCAAATAAAAAGCGAATATTTTTTAAATCCCGAAGTTGATTTTAGAGTTGCCTTGACCACCTTAGCTTTGTTAGTTTTTTCTGGGGCTCTCGCCGGATTTTTCCCAGCTTTTAGGGCTGCAAAAATTAAACCTATTATAGCACTTAGAGACGAATAATTATGTTTGATAAAGAAAAATGGAACGAAATATTAGAGGCACTAACTGCTAATACTTTCAGAACGATACTGACGGCTTTTGGAGTTTTTTGGGGTATTTTTATTTTGGTGATATTACTGGCCGCAGGAAATGGTTTGGAGAATGGTGTAAAAAAAGGTTTTGGAGGAATAGCCACTAATAGTATGTTTATGTGGAGTCAGACGACCTCAAAACCATATAAAGGATTGCCAAAAATAAGGACTTATAATTTTAAAAACGGAGATGTTCAGGCCTTAAAAGAAAATTTCCCCGATCTTTTATATGTTTCTCCCCGAAATCAATTGGGCGGTTTTGAAGGTGCTAATAATGTTATTAGAGGAACTAAATCGGCTGCCTATACTATTTATGGAGATTATCCAGAATATATAAAACATGAATCTATAGCTATAATAAAAGGACGTTTTGTAAATCAACAGGATATTCTTTTAAAAAGAAAAGTTGCGGTAATTGGCCAAGGTGTAATTAGTGAATTGTATGCCTTAAACGAGGAAGTTATTGGAACCTATATTAAAGTAAACGGAGTAAATCTTATGGTAGTTGGAGTTTATAATTCCAAATCAAGAGAAAACGGGGGTGGAGAAGCTGCTCAAAAAAATATTTTTATGCCTTTTACTGCTTTTCAACAAGCTTTTAACTGTGGGGATACCGTAGGTTGGATGGCAATTACAGCAAAGGACAATGCTTCTATCACAACGTTAAAACCAAAAATTTTATCCTTTATGAAGGCGCGTCATGCTATCAGTCCTGAAGATGAAAGAGCCATTGGAAATTTTGATTTATATGAAGAATTTCAAAAGGTACAGGGATTGTTTTTAATTTTAAAATTCATCGCTTATTTTGTTGGCACTTTAGTATTACTTTCAGGTGTAATTGGGATTTCAAATATTTTACTTATTGTGGTTAAAGAACGAACCAATGAAATTGGAATCAGAAGAGCATTGGGAGCAACTCCAGCAGCAATTCGTTCTCAGATATTAACGGAAGCTATATTTTTGACCATTATTTCGGGAATGTTAGGCATTGCTATGGCTACAGGAGTGTTATTTGGTGTAAACAAAATATTGGATAATATGGGAGATGAAAATACCATGTTTGCAAATCCAAGTGTCGATCTATCGGTTGTATTTATCGCTTTACTTATATTAGTGGCCTCGGGAATATTAGCCGGATTTATTCCTGCTCAAACAGCTATTAATGTAAAACCAGTGGACGCATTAAGAACGGAATAAAATTTAAAAAATTATAATCTATTAATCAAATTACACAATGAAAAAAGGACTAACCATAACTATTCTAATCTTGATTGTATTTGTATTTTCGGGAGCTTTATATTATTTATATGCTAAAAATCAGGAGTCTCCGATTATTTATGTATTAGAAACAGCAGAAATCAAAACGATAGTTAAAAACACCATAGCGACGGGGCATATTGTTCCAAATGAAGAGGTTTTAATAAAGCCAAACATATCGGGTATTATAGAAACCGTATATATCAAAGCTGGAGAAACAATTAAAGCGGGTGATTTAATTGCTAAAATTAGAGTTGTGGCTAATGTTTCTAATTTGAGTAGTTCTCAAAATCAAGTTCAGACAAGTAAGATTGCATTAGACAATCAGGAAAAATTATTTCAAAGACAAAAAATTTTATACGATAAAGGAGTGATTTCTGCCAATGATTTTGATGCTGCTCAATTGGGATATAATCAGGCAAAACAAAATTATTCTGCTGCGAAGCAAGGATTTGAGATTGTAAAAACAGGAACAACTTCAGGTCTAGGTAATTATGCAAACACTCTTATTCGTTCAACCGTAAACGGAATGGTTCTCGATGTTCCGGTAAAAGTAGGAAATCAAGTCATCGAAAGTAATAACTTCAATGAAGGAACTACAATTGCTAGTGTTGCAGATGTGGGGCGTATGATATTTGTTGGAAAAATTGATGAATCTGAAGTTGGAAAAATCAAAGAAAAGCTAGCTATAGAAATTACAGTTGGTGCTATTGAAAACAAAAAGTTTGATGCAATTCTACAATATATTGCTCCAAAGGGAATTGCCGAAAACGGTGCTATCCAATTTGAAATTAAAGCTTCACTTTCAAACAGGGATGAGACTTTCATTCGAGCAGGATTAAGTGCTAATGCATCAATTATTTTAGAAAAGGCAGACAAAGTCTTGGCTGTTAAAGAAGCATTAATACAATTTGATCCAAAAACCCAAAAGCCTTTTGTAGAAGTAGAAAAAGGGAAACAGAAGTTTGAAAGAAGAGATTTAGTCTTAGGTGTTTCCGATGGAATTTATGTCGAAATAAAAAGTGGTATTTCATCCAAAGATAAAATCAAAGTTTGGAATCAAGGTTTGAAAACCGAAGAACCAAAGCTTTAAATCAGCAATTAAAAAAGAATTTTAGTTTTTATAAAATGTTAATTTAGTGTAGTACCTTTGCTGCACTTTCATTCAAAGTATATGAAAAATAATAATTGGATTCCCATAGTTTTAATCTTCTTTTATAGTTTGTCCAATCAAGCACAAACTAAAAAATGGACCATTGAAGAATGCGTAAATTATGCTTTAGTGCACAATATTTCTATTCAACAGTCGGATTTAGACAATCAAGTTGCAGTAATTGATAAAAAAGGTGCAATAGGAAATTTTTTACCCTCTATAAATGCAAATGGTTCTCATTCCTGGAATATTGGTTTGAATCAAAATATTACTACAGGGCTCTTAGAAAATCAAACAACACAGTTTACCTCTATGGGTTTGAATGCAGGGATTGATATTTATAAAGGAATGCAAAATCAAAACAGATTGCGCAGAGCCAACCTTTCTATTATAGCCGCTCAATACCGGTTGTCAAAAATGAAAGACGATGTTTCGCTCAACGTTGCCAATGCTTTTTTACAAATACTTTTCAATAAAGAAAATATTAAAGTTCAAAATGAACAGTTAACTAATAATGAAAAACAATTAAAACGTACTCAAGAATTGGTTAATGTAGGCTCTGCTCCAAGAGGGGATTTGTTAGATTTAAAAGCTACTGTTGCAGCCGATAAACAAAAAGTTATCAATGCAGAAAACACTTTTTTGATTTCTAAATTAAGCCTTGCTCAATTGTTACAATTGGATAATTTTGGAGAGTTTGATATTGCAGATATGGATAATAACGCCTCTCAAAGCGCAACCATGCTATTGAGTCCAGAAGTAATTTATGCCAAAGCAAAAGAAGAACGAGTAGAATTAAAAATTGCAAATACTAATTTAGCTATAGCCGAGAAAGATATTGTAATTGCAAAAGGAGCTCATCAACCAACATTATCCGGATTTTATGGATTTAATTCCAGAATTTCCTATGCTGATATACCTACTTTTAATGGTAATGTTTATACAGGCATGAGAAGTCCTTTGCCTTTCTTTACTCAATTTAATGATAACAAAGGTCATAATTTTGGTCTTCAATTAAGTGTGCCTATTTTGAATGGGTTTTCAATTCGAAATAATATAGCACGAACAAAAGTGAGTTATGAACGCAGTAAAATAGCTTTAAATCAGTCAGAATTAGATTTAGAACGTAATGTATATACTGCTTTTACTGATGCACAAGGAGCTTCAAAAGCCTATGAGTCATCAGTAGCTGCATTAGATGCGCGAAATGAAGCTTTTAATTATGCCCAGGAAAAATACAATGTAGGAATGATGAACGCCTTTGATTTTAATCAGGCACAAACTTTATTTGCTAATGCCCAATCAGAAGTTTTAAGAACGAAATACGATTTTATCTTTAAGGTTAAAGTTATTGAATTTTATTTCGGAATTCCAATCATACAAAAATAATAGTCATGTCAAAAAAAACGATTTATATTTTAATAGGCTCAGCTGTAGTTATAGTTGTTGCTCTAATCTCCTTATCTAAGGCTGGTATTATTGGAAATAAAGATAAAGGTACAGAAGTTGAAATAGCAACAGCAAATGAAATAACTATAGTTGAAACGGTATCAGCTACTGGAAAAATTCAACCAGAAAAAGAGGTTAAAATATCATCAATGGTTTCCGGCGAAATTATAGATTTGCCAGTTAAAGAGGGACAAGTGGTAAAAAAAGGGGACTTATTGGTAAAAATCAATCCTGATTTATATACATCAGGATATAATAGAACCCTTGCAGGTTTGTCTGGTACTAAAGCCGGCTTAAGTCAGGCAGATGCTTCTTTTAAAGAAGCAAAAGCAAATTATGATCGGAATCGAATTTTGTTTGACAAGGGAATTATTTCCAAATCCGATTGGGATCGTTCTATTTCGACATTTGAAGTTGCTAAAGCAGCAAAAGAGTCAGCCTATTTCAATGTTAAGAGTGCTTCTGCGACTGTAATCGAGGCTAAGGACAATCTCGGTCGAACTATTATTTATGCTCCAACTGACGGGACAATTTCTGTTCTTAACGTAGAATTAGGCGAAAGGGTTTTGGGAACGCAACAAATGACTGGAACGGAACTTTTAAGAGTTGCCAATTTAAATAATATGGAAGTTGAAGTTGATGTTAACGAAAATGATATTGTTAAAATTAATGTTGGAGATTCTGCTAGAGTTCAAGTCGATGCTTACCTTAAAAAACATTTTACAGGAATAGTAACGAGTATCTCCAATTCGGCTAGTTCTACTCTAACAGCCAATCAAGTTACAAATTTTAAAGTTAAAGTTAGAATATTGAAAGAATCTTATCTGGATTTAGTGGAAGGAAAACCTATTAGCTATTCCCCTTTTAGACCAGGAATGACTGCAACAGTTGATATAATTACTGAAAGAAAAGAAAAGGTAATGGGGATTCCAATAAGTTCTGTTGTTGTTAAATCCGATACTACGGCTGTAAAAAAATTAGAAGTTGAAGATAAAACAGCAGATGAAAATGTTGTTAAGCCTAAAAGTAATAAAAAATACGAATGTGTTTTTGTTAAAGTAGGCGATAAAGCAAAAATTAGAATTATTAAAACAGGTATTCAAGATGATACTAATATTGAGATTACTCAAGGATTAAAAAAGGGAGAAGTGATAATCATAGGGCCATATAATACAGTCACAAAAGAGTTAAACTCAGGTGACAAGGTGGTTTTGGCAACAGATAAAACTGCAAAGGTCAATAAATAATGGCCTATATACTTAATATTGAAACAGCTACTAAAAACTGCTCTGTTGCTATTGCTCTAGACGGAAAAACAATACTTTGCAGAGAGATTGCTGAAGTTGGATATTCTCATGCTGAAAAGTTACATGTTTTTATTGAATCTATTTTGTCAGATGTTCAAATTACATTTAAGGATCTTTCGGCTATTGCAATAAGCCAAGGTCCCGGATCTTATACCGGTTTGAGAATTGGGGTTTCTGCCGCTAAAGGATTGTGTTTTGCTCTTGAAATTCCATTAATTGCAATTGACACATTAGCTGTCCTCGCTTCACGGGTAATTGTTTTAGAAGGTCTAATTATCCCGATGATAGATGCTAGAAGGATGGAAGTATATAGTGCAGTATTTAATTTTAAGTTAGATAGAATCAGAGAAGTTCAGGCGGAGATATTAGATTCGAATTCCTTTTCAGATCTTGCGGAAAAAGTATATTTTGTTGGAGACAGTTCAGAAAAGGCTAAAAATATTTTATCAAAATCCAATTTTATTTTTTTAGAATCAATTATTTATCCTTCGGCTAATGAAATGAGTGTTTTGAGTTTTCGTAAGTTCAGCAAACAAGACTTTGTTGATCTCGCTTATTTCGAGCCTTATTATCTAAAAGATTTTTTGATAACTACCAAAAAATAATCTATTATTTAGTAGCTTCTTTTACAAAAGGCTGAAACTTTATTTCTGCTACATCAAAGGCCTCTTTAGAATCCTCTAAAATTTCAGCGCTGATATCCCAAAAATCAGCATTTGTAGACCAGGCTCTGATTGCAATTTTGATACCCGAATCGGTAATTTCTTTAATAACAACAGATGGTTTTGGATCTTTTAAAACCTTGCTGTTATTTTCTAAAAGATGGTTTATAATGGTTTTCACTTTTTTAATATCGGTATCATAAGAAATCCCAATTGTTAAATCGGTTCTTCTGTTTAATAGTTTTGAAAAGTTGATAATATTTCCGTTAGACAAAGCTCCGTTAGGAATAAATATAACCTGATTATTTCCTGTCAATAACTGTGTAACAAAAATTTGAATATCGATGACTGTACCTGATACTCCTTGAGCTTCTATCACATCTCCCAATTTAAAGGGTTTAAATAGAATGATAAGCATTCCTCCTGCAAAATTAGATAACGATCCTTGTAATGACAAACCAATAGCCAAACCAGCAGCTCCCAAAATTGCTACAAAGGAGGAAGATTCAATTCCTAATTTAGAAATTACAGCAATAAAAAGTATGATTCGTAATCCCCAGAAGACTACATCAGAAAGAAATTCAATGAGTGTAGGCTCAACTTCTCTCTTCGTCATTATTTTTCGGCTAATTTTATTTAAAACTTTTATAGCCCAAGACCCAATAAAGAAGAGTAACAGAGCGGCAATAAGTTTTGGTGAATAATCGATCAAAACTTGAATAGTTGAACTTGTATATTGGTCTAAATAATTGATGTCTAATTCTGTTTTCATAATTAAAATTAAATCCTAATGATAATGAGATTTTAAAAGTACAAAAATAAGATTTTATAAAATTGTAAGCGCTTATTTTATTTTAAAGATTAATTCCTAGATATTTCAACTGTAAATTGGTCTCTACATCTTCAAATTTTTGTATTGGATAATCACAAGTTTTATTTTGACAGATATAAAAGTTTGTTTTTTCGGTTGTGTATCTATCTTTTAAAAAGGGCAAATCAGTATGCTTACTAGATCCTGCCAAAACTAAAAAAGGGAAGTATTTAGCATTTATTTTTGTGCCAAAATCTAGCGCTTTTTCACCGCAAATAGCTAATTCCCTGTTTTGAGGAGAATAATTTAAAAATACATTAAGCCAATTTGAATAGGCTGATGGAAAGTCTATTTTTGGAATTATGTTTTCTAACATGTTCAGACAAATTTTTTCATAATAAGAATTAGAAAAATAAATACCTAATTGATACAAATTATTTGCCATAACAGAATTTGAAGATGGAATTACATTGTCTTCGGTTTCAAAATGTAAAGCTATTAAATCCGGATCTTGTTTTGAAGTGAAAGAAAAGAATTCATTTTCTTCATCATAGAAATTATCAAAGCAATAATCGGTTAGTTTTTTAGCATTTAAAAGCCATTTTTCATCAAAAGTAACTTCATAGAGTGCAATAAAACTTTCAATTAGAAAGCAGTAATCTTCAAGATAACCATTTATAGAACTTTTACCATTTTTAAAATTATGATTTAAATGCCCTTCCTTAGACCAAAGATTTTGCAGTATAAAGGCAGCATTTTTAAAAGCAGATTTTAAATATTTATCCTCACCCAAAGCTTTATATGCATCTATGTATCCTTTAAGCATTATTCCATTCCAGGAGGTAAGACATTTGTCATCGAGTCTGGGCTTAGTTCTCTTTTCTCTTTCCCTTAACAGAAGTTGTTCCCACGTTTCTTTTTTGATTTTTAAATCTGAAACAGAAATTGTATTTGCCTCAGCAATGGATTCTATAGTTTCATTCTGTATCAGAACAAAATGATCTTCTTCCCAATAACCAAACTCATTAATATTAAAGAGTTTTGAAAATAAGTTGTAGTCCTTATTAAGTATTTTCTTTAATTCCTTTTTGGTCCAAACATAAAAAGCACCTTCTTCTAATACTCCTTTGTCGTTTAAACTATCAGCATCTAGCGCACAGTAGAAACCTCCTTCTTCGTTTTGTAATTCCGAATTAACAAATTTTAAAGTTTTTTCTATTACATTCTTGTACAATGGATTTTTTGTCAATTTGAAAGCATCAGCATAAAGTGAAACTAATTGTCCATTATCGTAAAGCATTTTTTCAAAATGTGGAATATGCCATTTCAAATCAACAGAATATCGAGAGAAACCACCACCCACCGTATCGAAAAGCCCTCCGTATGCCATTTTAGTTAAAGTTAGGTTTACAAAATTTAATAATTCGGTATCATTATTTTGGAAAGCATAGCGTAATAAAAATTTAATATTATTAGGCATCATGAATTTTGGTGCGCGTGCCATTCCTCCAAATTCTAAATCAAAACTTCTTTTCCACTTTTCAATTAACGGTCGAATCAGACCTTGGTCTAATGTACTTTTAATTTTTTGTTTCTGAATGACACTAGTTTTAATAATTCCCTGGTGAAGTTTTTCTGCATAATCAAACAATCGCTCTGGATTTTTTTGATATAACTCTTCTAATTGTTCAAGAGTATCAATCCATTCCTCTTTTTTAAAATAAGTGCCTCCCCAAACGGGTCTTCCGTCGGGTAATGCTACAATGTTTAATGGCCATCCACCGTGGCCAGTCATTAATTGAACTGCTTTCATATAAATAGCATCAACATTTGGATGCTCTTCACGATCTACTTTTATATTGATAAAATGCGCATTCATTGTTTTCGCTACTTCTTTATCTTCAAAACTCTCCTGTTCCATCACATGGCACCAATGGCAGGCAGAATAACCAATGCTGATTATGATAAGTTTATTTTTTTCTTGGGCTTGAATCAATGTTTGTTTATTCCATGCATTCCAATTTACAGGATTGGCGGAATGTTGTAATAAATAGGGGCTAGTTTCAAGCTGAAGTAGATTCATGAAGTTAAATTTTTTAGTACGGAATGAGATACTATTCTTTTTTTGTTTTTACAAAAGCAATATCTAGGAATTGATTTAAAAAAAAGCGTTTCCGAAGAAACGCTAATTTGTATTTGTAACAAAATAACTTATCTGTTAAAATAAATTAAGCATTTACAGCTTCAACTTTAATATCATTGTCATTTAGCATGTCTTTAAGCATATTTTCTATTCCGCTTTTGAGTGTGAAAGTTGAAGATGGACAACCACTGCAAGCTCCTTGGAGAACAACTTTTACTCTTTTTTCTTTTTCATCATAGGAATCAAATAGAATATTTCCACCATCTGCAGCGACTGCGGGTTTTATGTATTCTTCTAAAATATTGATTATTTGTTGAGAAGTTGTATCTAAGTTGTCAAAATTTTCTATTTTTTGTTTTTCTATTTTAGGATTTGAAACAATTAAACTTTCATCAATTATCGTTCCTCCATTTTCAATAAATTCCTTAATAAAAGAACGTAACTCTAAAGTGATTTCGGCCCACTCATTGACAGCGTATTTAGTTATGGATACATAATTTTCATCAATAAAAACTTCTTTAACATAAGGAAATTTAAATAATTCCTTTGCTAAAGGAGAAGCAATTGCTTCATCAATATTCTTAAATTCTATAGCTGTTTTTGTTAGCATTTTACTAACAACAAATTTTAAAACAGATGGATTTGGAGTACTTTCTCCATAAACGGTGGCTGGTTGTTTTTTTATTTTATTTTCTTCAGCAGAAATTATAAGTCCACCTTTATTTACAAAATCTTCAATTTGTTCTGCAACTGCTTCCTGTACATCATTCCATTCTACAATATTATATCTTTCGATAGCAATAAAATTAGAGGATATATAAATTGTTTTAACAAAGGGTAAATAAAATAATTGTTGAGCAAGTGGAGCGTTTTTTGCTTCGTCTATGTTTTTGAATTCAAAACTCTCATTTTGAGTAATAAAATCAGGAAATTCGAATTTTAAAACGGTTTTATTTTGAGTTTCTTTTATATTTAATTTGATCATGTCCTATTTTTTTACAAATTTAAGAAAGTATTCTGACCTAATAATTTTATTTAAAGAATTAAACATTAAATTAACTTTTCTTTTTTTTGAATTATTTATGATTTTCTTTTTTTATATTGCTGAATTCAAGTTACTAATGCAACTTTTTGGTTAAACATATAATTTGGTGTTTCAAAATTAAATCTTTTTCTCGGACGGTTATTTAATTTTTCTTGTATTTCTATAATTCTTTCGACAG
>Ga0114962_10000534_pt1 | contig 34034 bp, 51 predicted proteins | sample C_130820_MF_Meta_FD_87017 | JGI IMG/M metagenome (GOLD analysis project Ga0114962, IMG submission 87017) | Freshwater microbial communities from Lake Croche, Canada to study carbon cycling - C_130820_MF_MetaG | ecosystem: Environmental > Aquatic > Freshwater > Lake | place: Lake Croche, Canada...
AAAAAAATAAAAAAATAAAAAAAAATAAAAAAAAATAAAAAAATAAAAAAAATACTAGTTAATTTAAATGAAAAATGTTATTTCTGTAATTTTAGTTTGTATAATAGGCATTGGTCTTATATTTTCATGGTATCAACAAAAAAAATCTAAAAAACAACAAAATAAAACATGTATTATTGGAAAAACTAAAAAACTTGAGGGTATTATTTTTGGTGGATGTGTTGATTATTGGCATATTTCTCATTTAATTTTGTGGTTTATTGTAGGAAAACTTTCACCAAATTATCATTTTATCGTGGTAATAGTTAGTGTTTTATGGGAATTATTTGAACATTTTTGTTTTAAAAATTATAAAAAATGTAAATCAATATTTTGCGGAAGATTTGAAGATATAGTTTTAAATATATTAGGATATACAGTTGGAAGTATAAATTAAAAAAATAAATAAAATAATAAGTAAGTTTAAATGTTTAGAAACTTATTTATTTTTTTACTTTTATCTTCAGTTGCAGCATTTAGGCCATTTAACCAAAAAGAATTTTGTGGACCTGTTAAATGTACTACATGTAAAATGGTAGTGGAATCTGTTGAAAATATAGTAACTGCAAATACTACACAAAATTATTTAAATAATTTATGTTATACAATTCCAAAGGAATACAAAGATATTTGTATTTACGCAATTAAAAATGAATATCCTGCAATAATTCAGTTCATACAGACTGAATATACACCTACGGAAATTTGTACAGATCTTAATTATTGCATTTAAAGACTTAAAATTAAGTAAATTAAATGTTTATTCAAAATGCAATAATGATTCAAAAAAGCATTTGCATCAATAATTTATTAGTAAAATTATTTATAGGTCTCCCAAGATGTTCTGAATGTGCTCATTATAATAAAACTTGTAAAGTATTTGGAGATATTTTTACAGCTAGAACATCAGATATATATTGTGGAATTAATGCAAAGTATTTTGAAAAAAAATAAATTTAAAATATATGTTAAATTAAATGAATAAATACTTAAAAGAACACGAATATACTATTAAAACAAGCACCATTCCTAATTCTGGATTTGGTGCATTTACAAATGTACATTTACCAAAAGGTACTGTTTTAGATTATTACCGCGGTAAAAAACTAAATCCAAAACAATATAATAACCTTACTGATAAATCTTATGTATGGAATGTGAAATCTAAGGACCGTGGCCACATTTATATAGATGGTCAAGACGAATCTAAAAGTAATTGGTTGCGATTTTTAAATGATTCAAGGGACCATCGTAATAATATTAAACCATATCAATATCGCGAAAAAATATATTATAAAACTATGAAAGATATATACCCAGGACAAGAGCTATTTGTTAACTACGGAGATAGTTATTGGTAAATTAAGTTAAAGATTAAATTAATTTAACATAAATGGAGTGTGCTAATTGTTATACGTGTATTAGTCCCCAGTGGAGAAAAATTGAAAGTACTTTATATTGTAATGCATGTGGAATATATTTTAAACGTACCGGTTTTCATAAAAATGCAGTTCAATATTATGCGTCTATTTTGATGAATTTAAAGTAAATTTCTTTTAAAGTAAAAGAATAACTTCTTTTTCACATTCAAGCCAAATATAATCATAGTATTCATACCCATTGAGTTTAGTTATACGTTCTTTGTATATATAATAATGTAAATTTTTAAATTTATTTAATTTAATTTGATCTTTTAAAAGATCTAAATTAAGCAAATTTTTTTGTTCAAACATAATTTCTAATTTATCATTTGAAAACTTTCCCCATCTAATTCCGTATACTTCAGGAAGGTATATAATGTCCATTAAATATAACTTATATTTTTTTAAATTTTAAATGTCAGTATAAGTTAACTTAATGAGAAAAAATCCTTTAAGTTTGTTGCGTAAGTATATTCCCATGGTTTTAAGAGGTTCCATTCATATGATTGTGAGTGTTTTAGAAATCCCTACTGGAACACGTTATAAAACACCTAAACGAGTTGTTTATCATTTAGATTACTACGTATTAAAAGCAACTGGTTTTCAAGATTATAATTATGTAAATGTCGTTCGTGAAATTTTTCCTATAAACAGAGACCCACTTAAAGACTCTGAAGCAAAATATGAAATAATAGGTGACATTGGAATTGGTGGAAATTCTCAATACGTAACTGATGCTACATCTATAAATTTAGATAAAATAATTAGATTATTTATTCGGAAAAACATTGATACTATTGTGATAACTGACCGTAATGGAGACAATGTTAAAATACTTTACGATGCAACTGGTTATCTTGAAGTTGGTAAAAGATTTTTAGAAAATACAAATTCATGGAGACGCCAACGGTTAGCTGCTGAACTAACTGGTAATCCAGAAACACTTCGTCAAATGGGTTATTTTGAAGAACAACCAGGTGACGATCGTAAGCTTATTGAAAAACTACGTCGTGAAAGTTATGAAGAACCACCTCAGCGGATATTTGATTTTGGTAAAAGGTCACGTTTTGGCGGTGGTGTTTTTAGCGGACCCATTTCAAGGAGAAGGTACCAAGTTGATTCTAATTTAATTAATTATTACAACAATGTCAATGAAGAAATGGAAAGAAGACAACTTCAATTTGAAGAAGAAATTCGACAAATGAATTTAAGAGAAGCACAACAAGCTGCTTTAAAAAAAAGGAAACTTAAAATAAACATTCCATTAAAACCACGAAGAATAAATTAAAATTAAAATAAAATAACGGTTAAAGTTAAAACGTTTATGAATTTAGAAATTAAAAATACTATTATTGAAGCAGTTCAAAAAGAAATAATAGACCAACCATCTGATAATATGAGAATAGTAATAAAGTATCCCAATTCCGATCTTTATACTATCCGTTATCGCATTATTGGAAACGGTGGTGGTATTTATTTTATAGTAGATGGAAAATTAAACGGAAAATGGATATCTGATTTAAGCAACGTAAGCCATGTTTCTCAAGTTAATCCAGTACTCGGGGATTATTTGTTAAATCCTGAGTATCACGAACGATTTAGATACCACAATATGCCAACGGCTCGTTTTAACGGAATTTATCTTAGATTTGAAGAACTTATTGATTTTTTAAATACAATCAATTATAACATTTCAACTGTAGAAAGTTGGAGCAATAGATTAAATGAGTTAGAAAAAGTGTATTGGCCTAAACTAGTAAAAAAAGCGATACCGATTCTTGATACAGTTTTACCAATTGGAGAAGATTGTGGTATATGTTTAAATTCCTTAAATGAATCTGAAGTATGTGGGAATATGAACTGTCAACATTTTTTTCATTGCAGGTGTATTCAAGAATGGTTGGAAAATAAAAATACATGTCCTATATGTAGACGAGACTTTGATTTATTTAAAGTTGACGATTCAAGACGTTTTGATTTTGGAAAACCAAATCGTTTAAAATTGAAACAAATTAATGCAGAAATTAATTATCTTAAAAACCTTTAAAATAAATTAATATAAAAATTAATAAATTAATAAATAAATTAATAAAATGAAACTCCAAACCTGCCTCATTTATGGAATTTTACTTCTTGGTTCCACAGCTGCACAAATATGTGAGGTTATTTATTCATCTAGCGGTTGCGTGACTTTTAGTGTAGCTGCCGGTACTGGGTGTTCATGGATGTGTAATTATTGTGCTAATGCCCTAGGAACTAATAATTATTACTTTACTGATGGTATTTGTACATATCAACCTGGTGGATGTGTAGGAAATCCTCAACTAGGTGTTAGTTATACTTGTTGTTCTGTATAAAACGGTAAATTTAAATATTTTTAAAATTAAAATAAAATAGCGATTCATATTTAAAAGAATCTATATTTTAGTTTAATGTAAAGTTAACACGTTAACACTTACCATATTTAATTTTATTAAAATCGTTTACTAAAATTGCCTGTGTACGAAGGGGTTCCTCAAAAGGCTCGTTATATTGTAATGGTATTTTAATTATATTTGCAGATCCACCTGAATAATTTAATTCATTTGTAATATTATCAGGTTGATCAAGTAAGGTATAAGGAGTAGTATATGTCTGTGATGAATAAAGATCACTTGAACATGGTATATTTGTTTCAACAAAACTTCCATTTACCATAGGGTTTACTGGAGGTAATTCTGAATAACGATATCTTGAATCTAATTCATGTACATTACGAAAAGATTTATCAAGAACTCGTTGACGTATATTTCTAGATTTGTTTATAATTTGTACAGGTGATAATTTTTGATAATTATATTTTAGATAAAATGAATTTATGACAAAAAAAGCAATCAATATTGCCAAAATTGATAATATACAATTGATATTCATTAAAGTTCTTTATTTAAACCGTTATTTTAATTTAAAGTTTAAAAATTAAAATAAAATACCACATTCTTTTGCCCATTTTCTCATTAATGTATGATAACTTTGGTAGGGAGGTGTATGATTGTCTTCTTTCCATTTTATATCATTGCACGTTGTATGTGTTAATTCGTGAATTGCCAAATCTAAAATTCTCTGGTAGTCATTTAATCGCTGCGTTCGTTGGTTTCGCATAGTTAAAAAAATACTACGACGATCTGCAATTGGATAATTTACAATTTTACCATCCATTTCAAATTTACCGTTAATTATTTTTTTAGGTTTATTTAGACCCAAAATCCCAAAATTATTTGGAGTCATTTCCTGGTAATTGAATAATTTTCCAAGTTTTAAACATTTATTATTAATAAATTTATTGGTAGTATATCCAAATTTACATTTTTTAAATAATTTCCAACAAGGAATATGCATATCAAACGTATGATACATTCCAAATGCTATATTATGATTTATCCAAAGATCTTCGTTAGTACAGAGATAATAAAGCAAACAATTTATATCTTTACGAATACTTGCTAAGGTATTAGCTACTTCCATAATTTTTTCCGGAGTGCCTGAATTCCATACTTTATAAATAATTCCATCATCAGCTTCTACTTTTACAAAACCTATATTTTCCTCTACGTCCCAGAAAGGTTTCTTCATAGTTTATATTTGTTATCAATATATTTTATATCTTTGAAAAGATTTTTTGTATTTTATAATTCTTGTATTTCATTGACCACATCCGTTACTTTGTCGACCAGTGCTGGTACATTGGAAAATTCTTGTATTTCATTGACCACATCCGTTACTTTGTCAACCAGTGCTGGTACATTGGGAAGTTCTTGTATTTCAATGACCACATCTGTTACTTCGTGAATAATATCCGAAATTATTTTTTCGGATTTTTTTAACTTTAAACAAGTATTTCCCATTTATACAAAGTACTAATATTATTTTAACAATGTATATAACATTTTGAGTTAAAAAAAATTTAAGTACTTCTGCATATATTATAATCAAATACACATTGTTTATTATACAATCCTAAACCAACATTACATTCCGTTTCCTTTAAAAACCTAGAACACGAATCATATTTTAATGGATACATTTTAACAGAGCTTAGAGGTGCCTCTACCCACATAGAATCAAACACTCCTTCTTTTGTTGTTCGGAGTTCTACACGTATAAATGGATATTTTCCTGGTTTTTGAACTGTTTTAGCAATAGGTACGTATGTACCAGTCCTGGGTTCTTTTTCCATAACAATTTTAGTTTGGTCAATTGGCATTAACGTACTTGGGTTTTTATCAAGTTTATGTACATCATAAATTTTTCCATTAAACGCTTCATTTCCCCATTTTCCTGTTTCTGGATTGTAAAGAACACGGGGTCTTTTATATATTTCTTGTTTAGGTGGTGTATTAGCATTAACTATTCCATTGTAAAATCTTACAAACTTTCTATCATAAAAATCAATAGATTCTGTAATATTTGCTAGTTTTAAAAATAAATCTGTACCATAAAAATCAATAATTTTATCTTGTGATGTATAAATTTTGGGCCAATTTTCAACAAGTAATTCAATTTTTTGTGTAAGTGTATTAAGATTTTCACCATTAAGATTGAAAAAATCTAATAAAATATTTATTGCTTGTTTAAAATATAAATTATCAAATGATTTATAATCAATTGGTACTAACTTATTTACATCAACTAAAAATTTTTTATTTAATTTATCAAATACAAGATCAGTAATATATCCTTCACGGTGATTTAATTTGTTAAGATCTATAAATTCAAGAAGCTCTATTAATTTATTTACAGAACTTTTTGTTGCAGCAGACATTAAATTTCTTTTATAACTTTGAATAAGTTCATAAATAAGTGAATAATTTATAAAATATTTTATATCTGGGCGTGGTGGAAGTGGAACCTTTCCATATTTTTCTTTCAAAAAATTTATATAACGTTGTTTATATATACTTGATTGTTCTCCAATTTTTAAAATACGTGATTTTTGAAGCATTCTTAATTTATTTTTAGCTACATCAAGCATTTTTAGTACATTGCCTAATTGTGGATCTATTTCAAGTCTATATTTCTTCATAAGAACTGATTTGAATTCAGATAAATTTTTAATATTATTTGTACTTTTTAATTTATTCCATCGATTTATATCAACGCGGTCTACGATTTGAGGACTTGGATTCCATAAAGTTATAAATTCTCCAGAATAATTTATAGCTGATAGTTTACGTTCATCTTTTTTAAGAATATTAATATTTTCTTGTTCTTGAGACATAAGTGCCTCAATTTCATTTAAAGTAAAATCATTATAATCTATAATTGCTTGAATGCTAACATTATTAAAAGTATTTTGTAATATTTGTTCAATTGAGATATTATTTGTTATATAACCTATACTTACATCAATCGTTAATGTTTTTATTATTCTTTTAGCAATTTCATCATATCGGTTTTCTTTTGATGCAGTATCAAAAATAAGTAATTCTAATTTTTTACTTTTATAATTTATAATAAAATTTGTTAATATAGAACTATTTTGTATAAGTAATTTTTGATCTTTTGCGGCATCTTGTAATATTTTTCTAATTGTTTTTAAAACATATTTTCTAGTTTTAATATTTGTAGGAAAAATATGGGCCTTTGCTTCATAATATATCTCTTTTTCAAATAAAACTAATTGGTACATATTTATGTTTCCATTTAATACACTTGTTCTAAAACTTTTATAATTTTTTAATATAAAAATAATATCGGATATTTTGGATTTATATTCTAAATAATTTCCATTTGTTATTAAATAAACATAATCTTCAAGTTTCGAAACTATACTATTTGTATTAAGTCTAAGTTCTGGTTCTGGAACAATATTTAAAATTGTAATTAGTTCACGTTTATTTTCATTTCTGATTTTTTGAGTAATTAAAGGAATTGAAGTTGATGGTGGTGGTGGACCAGGGGTGTATTTTATTTTAAATTGTTTTTTACGATTAAGTAACTCAGCTAGTACAATTCGTTTTGCTTTTAAAATTTTCTGATAATCGTTTTTAGAAATACCTTCTACAGTTGGAATTAAAGAAACATTTTTTAATGAAGTACCTTCTTTACGTAGTACAAGTTTTTGTACTTTTTGTGCAATTTGTTTTGAAGGCTCGGGTGATATAATTTGTAATTTAGGATTTGTTGACATGATACACCCAATTAAATAAGGGTCATTAAGCTTAGAAAGAATATCTGAAAGTAATTTATTAGTTTTTATTCGAATAGTTTCTTCATTTGAAAGCTGGATAGGTAATTTTTTAAAAAGTTCAATTTCTTCTTTCATTTTTTCCATAATAGATTGATCATTTACTAATTCATAAGATCCTCCTATAGACGTAATATTCATTTTATAAACATATCCAGGAAGAAGTTTAGAAACATCTTTATAAAAAGCATTTATTGCTATTTCATATTCTTCCGATGTATCAAATTCTTCTGGTTTTGGTTTATAAATATGTAATCTTTTTGCTAAATTTTCAATTTCAGTTTGTTCTTTATCAATAAATTTTTGAAAAAAATCTGGATCAATAAACATTTTAAATTTATCATAAAAATCTTCTTCTGCGTTACGATAGTCTTCTAAAGAAACAAAATCACTTTTTTCCGGGATTTTTATACCTCTGGTCTTTGCTAATTTTCTTAATTGTTCTTTTTCTAGTTCATTCATAGAGCTATATATACTTTCAAACATAAATGATTCATATGGTTCATTTTCTTCAAATTCATGAATAGATTTATATTTATTTCGAAGAAAATTTATACGTTCATTGAGATCCTGTACAACTTTTACTTCTTCAGGTGTTAAATATCTTACAAAATCAATCTTGATACTTTTATCTTCTTTATTAATTTTTAATTGATCTTTTATTTTACGTATATATGTATCTAAAATACTCATGAGTCTTGATTCATTTTCGATAAGTTCTTCGTCTATATTATCGTTAACTTCATTTAAACTTTCAAGTTCATGTTTTATTCTTGCAAGTTCTGAAAAAAAATTATCAGCTGAAATTAAAGATTTATTAAAACTTAAAACTAAATTTAATCGTTCGTCTATAAGCTGTTGTTCTAAATTTCTCGCAAAATCACCAAGTTCATCTAAACTTTCAACTGAACTTACAGATCTACGTTCGGCTTCACTGATATAACTTTCAACATCATCATCGCGAGGTTCAAACTCAGCTAAATAACTCGCCATTGTTTCTTAATAAGAAACAGTATTTTTTAATTTAAAGTATTTCTTTTAAAAAAAAATACCGTTTGTTATTAAGAAACAATTCAATGAGTATAAGTCTTGGATCTCGTGCAATTATGTTTGGAAACTCAAAATGTCCAGCGTGTTTGGCCCAATTTAAAATGATAAATGATCATTATAACAGTATGGGTAGAAAAAGAAATATATCTTATTATGATCTTGAACAATTTGCAGCTCCATATTTTCTATTAAACCCAGATGGTAGTTATGCAATGCCAGCATGGTATTTACCAACAACAAGTCGATCAAAATCAGGTAAAATTCATACTGGATTAATAAAAAATACAAAAAAATTTAACCAACTTACTCAAAGACCTACCGCGTCTCCAATAAAAACAACAAATTTAAGTCGGAATCCAGGAGGAGCAAGTAACTTTGGATTAATTAAAACACCTCCGATTGGAACACTTAAACGTTATGGAAAAAATTTTCCAGATGGCAAAGGTGTAAATATTGGACAATCATTTGACAATAAAATTACAAAAAAATGGGGTAAGGGTGTATATAAATTACGCGCAGGTACACTTGGAAGAGAATTTGGGCCGAAAAAATTTGATAAAGTATATGGCAATAATTATTATAATGGTTTAAGAATGGCAGTTCCAGGTGGAGATCTTGATACATTATTAAATAACAATAGAACTTGCAATATACAAAGAAATAGACGAAGTAAATTAAATTCACCAGGTCTTATTTATAATTCTAAAAATCCACAAATAGTTGGATTTAATAACTTTGGAACTCAAAATCTTTACGGAGATCAAAATCTTTATTACCAGATGGGACCTCCTTACGGACATCGTGGTAGTAATTATTTAGTAAAAAAAGATACAGTGAGACGATTGTATGGTGGAGCTATCCAAAGACCTCAAAAACGTCCTGGAAAAGTTGGTGGTAATTTAACTTATTTAACAAGAAATCGTAAAGTTTATAATCCAATTAATCCCAATCTCATGTTTATTTAAAAAATGTTTTTAAAATGGTATCTACAGACAGGAATATATTTATCTGATCCACCGATATCAATTAAACTATCATTATTATTTAATTTTTTAGTAAAAGGAGCAAGAGTACCATCATTACATTTATTACAATATGCATGTAGTTTAATTAAATTGTCGCATATTGGAATAAGTTTAATTATTTCACCAAATATATTTCGATTTGTATCACCATCAAGACCACATACAATTACATGTTTGTGATGAGTATCAACGGCATTTAAAACAAATTTATAAAGGTCTGTAAAAAACTGAGCTTCGTCTATAAAAATAGAATCATAAGAACTTAGCATATTTTCATTAAAGTCTAATAAATTTTCAAGTTTTAAACAATTTACTTTTGTATGATCGTGAGTAGATATACTATCATTTGAATATCTATTATCGCCAATGTAATTTATTACTAAAATTCTTTTTGATATACTTTTTTCAATATTTATACGTCTAATAAGTTCAGTACTTTTTCCACTAAACATATTTCCAATTATTAGTTCGAGTTTCCCTACAGGAGCCATGGTTTTTAATTAAACTACTTTTAACTATTAACACTTAAATCTTTAATTAATTTACCAATATCTCTTGGACCATTATCAAATATTCTAATTTGGCCGTCTGTATCATAATTTCCGTATTTATCGTATTGGCTATTACTTAATGAATCAGGATTTAACCAGGATACATATTTAGGATTTTGTAATAAATTATCATTAAGTAATTGTGAAAATGACCCACCAAGATTGTATCCTTTAAAATCACAATCACTCTCTTGTCCAAGAACACATGACGTATTATTTAAAAGATCTAGATTTGCTACATAAATATCAGAATTTACGTTAATATTTTTTGTAACGTCATGTGAATTTTCTACTTCTGAAATTGCTTTATTCCATTTGGACATCATTTTAGTAGTATCTTGATAAACAGATGCTTTAAATGTTATGGTATTATATCTAGTTGTATTTATTGCACTAAACATAACTTTGTGAAAAAAATGATTTGTATTTGATGTACAACGATAAGTTATAATTTCCATATCTGTTACAACAAAACCCTCGGATAAAGGATTATATTCTGAAAACATTTTAATACGATCTGTTGAATCTGCCATTAAAAAAGTTAATCTATTTGTAACTTCTGAATTGATAGCTTGAAGAAAACTAGACCCTGGTTCATTATTTTCTTCAAATAAAATATATCGATGTTTTGAAAGACCTTTTCTTTTTAATTCAGCTGAATCAGTGAGAACGATACTTGCAAGGTATTTTTTTATATTTTCGAAATATTCTTTGCTATTCATAATAGGCCTCATTGCAAACGAAGCTACTGCTGCATTTGGTTCGCACCATGACTGTAATGGAAGACTTGCACATTTAACATTCTTTTTAAATCGTTGAACAGTTGTTCCACAGTTATGTATTTGTTCAGCTCTGACATATGGAGCTCCCATAGAATAATTTACGTAACTTGGGTTTTCTGACCAATATCCATTAACTTTTTGATTGAACATTTACTTTAAACTTTTATTTTTATTTAAAAACAAATGTTTAATTAACTTTTAAAAAAGTTTAATTAACTTTTAATATATCTTTATTTATTTTATTAACAAGTATGTTATTTTCTATTACTATTTTACCAATCAAATGATAATAATAACCAGGTTCTATAATATAATATCTATCATTAAATATTATATAGTTAAAATTTGTTGTACTCCAAGGTACTGTAGTATAAAATAAATCACCTTCAATTAATTTATTAAGATCAATGAAACATTTATTTTTTTCTAAAAACGAGATATTTTCAAATTTATATTTTACTGTTTCTAAATTATAATAAATTTTAGATTTAAAAAAAAATTTAATTGTAAATAAAATAGTAAATAAAAGCAAAACTATAATTATAATGAATTTAAACATTTAACAAAAATCTTATTTATATGGATATAACATTATTAAATAAAATTTTAAACTATGAAAAAAGTATATTTAATAAATATACCACAAAAAGAAAATTGTTAATTGAAAAAATTAATTCAATAGAAACTAATAAATTAGATAAATCACAGTTATTAATTTTTATTAATGATATAAAAGACGTAATAGATCCTATAAAGTCAAGTTGCGAAAATATAGACCATTTTCTTTTAAATGTAAATTTTAAAAATAATAAATCATTTCAAAGTAACAAAGATATTTTAAATATTATAATCATGTTTTACTTTTTTAAAGATCGTTTAGATTTAAATTTAACTTCTTCGGAAGAATCTGATGAAATTGAACTTACTGATTCACCTGATTCAGATCCAGACTCAGATTCCGATTCAGAATCTTCTAAATCTGAATCACTGACATTTTCAAAACAATAACTTACGTCAAATTTTTCAGAAAGAATATTTTCAGAAGATAGATCAAATATTTCTTTTAATTTTAAAAGATTTTTAGATTCAATTGATTTAGGAATAACTAAATTAAATCGTATAAATAAATCACCACGTTCAGTAGAAGATTTATAATAAGGCATTCCCTCTCCTTTGATAATTCTGAGAGAATCATTCAAATGTAACGCATCATGTTCAGGTTTAGAAATTCTTAAAATTCTAGAATCAAGATGTTTAATATCAAATGTTAAATTGTAATTATCATATAAATTTATATTTTTGATAATTACAAGATTATCTGCGTCTCTCTGAAAAAAAGGATGTTCGTTTTCAATTAAAGTAATCACTATATCACCAGGTTTATATCCAGGAATTTGGTCAGCTTCTCCCTCAAAACGTATTTGCTGTTCGTCTTTCATTCCTTTTTCGATAGGAATTATTAATTTTTTCTTTTCTTCAACAACTTGTTGTTTACCATCTACTTCTATAATTCTTTTTCGTTTAACATTTAATTTTTTCTTTTTTCCATTATAAAAATCTTCAAGATCGACATTGAGATCAAAACAAATATCTCTTGTTTTTAAATAAATTTCTGAGTCATCTTGTTCAGTTTCGGTTTCAGTTTCGATTTCAGTTTCAGTTAAATTAGTTTCAAAATTTCCATTACCCATAGCTCCCATAAGTGAAGATAAATCAAATCCAGCCACTCCGTCTTCATTTCCATTACCCATCATTTTAAAAACATTTTTAGTGACATGGGATATCATTTTTTCCATGTCCATGTTTTCTATAACTGATTTATCGTCCTGGGATATATTATTAGCTATTTCGTTGGCCATTTTAAAAATATCCATATTTGATTGACTAAGTGTAATATAATATTTTTATTATTTTTATATCAATTTATATTTCAGCTGGAATATAATTTTTTTCTAAATTAATTCTAGTAAAATGATCACGTCTCATTCTATTTGCAACAGAGTCGTCAATTTTCATTTTAACATGAAAATGATGATGTGTTTGAGAATCACCGTTATTAATCATAAGTTGATAGTTAGTTGCTAAGTTCCAAAAATTTACAAAAATCTCAATATCTTTAAATAAAGATAATTTTGTAGAATCAGGAAGTTCATTTATAGTATGATAATGTATTTTACTTGTTATAATAATTAAAGGTCTTCTAAAAAGATCATGATTAAAAACAAAGTCGTTAGTTTGACTTATAATATGATCTTTTAATGTACCTCTAGGTGTACACGTATAACATTTTTTACTTGATTTTGTATTTTTTTTTATAAATTTTGGATTTTCAAAGTATTGTATACTTTCATTTGAACCTTCCATCAAAAAACACGATGGTTTAAATTTAATTGATTCTATTATTCCTGCCATTTTGTATAAATATATTTAATTCTTTACATCTTTTAAAATAAATTTTAAAATTAAAATTTATTTTATCTATTTAACGAAGGGCCACCATTAGAAGAAGCTCCGTTAAATGCTTGAACTTCAGACGACCTTGATGCCATTAATGAATCAAGGGTTCTATTTTTATTTGTATTATCATTCATCTGAAGCATTCTTGTAGGATCAGATCCTGAAGGAAGTTGATTATTTTGCTGAGAAGGAGCATTGCCGTCAATTCCAAATGATCCATTCTTTTGGTCTAAAAGAGAATAATTATTAAATACAAGTTCTTCTTGGTTATCTATAAATGAATATGCAAGTCCGTCATTCGCAGCGTCAAGAAAATCTGACATTTTTTCATTTAACCACTTAAAAGCAGCGGCCCCTTTAAATAAACCTTTTCCATCGTATACACATGGTATTTCATCTACTTCATCTGGTATTACTTTAAGTGTATCTATATCTACTATATTAAATTTTTTAGATAATTCTGGTTTAGGTTTAAGTTTCTCTAAAAAATTTTTGCAAAATTTACAAGATTTAGCTAAAAATAGAACAAATTCAGGTTTTTCTGCAGTTGACATAGTTTATTTATTTTAACAAAGTTAAATTAAATAAAAATTAAACGAAAAAAAAAATAATATGTTAATTTATAAGTTAAAATGTCTTCTCCTTTTATGGATTATTTAAATGCACAAGGCGTAATTAATTTAGCTCTATTTCTTGTGCCAGTTTTAGGAAAATTAGTTAAGGACATTATTGAAAATATCATTAAACCAGTTGCTCAAAATATTTATTTTACAACCGGTGACTTAGCAGATAAACAGATAAAATTGAAAGCAATGCTTGAGTCATTAGTAAGAAATGGTATAACTATTGCTATTTTAACTTTAGTGTGGATGATAATTTATAGAATATTTAAAATGATAAATTAAAATTTAATTAAGTTATTGATAAATCACAATTATAAATTATAAAAATATATATATATAATTTATATATTTTTATAAATTATGATAAACTTACCAGTTAAAGGCCAAGGGGTTTTTGTTTTTAAAGTTAGAACAGATTTTAGTTTACAGAATGAAAATAATGATGACGGTTTAGATATTCATAATAGTAAAAATGGTATTTATGTTAGCAGAATTGCAGATAACAAAGAATATATTGATAATAAATGTAAAACATGTTGTACTTGGTTTAGTCTTGATGCTCAAAATCAATGTATTTATGCTGGTAATGGAGAAACACGTATGGAAACAGCGGTATATAAATATCAATTTGAAAAGAATAAACAATTTTTAGAAAGTTTGTGTTTAATCTCATGTAAACCTGATAAGATTATTAAAGATCCTATAACTATTTCAATTCCTTTAGCAGTTAAAAGTACATGTACGATGCATGAAATTGCTCATAATAAATATATGCCAAAATCCCATATGTCTGCAGCAAGTCAAAAACTATATGACTGTATATATAAAACTACACTAAATACACCAGATTTTAAAGATTTTGCTAAAGCAATTGATTATAGTATTATTACACCAGGATGTTGGTGTCATGAAAAAATTAAAGAAAAAGCGTCTGAGTTTGGTACTCCAAATATTAAAGAAACATATCTACGTATTACACTTGGACAAAATAATGGTGAATCTCCAGGTATTCCATATGTTATGGAAATTTGGCCAGTTGATCATTATTCTCCAATTCACAATCATGCAGGTGCTAGTGCAATTATTCACGTGTTACGTGGTAAAATAAATGTTTGTTTATATCCATATTTAGGATCAACGATTCCATTTGGGTCAGCGGATTTTAAGAAAGGAGAAATTACATGGATTAGCCCAACACTAAATCAAACACATAAATTAGAAAATAAAGGCACTAAGACATGTGTAACACTTCAATGTTACATGTATGAAGACAACGATAATAAGCATTATGATTATTTTGATTATATTGAAGATACAACCGGTCAAATTAAACATTATGAACCAGATTCAGATATGGATTTTGTAGAATTTAAGAAATTAATGCAAAAAGAATGGAGTACTTTGTCAATGTTTAAAAAATTAATTATTTAATTATTTTAAAAAAAAAATATTAATTAAAGTTATACTAAAATGTCTTCTCCGTTTTTAGATTATTTAAATGTACAGACAATCTTTTCAGTAGGAACACTGATGACTCCCATTATTAAGCCCCTTATTGAAGATCTTAAGCTTAATATCGTTTCCCCTATTACAGCCAAGATATATCCATCAGCTACTACAACAGAGGCAGATAAGCAAATTAAATGGAAAACTTTCTTAAAAAGTCTTATTAAATATCTTATTATGATAGCAGTTATGGCAGTTATATGGAAGATTGTTAAATTTGTAATTATTTCAGCTACAGGTTCAAAATAAGTTCAAAATAAAATATTAGATATATTTATAAATGGTAACTTTTTTTTCTCTTGCATTACCAGCTACTAAAAAATTTACAGATCAACTTTACACAACATTTCTTAAACCTATATCTTTAAAAATACACCCTTCTGCAAATACAACAGAAGAAGAAAAAAAAATTAAATGGAAAAGTTTTTTTTCAAATTTATTTAGACTTTTTATTATATTAGCTGTATTATTTATATTATGGAAACTTATTACAAAAATATTTCCGGGTCTTAATAAAAAAAGTAAAGGTGGGGAATAAAGAAAAAAATAAAATGTTAAGTAAAGTTATAACTTAATATGGCTAATTTTGTTGCACCAACGGGATACGTTGATCTTGATAATGATTGTGAGTATTCGATAGATAAAAAATCAACAAGGTCTCGCGAATCAGTTAATCCAAATGAAGATCTTGCATTTTATTTTAACACTTACATTATTCCTAAATATGGACTTAATAATATAAATGTTAGCAATTGTGCATCTTTTATGAAAGATCTTGAAATGAATTGGACAAAACTTACACCTGAACTTCAAAATAATGTAATGGATATAATGGTAGATGGTATACTTACGAATGGAAATCCAGATTTTAGAAATGCATTAATGTCTAAATTAAATATACCAATTGTCGGCCAAAGCAAAAGTTCATTTAGTTCTGTAAAAGATACTAATAGTAGTTCTACTGGACAAAGTATTTATACTATAATTTTAGGAATAATAGTTTTAGGACTTGTAATTTTTATAATTGAAAAAATGGTAAAAAATAAATCAGTATCATTTGCAAAATTTTCTTAAATAAAATTTACAAAATAACAATTTACTTAAAAGCAACATCGTTTAATGAATAAAAGTAAAAAACTTTTATTCATTAAAATGAGTTATTTATTACTTCCTTTTGTTGAAATTGAAGTACGCCTTGGGACCCAAACACAATCTAAATTTGATTCATGTGTCGATAAACGGTATTTTAATGAAATTCTTGAAAATCTTAACAAAGGCAAGTGGAATAATATAGTGTTAATTGACACAGTTGAATATGTAAAAGATCAATTAAAATTAATTGTTGAAAATAATAAAGAATTACTAAGATCTAAAGAAAATATATTAACCAAAACAGTTCAAATTGGTAACAGTCCATTTGATATTCGTTTTAGTATAAATCAAGAATTCAAGTTAAATTCTGGTATAAAAACTTTTTCAAAAATCAATTGTATTACGAGAAATAAAAAAAGAACCTCGTTTATTAGTGACGATTATAGATATGACCTTACGATTGTTAAAGAAACTATAAATAAAATTACTAAAGAAAAATATGAAATTGAAATTGAAATTATTGTAAACGAAAAAACACTTGAATGGGATAACAAATATATAAATGATTTTATTGAATGTAAAATTTATGATCTTATTAATATTGTCGAACCACTTGATCGTGAAAAGTTTAAAATTAATATAATTTAAATTGATATAATTTAAAATTGATATAATTTAAGGTTTAATGTCAAATGAAACTAAAGAAATGATACATAAAATTTATGTTAAAGTTAAAATACCAAAAGCATTAAGAGAACAGGTTTGGTTAAAATATATAGGAAAAAAATATCATGATAAATGCCACATTATGTGGTGTAAAAATGACATTGATGTGTTTAATTATCAGGTAGGTCATAATATACCAGAAAGTAAAGGAGGAGCAACTGTTATTGATAATTTAAGACCTATATGTTCTAGATGTAATTTAAGTATGGGGAGTCAATATACTATAGATGAATGGAATGTATTTGGAAAACCAGCTGTCAAAACACATTGTTATTGTTTAAGAAATCTTTGTGGAAAAATTTAATTTAAATTTTTAGTTTAATTATTTAATTTAATTTTTTATAGTAAAGTTAAATGGACCATAAATTATATTTAAAAGATCCAGGGATTTTTAAAAATAAAAATTTTTATTACACCAGTGGCAAACTTGTTACTGATTTGGTTACATTAAAAAGATTAAATAAATTAAAACCACCTCCTGCATGGACATCTGTTTGGTATGCAAGTAATAAAGATTGCCATATACAAGTTTATGGTACTGACACAAGTGGTAAAAAACAATATATATTATCTGAAAATTATATAAATGAATCACGATCAGAAAAATATAAAAATATGAAAAATTTTACAAGAAATTTAGAGTCTTTTAAAAGAAAAATTAAATTAAAAAATGAAATAATAAATCGTGAAAATTTGATATATTTATTATTTAATTTACTAATTGATACACATATTCGTGTTGGAAATGAAATATATGCAGAAACAAATAAAACATATGGTCTAACTACACTTAGACAAAAACATTTAAAATTTGAAGATAACATGTTTAAATTTATTTTTACCGGTAAAAGTAAAATTAAACATACTATTTTAGTTCCTTCAGAATATAATAATTTTATGGAAAAACTTCAACTGACTCATAAAAACAAACTATTATTTTGGTACAGAGATCCAGAAATGAAACATATAACTAGTGATGACCTTAATAATTTTTTAAAAGATAACATGGGAAAAGAGTATACATGCAAGGATTTTCGCACTTATAGTGCAAATGTATTATTTATAAAATATTTTTTAAAAAATTCCAAAAGAAACGGTAATGTTAAAAAAATTATTTTAAAAAGCATAGACGAAACTGCATACCAATTAGGACATACTAGAAGTATTAGTCGTAAAAGTTACATCAGTAATAATTTAATAGATTACTGCTTAGATTCATTTGAAAGCGCTGCAAGTTCCTCCCCCAAAGAATTACTATGTAAAGTTTGGACCGTTTGATCATCATCTCCGATGTTTATACTGTTTTTGGAAACCACTGCTTCCAAAATATTATTAAATAAAGTTTGATTATCGATTTGATCGTTGTCAATTTCATCTTTACCAATTTCATCGTTGTCAATATCAATATTAGCCTTTGAAACTAATGTTTCCATTAATTCTTTGTTTTCCATAATATTATTAACACATTTACTTACTTTATGTATCATATTTGGATTTGTTTTAAACATTTTATTAACTTCATTCAACATTTTCATGAAATCAACAGATTCCGTAGAATCTGTTGTAGGTTCGGTTTCTATTAATTTATTTCTTCGTTTTTCTAATTTTTTTTGAAGGCGTTTTTTTGTACGTTCAGGATCCATTGTTTATTATTTAATTTTAAAAACTTTAAATCGTTTTAACAAAATTTCCATCTATTACTACAAGATAAACAAGTTACAAAAGTAGTCATAGGTTCATCCGCTGATCTTGTCTGCATTTGATAATAAGTACAGTTCCTTTCTTTACACTTTCCACACTTGAACATAGTAGTACCTTGACCTTTGTTTTCGATTGAAAGAAGGTCCATTTTTTTTTTATTATTTAGAATAATATTTTCCCACATATCTGGATAAAGTTCCTGAGCTTTCATCGATATTATTCTATCAGGTTCCCATAATCCATATTTAATTTTATCTAAAACAAATTTACTATTTTTATTAATATTAATGTTGCTATAAACTTTCAAATAATTTTTTTTATAAAGCCATAAAAAACGTGGACAGTCCCAAGAACGCTCTATACATTTTATTCTAGCTTCTTTTATACTCACGTTGTAAATACTTTTTTCCATTATTTCTGGAAAATGTAAAATTTCCTCGTGTCGTAATGGTGATAATAATTTATATATTCTTATGTGTTCGAAAATATCTGTATCAAATAAACTTTGGTTTAATTTATTATTAATTTCTTCTTTTTCTGTTTCAAGTAAATCCCAATCATTTTTATCAAATACGCTTTGTAGTTTTTCTTTAACAAAAATTCTAAGATTATGTAATGTCATTTCTTTTTAAATTATTATACTTTTAAGTCTTTTGTGTATTATTTATTTGTAAAAATAATTTTATTTATTTGTAAAAATAATTTAATTTTTTTTTGATTTGTATATCTCTTCATTTACATCGAGAGTCATTGCTATAAATCTAGAAAGAACAAAAAATAAATCAGAAAGTCTATTTATATAAATTCTTACATTTTCAAAAACTATATCAACTTCGGTATAAATATTTATAAAAGTTGATTCTTCTAGAAAAACTAAAAATGCACGTTCACATCGGCGTGTTATTGTTCTGATAATATGAATCTGTGAAACAAGTTTATTATTACCAGGTATTACAAAATTCGTAAGTTTTGGCAATAATGAATCTAAACGATCTATTAATTTTTCTATTTGATTAATATCAAGTTCTTTAAAATTTATTCTAGATTTCCATTTATTAAAAAAATCAGAAGTATCACCAGTTATTTGTGTTTTAGAATCCCATGGAGGAGTTGCTACTATAGTCGATATATCCATAATTCTACATTGTATTTCAGATAATATATCATTTAAAGCAAACCATTCATAATATTTTCCAGAATCCACTCCTTTTTCAGTTCTATAGTTCATTGCTCCTGCCCCTGGTGCACTATAAAGTTGAATACCTCCTTTAAGTTCATCCATCCAAAGTGATTTTGCCATTCCTATACTTGCATTTAGTTCATCAAAATCACCAAGGCACGTAAAATGATAACTTGTTTTTTTAACCCTACTACCATTGTATAAACTTGTTGAACCTGTGTCTCCTGTTTTTGTATAAAGCTTCATTTTAAATTTAATATCTCTTAAAACTTTAAGACATTTGTGTTTTATTAATAGTTTTTGTAAAATTAATTCTACAAATAGGACAAGTTTTAAGTTTATGTGTACAAGACTCGCATGTATAATAATGACCACATGGAACAATAATCATACATTTTTCATTTACCATACAAATTGCACAATCACTTGCGTCTGTGTCTTCAAATACTTTTATAGAATTTAACGTTTCTGTTAAAATGTCGATATCATCAATTATTTTAATTGATTTTTTAGAAATTTTATAAAAATTTTTTGATCGAGATACAAGAACAACGTCTTCAGCATTTACTTCGTATAATCTATTTTCTACTCGTAAATCTTTTGGAAATTGACAATTTGCTTCGTTAAAATACCCAGGTGATATTATACGAATACGTAATTTTCCACCGACTTTTATACATTTTAATTTTAGTTTATTCATTTAATTTTAGTTTATATATAAATTAAAGTAAATTAAATTAAAATGAAATTGTTAGGATTTATAAATTTAGGTAATACATGTTATTTTAATTCAGTATTGCAATGTTTTATAAATGATATAGACTTTCAAAAAATAATTAAAGAAAATGAAGATCATTTAGGTTTAAATGAAATAATAAATAATATAGATTTTACAAATGAAAATGAACATATATCATTTAATTATAATTTAAGTAAATTTTTTAAAATTCTTACAGGTAAACAATTTGTTAGATTTCAACAACACGATGCTCATGAATATATTTTATTTTTTTTAGATCTTATTGTTGAAAATTATAATTTTGAAAAGATTAGTCCATTTACAAATTTATATCATGGCCAGACAAAAACAACTATAAAATGTTGTAATTGTAAAAATATAAATAATGTTTATGAAGATTTTAATACAATTAATTTAAATGTTTGTAATAATTGTAAACTTGAAGATATATTTATTAAATATTTAAAAAAAGAAGTACATTCAGATCCAGATAATTTATATTTTTGTGATATTTGTAAAAAAAATTGTATTTCAGAAAAAAAAATAAGTTTAAATAAATTACCAAAAAAACTTATTTTAGTATTAAAAAGATATTCTTCTGAATGTAAGTCTAAATTTGTAATTTATCCAAATACCTTATGTATTAGAGAAGGTTCAAGTTTAAAAAGATTTGAATTGAAATCTGTTATAAATCATTTTGGAAATTTATATGATGGACATTATACTGCTAATATAAATATTAACGATAATTGGTACTTTATTGATGATAATTCAATAACAAGTGGTAAATTTTCATGTGATATAAATGCTTATATATTATTTTATTCTGTATGAATAACAATTCCTTGGTAATAAATTCTTTTTTTATTATTAAGATGATCTACACCTAAAACAGAATTTAACTTAATATATTCAGGTATTTGTGTAATACTTTTAATATTTTTCCTATTAATTACGATAAATGTTTTAGGATCAGCACCTAAAATTGGTTTACCTTGATAAAAAACTTGTTTATTTGATTTTGCATATCCGTATTTTAATTTATCAAATGATACTTCATCTGGAAGTAGATTTATAGTTTCACCTTGATACATTACTTTAGATTTATTTTTATAATACCCTGGTCTAACTGGCTCATTATTATTACGATATATACTTCCGAATTTTTTAACTGGAACTGTATTTTGATTTCCCATTTATTAACTTAACTTAAGTTAATAAAATTAAAGTAAAATAAATGGAAAATATATTTTTAAAAAAGAATGAAATAAGTTTTGAGAATTTTAAAAATTTAAACATTTATAAATTTAATCATGGTTCTTTAGAGTCATTAAAAAAAGAATGTTATGGAAATTTTAAAGATCTTGATAATACTAAATGTAAAATAGACCTTCTTGATAAAAATGCAGAAAAATATCGTAGATCAGCGGTTAAATATCTTCATGAATATGAACTTGTTAAACTTATTTGTAAAAAACAAGTAATATCGAGGGCTTATTTTAAATTATATGAAATTATTTATTTTGACCCGATTATAACTTTACAAGATATTAGTTGTTTTTTTATATGTGAAGCCCCTGGTGGATTTATAGAATGTGTGAGTGACATAAGACGCAAAAAAAATTTAAGAACTAAATTTATAAGTATAAGTATACATGATATAGATATTAAATACGATCGTTATCTCGAAGAAGCTAATTTATTGTATGGTGATCTTACTGATATAACAGTTATCGAAAACACTATTAATACAACTCGAATTAAATTTAAAGACGGTATTGATTTAATAACTGCAGATGGGGGATTTGATGTTAAAATATTTAATGAACAAGAAGTAATATCTGCTAAATTGATACTTTGTGAAATATATACTGCTTTAATGACACAAAAAGTAGGAGGAACGTTTATTATTAAATTTTTTGATATGTTTACACATAATAGTATAATGTATTATATTATACTATCTTTCTTTTATGACTGCGTTAAAATAATAAAACCAAGAACTTCTCGAAATTGTAATTCCGAAAGGTACCTTGTTTGTTATAATTTCCATGGACAAAATGAAATTATTTTGAATAACCTCAAAGAAATAATTATTAATTTTAAATGCGAAGTTGATAATTGTATAATTATTTATCCTGATTTTGATTTTACAAAGTTATTGAATTTTGAAAAGAAAATTTCAACATTTAATAATTTGATTTTATATGAACAAGTTAAAACTATAAATGAATCAATAAAAATGGTTTATGCAAAAGATAATTATTTTCAAAATTTAATTTTACGTATTTTTATGGATAAACATAAATTTGATATCAAATTAAATAAAATTTTCTACTATAAAAATATACTTTATTCAAAAATTAAAAAATGTACTGATTTTTTAAAGTTATATAATATTAATACAAGCCAAATGGTATACAGAATTTAAAATAAAATTCCAGAATTTAAAAAACACTTGCTCTACACATTGGGCAATTATTTTCTTTTTTTAACCAACGATCAATACATTTTTTATGAAAAGAGTGGTTACACTTTAAATTACGATAATATTCAGATTCTTTAAATTCATCTAAACATATTGGACAATTTGTTCCACATAAATCATTTTCCTTTACTTTTTTATATTTACCTAATTTTTTAAAACTTTTATTATCCAAACTACTTACGCTACCTGGACTTCCAAATTGAGTAATTATATCCAATAACACGGCGGAAGAAATATCATCGTTATCTGGTATAATATACGTATGTTCTGAATCTGAATTACTTGAATATCGACTAATTGTAAAATTAGTATGTCTATTTGGATTTCTTACGTTACGAATCGTAGTATGGTATATATTTAATATACTATCAACTATAGCACGGTGCAAATTATCATCTGTTATGTTCATTAAATTTTAATAAACTTGTTAGTTTACTAAGATACAATGTTATTTTTTATATTTTATTTGTTTTTTGGTTTATATTTTATTTGTTTTTTTTATTTTTTTTTGTTTAATTTATTTATTTACGCATCGACCTCGACTTCCTCCTCTGATTCTTCAACTTCCTCTTCAGATATTTCAACAACTTCTTCGGTATCTTCATCGTCGGTTTTCTTGAATGCATATCCAGAGACACGAACTTGCTTGTGTACACGAAGTTGGGTGCATACCCAAGTTACCCCGAAGCTACGGTTCGTAACCCATAGCATCTGGGGTTTAATAAGACAAGTGGTCGAATCTCCTTTGTCAAGGTATATATGGTTCTGCTCAACCCCCTTCTGGTCCCAAAAGGTAGTAAGATACCTACCATCTGGGTGACCACGTTCAGGATTGGGTTTCATGAATAGTATTTTAAACTTGAACGTATCAGAATACTGCTCTTTCTTAGAAACCTTGATACCTGAATAATAATACTCAGAAATAACCTCACGAGAAAGATCCTTTTTGAAAAAAGTCTTGGAATTCTTGAGAGCATAGTCAATGACCATTTTATCAATTTCCTCGATGAGTGTACGGAATTCCTTGATACTTTTGGAACTTTCAATTCCCTGAAAAGAAACATCAAGGCTTTTCTTGAAGGGGTTGGTTTTGTCAGTACTCAGTCCAAATGGAGCACGCATCTTGGGAGTCTGGAGTAGGGTTTCATTGGCGGTGTCACCTACACCCAGTTCGATATTGTATCCTCCATTAGTATTTGGTTTATGTTTGCCAAAGCTGATTGTGTTGATGTCAAAGCTGGATGCTGTAATCACGGAAGGCATTTTGGATGGTGTGTTAGTTTACACTTTGTTACTTCTATATCCTACGATTCCTTAAGTAACTTTATTTTAAATATTTTATATCCTTGTCAATCACCATTATTTTACGATTTGGTTTTAAATTCGATTTTCCAAATTTAGTTAATTCGTATCCTGGTCTTTTATATAATAATTGTTCAGTTTCGGATTTTGGAGTTTTTCTGCTAACTATTTTTAATTTAACATATTTTATGTTTTTAAACGTACCGGAAGTTGTATCATTCATTTTACCAGTCGTTTTATTTTCAATTTCTATTTTTGGTGTATCTGGAAGTTCTCCTAATTTATAACGCATTGTATATAAAACTTCATCACCGTTGTCTTTTTCAACTAAGTAGTCTAGTTCGTAATGTGTTAAAAATTTAGGAGTACCACGTAATATATATTGATTTTTAGCTTTACTATACATTGATACTGTATTTGTTCTAAGAGGATTTTCACGTAAAATTTGATCTTGTCGTGAAGCTATTATAAGACCTTCGTCTATTTTTTTTGGTGGTGGTGGTGGCGGAGGAGGAGATTGTAACTTTTGAGGTGGTAAAGATTTTTTTTTAGAATTTGAAGCACCCATTTAAATTAAACAATATTTTAATTTAAGTTTAATTAAAGTTTAATTAAATTTGAAAAATAAAATTTAAAATTAAACCATATATGTAGTCTATTTGATTATAAAGTGAGTATTCATTTAATTGTTGTTTTTTTTTTAAATCTGACGAATCCATTTACTTTAAACAAGATAATTTATTTTCTAAAAACTCAAGCATAATTTTATAAAATATAGAAACATATTCCCAGTTTACATTATCAAACGAATCATTTATAGTATGATGAGTTATACCAAGTACATTTGGTATAATAGCCAATGAATCAACATTTTTTTTTAAAAATGGTATTTGATCTGTTTTACGAATTATTGAGGATACTATATTAGGATTTACAAAAATTTGTTTTGGGTATTTTTTATTTAAAAGATATAATTTATAAAAATCATCAAATTTATTTAAATTATTAACTGGAAGTATAATTTTATTATCAAAACTTCCTCCTATTAAATCAAAAATATATACCGATGAGATTAAATTTAAATTAAAATTATTTACAAAATACGTACTTCCTGATAATGTATTATTACGAGTTCTTTTTCCACCAAGATATTCTTCTCCATCTGGAAAAAATAAAATTAAATTAGCTAATGGGTTTTTTAAAAGTATTTGTTCTGTTAATTTTAAAATAATAGCTATCGACGTAGCTGCATCTATAGCAGATTCACATCCTTTAAGATATATAGAATCAGTATGAGCACCTAATAAAATATATTTACCTTTACTATTTGGATTAATACCAATTAAATTTGTAAAGAAAAAAGTTTTTGAATTAATTTTTTTTTTAAAATACTGAAATTCAACATGTAAATTCATAAGAGTCATGTAATTTGCAATTAACATTTGTACATGTTTAAGGTTATCTGAATTATTTGGTCTTTGAATTGATAATTCTTTTGTGATTTTTTTAATATCGTTCATTTAAAGTTTAAAAATATTTTTATTTTTTGTTTAAATAAAAGTCGTAATTGTGCCATAAATTTAAAAATAAAATTAAAATATTTAAATTTACTTAAAGACTTTGAGATAATTAAGTTATAATACCTACCAATCTAAAAATGTCTACCGAAGTCGAAACCGTTCTTGCAACCAAGGTTGAGTCATCCAGCGATCAACTCAAGGCTATTTTGAGCACTCTGAATGAACAATCTGGAAATATGAAAATGTTAATGAATACCGTTCGCGGTGTTCTTAAAGATGTTGAGAAGCAGTCTAAGGAGCTTGAGAAACTTCGTAATAAGAAAACTCGTGGCAAGACCGAGCGTGCCGCGAATGCTCTTCCAAGTGGTATTACCAAACCAGTAGCTATTTCCGACGAGCTTGCCAAGTTTCTTAAGGTTGCCCTTGGTACACTTGTTCCTCGTAATGAGGTAACAAAGGGGGTATCTACTTACGTCAAGGAGAATGATCTCAGTGATCCTGCAAATAAGCAGAAGTTTATTCTTGACGATCGCCCAGCTGCAAAGGTTCTCAGGGCTCTTCTTGGAAACCCAGTTGAAGATGTTACTTATTTTAATCTCCAGCGTTACCTTAAGCACCATTATGTTCAGAATCCAGACAAGGTTCCTGGAAGCCCTATCGATGCTAAGGCTGTCCCCAAGACAAAGGTCAAGGTTACTGTCCCAGAAGCAGAGACTCCTGCTCCTGTAGCAGAGTCATCTGAGCCTGGAGTTAAGAAGAAGATTATGGTTAAGAAGAAGAAAACTGAGCTTACCGAGGACGCATGAATGAAAGAACCCATTTATTCTCGCGGTGATTTATTTAATGATTATATAAAAAAAAAAAATTTTTATGAAAGTGTACTTTTAGAAGACAAAAATTTAAATAAAGCCTTAACACTTACAATGTGTTATTATAATAAAATAAAATATCGATGTGTTTATGATCAAGTATGTGAACACAATATCCAGCATATTATTTCAAAATACTTGTAATTTTTTATTAACTTTAAAAATTAATAAAAAATTACCATTATTTTAGTTTCTTTTAATTGGTAAGAACATTTAAAGTTGGGTACAATAAACCATCAATAGGTCGAAGTGCTTCTGATCTAGAATAATTACCTGTAAATGACTCCCATCTACTTACGAGTCTTGGATTTACTTTTCCATTTACTACTTCTCCATATGGTATATCTCCTTGAGTTATACAGAAATCTTTGTATTTAACTACATTTGGATATGTCTGTTCGCAATTATTAAGACGACTTCGTTGGCCAGGTGAAGTTGTTATTGTTAGATTATGTTCTGGGTTAAAGTTATCGTTGTAATTAATATCTTCGCAATTACTTACCTTTGCAACACCAGCTTTAATTTCTCCTCTAGAATAAGCACTACCATAACATAACGAATCAGCAGAGTCAGTAGGTTTAAATTTTGTTTGATCACCTGCTCCAAGAAGTCTAATAACTCTAGCACCTTCATTTGCTCCGTTATTTCCACTTGGATCGGTTAAAGATGATTCTCCATATGATTCTGGTATAGAATAATCTGTAAGATATGGTCCTGGTTTTCCAGGTGTAAATGATTCTGAATCTAAGTTTGACATTCCTACACCTGTACCTTGTGGATATACCATTGCCAAACCAATTTCTTCAGGTACTACTGGATTGGCCAATGGAGGAAAATCACCGTGCTTAGTTGTTATTTTAGGAAATAACCTAGGTTGACGTTTATTTAATGTTCGCATTGGTGTTACTAATCTTGTTGTAAATCCTGATTTTTTAAAAAACATAAAATAAAGTGTGACTATACCAATTACTACCATTAAAATAAGTATACATTTATTGGCAAAAAGATTCATTTGATTATATTATAAGAATATATTTTATTTTAACAAAATAAATATTTTTCCCAATAAAAGTATACTTTATTTAACGGTCACCTGGAATTCCTTTATATCGAGGATGTCTTGGTATACCATCATCCGTTAAAAATGTATATTTATATGTAATCACTGTACCTTTAGGATGAGTTGTGAGATAATCTTTTCTAATCTGATCGGTCATTCCACCAACATAAAATTGTTTACCATTTGATTCACATAAAAATGAACCTAAACTTCCAATATATTTACCTTCTCCTGGTTTGTAATTTATTATAGTACATTCGGAGTCTTCTTCAGGTTTTAATTTTAACATAAGTCTTGTTCTTTTTGGTATATATGGTATTTTAGGGGCTCTTATCATTAAACCTTCTGCATCTTGAGAAATAAGATTGGTATAAAATTTATCAATTTCCGAAGAATTGGTTATAAGATATTGTTTTGTAAGAATTAATGGACATTCTCCTTTTGTAAGATACGGAGGAAGATTAATTTTATTCCATAAAATACACCTTTTATCTACAATAGTTTTAAGTAATTGCTGCCTTTCTTCAAATGGTTCTTGAGTTGGTAAATCAAATACCTGGTATTTGATAGTATTCCATTTTTTATCAAGATCGATTTGTGTATTGTCATTTTTTTTTCGTTCTTCTTGAGATTTTAATTTACTTTTAAGAAAACCAATTTCCTGAAAAGCATCACGTTTAATAAAAAATTCACCGTCTAATGCAATTCCCGGTGGCATTAAAGCAATAAACCATTTTGGTACATATGGATATACTCGAGGATAATTACTTGGACTTCCACGCGTGACAAATTTAGCTCCATCCCATAGTGCACGTTGGCCATCAAATTTTTCAGACATATACCACCCTACTGGCGGAGGAGGCACGTTATATTTAGTGATATATTGATAGTCTTCCATTCTTTTTGAAACAATGTTAATTTTTTTTGCGGTGTCAAGGTAATTAAACCCAAGCATAAATTTATCAGCGAGTTCAGGTACGTATGTATCATTATTTTGAACTAATACAGGAGTATTTAATTTAGGATAAACTACTTTTCCTAAAATACCAGAATCCGGGAAATTAAGAGAACGTTCGAGAGTATCTGATATAAATGTTTCCATACTTTTACCTTTTTCTTTTGCAATTAAATTTATACAATCTATAAGTTCATTCATTTAAAAAATGTAATATATTTTAAAATATTTGTTATTTTAAATGAAATTTGGAGCAATTAACGGTATATTATTTAGAAATAGTCCACTTCCTATAATTGACAGAAGATTTGAAAGTAGAACTATTGTAGTTGAATCACATGGTAGTGCTGATTTTGGACAAGATAAAAAACAAAAATTTTTTAAAGTACCACCAAATACAAGAAGAAATAGATTTAGAATTTGATACAGATAGTTATTTTGCTTTTGGAAAAAATAAAATTATAGCAATCAATAAAGACATTAAATACCTATTAAAGTAACTTAAAAAAATATCCTTATTATTATAAAGAATGGAAGTCATTAAAGAGACACGAAAAAGTTTATTAGAAAAATGCAAGAAATTAAACATAAAAGGATGTTCAACGAAAAATGTAATTCAATTGAAAAATTTAATTGAAAATTACAAAAAACCAGAAATACAAGAAAGTTTACCCAAAGGTAATATTACGTTTTATGAAGGAGATTGTATCACTGAACTTGATAAAGTTGAAAATGGTATTATTCAAACTGTATGTATAGACCCTCCTTACAACATTGGAAAGGATACATGGGACAATGTTCCGGATTATATAAATTGGTTAACTGGTATTGTAAAAACTCTTACGACAAAAATGAAAAGAAATGGGAGTATGTTTATATTTCATAACGATATGGAACAAATTGCAGAATTAATGATTTCCATTAAAAAAAATACTGATTTAGTTTTTAGACAAATGATAACATGGAATAAAAGATTTGATGGTTCAAGTAAAAAAGGATTTTTAGACGGATTTGTTGTAAAAAATGAAATGCATAATTGGAATAAAATGGCAGAATACATTTTATTTTATACATTTGATAACTCTTCGCTTATACACAATGTTAGAGTTGAAAAAAAAGTAACACAAATGACTATTTCTCAAGAAATTAAAAGTAAAACTGGTGGTTTAACTGGTTGGTTTAGTAATATTGAAACTGGAAAAAATATGCCAACACAATCTACAATTATTCCAATTACTAAACATCTTGGAATAACATTTGACCAAATTGTTCCAAAATTTAGAAATTTAAAAACACATCATTCTGTATGGAATTACGATATGGCTCCTAGAAATGAAGTACATATGACGCCAAAGCCGTCTGAATTATTAGAAAATATTATACTTCACACCAGTGATCCCGGTGATTTACTTTTAGATTGTTTTGCTGGAACTGGTTCTTTTGGTTATGCTTGTGAAAAAACTGGTAGAAATTGTATATTAATTGAAAAAGAACACATTTATGCTGAATACATTAAATCAAAGATATTTTAAATCAAAGATTTAAATTTTGAAATTCAATGACAGTTTTAAGTGTATCTAACCAAGAATTATCAAAAAACGATGAATCACCTACTAAACGATTACCTTCACGTGTCATCATACAAATATTAAAACCCCTGATCGTAAATGAAGTTTCATTACGATTTTCACAATGTCCAAGTTGTATATCATATTTATTATTATCTATACGAGTATCTCCAGATACATCGTTAAGTGTAATGGTGTATCCAGTAACAGGACAAATTGTAAACCCATCTTTATTAAATATGGTTTTACCGTTTGCTTTAAAACGTTTAATTAATTCTTTTTTATGATTGTCCATAAGATTTAAATAATCTATATTACCTGGTTTTATGTATTTTTCACGAACTTCTTTAATATTTAATAAAAAAGTTATATAATCAAGATACGCACCTGCTTGCATTAATGGAGTACTTGCATCTTTTATAGGTATAGCACATGATAATTTTTCATTTTTATTTTTTATTTTACGCTGGAAGGAATCAGTTAACATTATAGGAAAAAGTCTATTTGAACGATTTTTAAAAATAAAATCATCATTACCAGGAGTACTATAAATAGCAGTTTTAACTTTATCTATTGTAGATTTAGGTACCTTAAATATATCAGCTGTATTATGACATTTACCAGTATGACCTTTACACAGTACACATACATCATCTAAAATATGGTTATAAACATCTTGAATATCATTTGATAACCATTTTTTTATTTTATTAAAAGATGCATCTACACTTTTTTTATTATTTTTTCCAGGTGACATTATTTCTTTACAGCAAAGTATATTTTGATAATACAGACCTTCAGTTTCTTCCCAATTTTTAGCATGAAGTTTACACGCGTTATAATTTTCATTGTTGTATAGATCTAAATTTAAAGTAGTCATATAATCGTTTAAACAACTTTTTAAAAAATATATTTGATTTTCTTCAGAACCTTGTAATTTAAGTATTTTTAATAGTTCCTCTTTAAGTTCTTTTTCCATTTAATTTAACGTATTTTATTTTTTTGTAAAAAATCTTTTATTTTTTTTGTAAAAAATCTTTTATTTTTTTTGTAAAAATTAAAAATTTAAAATAAAATTGATTTTAAATGGAGGAAGACTTTATCGATAATATAATAACAAACATAAAAATACTCGGTATGATTCAGATAAATGAAAAATTATGTATCCGCAAGGGACATCTTCAAATAGATTATATAAGTAATGTACGATCTTTTAAAAGATGGTTATTTAGAGACTCACGTGATACTGTTTTAATTTATATAAAAGAGCTTATTAGAAATTTAACAACTATTCTTAAAACGCCAGATAAATGGACTCTTACAAGAGTCCTTAATGAAATGGATAATGCTTTATCTGGTCTTGGTAATTTAAAAACAACTTATTCTGATGATCCAATTATGGTAGCTACATTTGATAATATTATTATAAAATTTAAAGAACTTTGTCAAAACGCAAGAACCTGTTTGGTGTAAACCAATAAGGCTCTGGTCTATTAGTCCATTTTGCAAAATGGGTTTTGTATCTATTGTAATATTGTCTATAACTTTGTATAGCATTTTTTCTATGACAATCATCTGGCATTGCCAATGGTATAGGTGTCTTTCCAATTTTAGAACAGCCAAACGTTATTTTTTTTTTAGAATTATAAACTGTGTTTTGAAAAATTGGAGAATTTTTTAGCCAATCTAAGTGTTGGTCACATTTGTGAATACGGTTATAACGAAAGGTATATTCTTTACTTAACTCAATTGCTAAATTTATGGTATAGCGATAATTTTCTTCACACATTCTAACCCATACTCCAGTGGGGTGATTTTTGTTAAAAGGGCGATAATGATTTATTGGAAGATTTTCAGATTTTAAAGTACAATGAGCTGTATAAAGTAATTGAACTAATTCTAATAACATTTTTACTACATGTTTATCGCAATGTTGCTCAGCACATTTTTTAGGATCTAAATGTAAAAAAAATATATTCATTGTCTTTTAAAGTTTAATCATTTTAAAGGTTTATGTATTTTATTTTTTTGTAAAAAAAGTTTAAACCCCGAAGGGAAATCCAAAGGTTTTTATGCTTTCATAAATACAAAAGAAGAATAAAGTTTATTTAACTCAATTTCACCTGGAGTAAGTGGTGGTTTTTCTCGATATAATTCATATATATCTTCAAATGAAATAATATTGGAAGACATATTAGTATAAACCTTTTTACCATAACTTTCAAAAAAGTTTAATTTAACTGGTAATAGTCCAACTTCAGCTGCAACACGGTTAAGTTCTTTAAAATCTACAAGATATTCAGTTGATACACCCATAGTATTAAAATAATTTCCTTGATCATTTATATCATTTATGGTAAATTTGTATTTATTACCATAAAAACTTGTTATTTTTTTATTAAATTCTCGTTCTATTTTGAACAACTCAGTTGAATAAGTTTTAGAAGCCCCTACTTCAAATAGTTTTTTTATTTTATCAGAGTCTATCGTAGTTCCTATGAAAAAACCTCCTTTTTTAAGAAAATTACTTACAAATGTTAAAACAATTTTTAAATCAATTTGGCTTTTGAAGAAATAATGTAATGCAAATTGACAACTTACAATTTGAAAATTAAGAATATCGTGTATATTTAAAAATGTTTTAATTTTTGAAATAAGATCTGGGCTTGGGTCTAAAGCATTTCCAACTTCAAATTGTACTTTTACATCTAATTTATAATTTTTAAGCCTAGCATTAGCACCTTGGTTAAATGGATCAAGTGAATTTATAGATTCGTTAGATGGATCAAATCCAAAAACACCTGAAATAAGTGCCTGGTTCCATTTATCAATATCACCTCCCCTTCCTACACCTATATCTAAAAGATAAACATCCTCGCGATTTTTATTATAATAAAACTCTGTTATATTTATAATAAGTGTTCTTTTTACCCAATTATGAAATTTTCTCATTGCGATAATAGTGCTGCCTTTCCGTCTATTAAAATTGACGGTAGCTGCATATTTTTCTAATTCTTTTTTTGCATTAACATTAGAAGGAGCTTTGGTAGTGAGATCATTTAAACAAATCATAAGATCATTTATACTTGTGTTAACAAAATCATTTAAATTTATATCCATTCTTTTTAATTAAAGATAAGAATTTAAATTTAAG
>Ga0114962_10000537_pt1 | contig 33878 bp, 30 predicted proteins | sample C_130820_MF_Meta_FD_87017 | JGI IMG/M metagenome (GOLD analysis project Ga0114962, IMG submission 87017) | Freshwater microbial communities from Lake Croche, Canada to study carbon cycling - C_130820_MF_MetaG | ecosystem: Environmental > Aquatic > Freshwater > Lake | place: Lake Croche, Canada...
AGAAACAGAAGGATTAGCGGAAGTAGAAGTAAATCCACTAGGGCTAGAAGTCCAAGCGTAAGAATTACCAGAGGTAGCAGTAGCTCCTACGGTAGTTGAAGTATTAACACAGATTGTTTTATCTGCTCCTGCATTTTTAGTAGGAAGTGGATTAATAGTAATTGATTTAGAAACAGAAGTTCCGTTACAAGTTCCATTAGAAGGTAAAACAGATACAGAACCTGTAGAACCTGAGGTAGAAGAAGGTACAGTAGCTGTAATAGATGATGTTCCTTGACCTGCAGTAATGTTCCATCCAGAAGGGACAGTCCATGTATAGTTGGTAGCGTTGCTTACTCCAGAAACAGTGAAAGTTTGTGAGGTTCCTGCGCAGAATGAAGCATTTCCGCTGATTGAAGCTGAAGAATTAGTTGGGGTAGTAGTAACTGTTACTGATATACTTCCAGTTGAAGAAGAGGAACATGCTCCAGTTGCTGTTATTGAAACATTGCCAGATGTAGTTCCTGTAGTAACGCCAATAGAAGTAGTTCCTTGGCCAGAGTTGATTGTCCATCCAGTTGGGACCGACCAAGTATATCCAGTTGCATTGGATACTGAAACACTGTATGTTAGAGTTGACCCAGAACAAGTTGTTGAATTACCTGACACAGAGACAGTACCGACACTAACCAATGTATTGACTGCTAAGGTAGTGGTAGTGGTTCCGCAACTATTTGTAGCATTGGCTACAACGTTTCCACTAGCGGTATTTGTGGTAAGAGTAATAAAGGTATCTGTAGATGCACCTCCAGCAGTTTTTGTCCATCCTGTTGGATAGGTAAAAGAATAGGAAGTTGCCCCGACCACTGTATTGATGGCATAAGTTTGAGAGCTAGACGCACATACTGTAGTATTTCCTGTTACAAAAACCGGATTATTTGCAGGTTTACCAACACCATTCCCAGTAACAGTGTTTGATGTAGAACTACCATATCCATTATTTGCAACAACAGTTACTGTACCAGTTGCTGGTCCTTGAAGAACACAAATTGAGTTTGTTCCTTGTCCATATAGGTATGTCCAACCGTTAGGAATGGTCCAAGTATAAGTATTAGCATCGGTTTGGAATGCTGTGGTGTAAATGGCAGCATCTTTTGTGGTACATCCTAGAACTTCACAAGTTTGAATTGATGCTGGTTTGGCAGGTATTGAACTGTAGGCAGTTACATAAATGGATTTGTATGCAGTACAACTGGAAGAAGTAATAACTCTAACTGAAATAATTCCAGATGATGCAGATGAAGGCATTGAAATGGAAGCAGAATTTGTTGTTCCACCAGAACTAATTGTAAATCCAGAAGGGACAATCCATAGATAGGATGCACCACTGACACTTGGGATTGAGTAAGTATTAGCAGTAGAAGTTTTTCTATTTATATTGCCTGTCAAATTATCTATTGATACTCTAACAGAGGAACAAGGAACTTGTTGAGCACATTTAGTTACCGAGGAGCCTATTGTTCCCCAGTTATAATCTACATAAAGTGAAGAGGAAGATTTTGTTGAGTCACAAACATCCAAACTTCCAGAAATTGTTGCTGCATAAACATTAGTAGAAACTTGAGATATATCTACTTTTCCATTTCCCTTTAAAATGCCAGAATTGATTAGTGAATTAAAAACTCTGGTATATCCATCCTCTTGATAGATAGCAGATGTTGACCATAAAGTTAAGTACCTTTTAACTTGATGATAAGAACCATAAGCACCAATAAAAGAACCTTTACAAATGAAGTCATTGCTGATCATAAAAGAATCTGTATTGGTTATTGTTGAATTATCATCATTGCAAAAGTCTTTAGATAAAAAATAATTGTAATTGTTTATTATGTTGTCATTTTCTATAAATGTTTTCCCATTAGGGACATAAAAGCGCCCTGTGGAATAATTATTTAAAGTGCCTTGATCAATGTTAAACGCTTGGTTAGGGTCACTAGAGTTTACATAAATAATTCCGTAATTCTCGATTCTTGAATTTGGTGTACCAGACAATTGCAATTTAGCTGAAAATATAATTTGACCACCAGCCTTATTCCAAAGGGTAGTCCCAATCATTTCAACGTCATTGGATACAGTTAGGGTACCTGAATTGATGATTTCAGAATAAGATTCTGGACTCAATGTAGATATTGTTGCTGTTCCGTTATTAACAAATACCCCTGTGCTACACACAGAACTACCACAACTTCCACCGGTGATTTCTAAGTTGGAAACTGTTAATGTCCCATTGTTGGTTAGGGTGTATAAGTCATTACTTGCCATTGAAATGGTCCTAGAGCCTGATTCAACTAAGGATTTGCCAGCATTAATAGTCAAACCTCCGTTATTACTTTTACCAACGGTTATGTCAGTATTTAGGGTTACGTTGGTGTTGATGATAATGCAATCGGAAATAGAAGGAACCGATCCTCCTGACCACGTGGAGCCAGATGACCAGTTTCCATTGGCTACCGATGTCACGGTAGTAGCAGACAAGTCTAGTGATGCTAAGATTGCTATCAATAGCATCAAAAGAAGCATTGTCTTTTTGATAGTTTCTGTAAATACTTTCATTTGATTACGTTTACTCATTTTAAATAATTGTTCAAAGGTGCAAGCGTTTAAAATCCTGAAATTTTTAATTAGACAGAAATCAAATAAAGAGATATGAATTATACCAATTTTAAGATTAAATTATTTTGTGTGGAAAAAAACGTGGATAAGCCAATGTCGATTTTGGGATTATTAACAAATGCTGTGCAAAAAAAGGCTCATAAGTTGTGTAATAAAGGATTGCGATTGTCCGTTAATGTTTTATGAGGATATATCCAATTTTATTTCTTGTCTTTTTGTCGAGTATTATTATCAATTCATCGTGTAAGATTCGGTATGATTATGAAAATTTCAATTGGAAGATGAATAGAACTAAGGTAGTTGAATCCATTGGTAAAAACCCGGATACAATACAAGGAATTTTTTTTGTGTATAATAACATTCCAATTCATGGAGTCATTTATTCTAAAGGGTTAAAATTTGATGATGGACATTTATCAAGTATCAACTACTTGTATAAAATAGATCCTGAAGACCCAAACCCAAATCAAGCACCAAGTATATTATTTGCTTTTTGGAAAGATTCCTTAACAAAAGTATTTGGTAAGCCTTCCATTACCAACATTGATTATAATAGAACTCAAGCGGATTCACAATCAGCAAATGTGTATGGCTGGATTAAACGTAAAACTAAAATAGAGCTTATTCAGAGGATGGATGGAATTTTGCTATCTGCTGAACCCTTCCATAAATAGAAAGGTAAAGTATTTTTTGTTTAACTATATTTAAAAAAAAGTTAAACAAAATTTTGAAGATTTGCCTAATGACCGTTAGCTTTGTAGTCGTTATGAAAAAATACTTTAAAGTATCAAAGTCTTTTTCACCTAAGGTTTTTGCCCCTTTCTGGATGTATGGTCAAATCAGGACTTTCTTTAAATCCCATAATACTACTCAATTAAATTGGGTAGAATTTGAGACCATGGATAGACCTCATACCCATTTTCATATGATGCTGTCCTTTAATAAGGAAGCTCAGAAAGGTAAATAATTAGTTGAAAATTTTTTTGCTAAAACAGCTTTTTATCTACAATATAACGAGGTCTTGATTTGACTTCATTATAAATCTTCGCAATGTATTCCCCAATAATTCCAATGCAAAGTAATTGAATTCCTCCCAAAAAATACATAGGCAAAACAATTGATGTCCATCCTTGGATTGCATATCCCATCATCTTACTAATAATGGAATACATTATCATAAATAAGGAACCTATAAATATTAGAAATCCTAAAGTGGATACCATCCTTAACGGCATAGAACTTAAAGAAGTAATACTTTCCCAAGCAACTGACAATAGTTTTCTGAATGAGTATTTGGTCTGCCCTGCTAATCTTTCCAATCTATCGTGATAAACTATTGTCTGATTGAATCCAATAATTGGGAAAATACCTCTTAAAAATAGATTAACCTCTCCAAACTGAACTAAAGTATCCAATACTCTTTTGCTTACCATTCTAAATTCCGCATGATTAAGTATGATTTTAATTTTCATGAATTTCATGAAATTATAATAAGCCATAGAGCTTTGTTTTTTAAGGAAGGTGTCCTTATCTCTACTCTTTCTTACACCATATACAACTTCATTTCCTTCATGATATTTCTGAATCATTTCTTCGATAACCGAGATATCATCTTGTAAATCTGCATCCACAGTTACTATACAATCTGCATCATCTTTAAAGGACATCAATCCTGCCAGTAATGCTTTAGCTTGACCAGCATTAGCAGCTAATTTTAATCCTTTAATAGAATTATTTTTTAAATGAGCTTCTGTAATGATTTGCCAAGTTTTATCTTTACTTCCGTCGTCTATTAATGCAATAAAACTATCAGAGCTAATAATTTCTTTACCTTTTAATTGATTTAACAAGGTTGAAAGTTGATTAATGGTATTTTTAAGCAAGATTTCCTCATTAAAACAGGGAGCAATTATACCGAGTATTGGTTTAGTATTTATGTAGGATTCCATTAGTTGATTCTTTTTGAGCTGGCATTAGTTTTTGAGATATTGCAGTAATTATTTTTTTAATAATTGGTATTTGTAATAGTCCAAAGGCAGATGCAATAAATAATCCAGGTTTTGAAGGAAGCATATATCTTGGTTCCATATAGGTTAGGCAGTGAAAAAGCAATAATGCCAATAACATACCCCAAAGAGGCCATGTTTCTAAAAGGTTATGACCTCTGCTCAAATAAATAAAAAATCCAGTCAAAATAAAAATATTTATTATATTAATACAGATGATGAAAATAATATAACCAAAATTTCCGTTCAAAGGACCAATTTTAAATCTGTTTGATTTTATAGAATTAATCATAAATATATGTCCATAGATTGCTTTTATGAAAAATTGTCTTAAGTAAAGTAATGGATTGGATTTCAAATCTTCAATTAAAAATTTCTCATATTCGTCTAAATAAGTAGAATTAGTGGATTTATAAACAACTTCTAAACTATCTGCTGACTTATTCCAATCCTCATAATCTTGTTGACCTGCACGCATATCCCCATCCCAATAGTTAAAGTTAAAGGGTTCATGTCGGAATTGGAACCTACCTTGATGAGCAACATAGACAAGATTACGCTGTTTATTATCATTCTTATTTCCATAAGTTAGGTTGATGTAGTTAAATACTTTCAACAAGCAAAAACCTAGGCATCCTGTAGATAAAAGGCAAAAGATCAATGGCTTAATTAAATATTTATTGGTATTACTTTTTTGTAAGATAAGGGTTATTAAAACTATGATTCCAATTCCTAAGAATAGAATAGAATTTGGTCTATTTAGAATAGCAATAATATCCCCTAAAACAAAGAACATTATACCAATCCTTGTATTGGCTTTCCTGAGAATTTTTGCCCATCCTAAAAGCATAAGTGAACTTCCAAAAAAAGCAGGAGCCTCTCCAGTAATACCTAATGTGTAATAAACATGTAATGGGAAAATAAAAAATAGGATAGAGCTTAAAATAGCAGTGTCAAAATTGAAAATAAGTTTAGTAGCCCTATAAAGTATAATGAAACTAAATGCACTAAATAAAGAGGTAAAAATAAAAATATAATTTGCTAAAAGTTTGGACTCAGCACGTAGAGGAGAAAATAACAATGGAATCGAATAAAAAAGTGTTGGCCCTGGTGCGTTGGAAAACATTTCTTTTCCTTGATGATCGATTCCTCTTAAATATTCAGAAATAGTTTTGGCTTCTGTGAAGAATATTTGATCCCCAAAAGGCTTTACTCTAAAAGGTAAATTCATAACGCATCCGATGATGAATACATATAATAATAGTATTATGAACTCCACCTTGTTCTTCTCATAAAGCAATTTGAACATACTACAAATTTATACCAAACACCAGTACGAATTGTTGATCTATGACATGTTGAACAGAAATCAAGATAATTGAAGTAGTAATGATTAATCTTAGAGAATGGATTTATTTCATGAACTTACCTGTAAAGGTTTGGTTATACGAGTTGGTTACCCTAATAAAGTACATTCCTTGTGGTAATATTTCCGTATTAATCTTTATGGAATTGTCCCTGAATTCATAAACTAGGTCTAAGGTTTTACCTGATAAATCTGTCACTGCAAATGACTTAACCCTACTTTGATTTGGCAAATCCACATTTAGTATTTGATTTGTTGGATTAGGATATAGTTTCAATAGCGGGTATGCAATAATTTTTGTTTCTTGGATAGCCGTTGGTCCTAGGTTATTTCTCAAGAAGAACAATCCTCCTTTGTCACTTCCTACAATTATATCTGGAAAAGTATCTCCGTCTAGATTAGCTATTGCAGGGAAGATGTTATTCCCAAGTTTTACCTCTAAATCTTGTTTGAAAGTAAAATTATGGATATTGTTAAAACTTTGTGTCCAAGTTCCTGTGGTATTACCTTCAATATCATAATAGATTATAATGTGACCATCTTGTGACCCAATAACGCAATCTAGTTTCCCATTTCTGTTAATGTCATAAAATGTAGGACATAAAAAATTGCCAGTTCCAGGTACATACAATTGGAAATTACCCAATGAATCATTTTTCAATTTGAGTTCTGGATAAACCTTCCCACCAGAAACGATATACTTAGCGTATTCAAAATAATGAAGATAGCCTTGCCCATCACCTAGGACCAAATCTGATTTTCCATCCTTATTAAAATCGACAACACAAGGAGTCGCTCCATAAATTGTACTAAAAAGGGTGTCAAATCCAGGAATTTTTGTGCTGACAAAGGACTCAAGAGATGTGGTCGATTTATTTTTATAAAATAAAATCGGAGCTTTTGGTGAGTAGTTGGCTGTATCATAATGACCTAACACCAAATCAATTTTACCATCATTGTCCAAGTCACCAAAAGTAGGGTTGAGGTCATACATTTTTAGTTTTGATAATCCTAACCAATCATCATCACTGAATTTGAATTTGACTTGAGATCCGGTTCCTATATTTTTAAATCTAACTAACCTTTCTGGTGAACCTGAGTTTCCATAATGACCCTTGATGGAAATGACCATCCATTCTGGAATACCATCTTTATTTTCATCATAGAATGCAGGAGCGGATTTGAATCCTTCATCCAGCATTTGGTCACTAATGAACGACCTATTCATTAATTTGAATTTTGTTTTTGCAGATTTTCCTTCGTTATGGTAATAAAAGACTCTGTCCTTCCCTGCGAAGTTTTGTCCATCTGTGGATGCTGCAACAATGTCCTCTAGTCCATCACCATCCACATCAAGCGCATGAGCTAAGGGAACAAATGGGATACTTTCTTTAAAATAAGTGGTGTCTGTTTTGATAAAAGTATCTCTAATATATGGTGCTTTAGTAGAAGAAATTTGTGCTTTTCCATTAATTACAACTGTGATTCTAGAACCATTAATGTCAGAAAAAAGCAGGTCATAATCTCCATCGTCATCCACATCAAATACATCGGATTGGGCTCCTTGATGTTTTTTAAAGTACCTTCTATAAGTTTGGCATAATCCTAATCCAGGAATGTGGTAAAAGGAATCTGGGCGAATTGAAGAGTTTCCTATAATTTGTACACATCCCCAAGATTCATCCATAAAATCATATTTTAATGAATCATATCGTGCGTAATCCGTGCCAAATGTGTCTTTATTATAGCATCTATAATAACTTAAGTTAGCTGCAAAAACACCTGATGAAATGATATCCAAGTCACCATCATTGTCTATATCTCTTAAAATAGGTAACAAGTTAGGAGCTGAATAAACGGCTCCTCCATAACCAAAATACTTCTGAAACCTCCAATCAATTTCATTAGAAATTAATTTAAAGCTCACCTTGGATGCAGTGGAGGTATTTTTATAACAAATTAGGCTTCCATTCCCGTAGGAAAAAATATCAGGTTTACCATCATTATTGTAATCCCTTAAAAACATATAATGATTTAAAGAAGGAAATACATAAGAATAATCAGGTGCATATTTGAAAGTCTTATCTTGTTGCTGTAGATAAACTGTAATGACTGTATCTGATAAATCCATGCAAACCAAATCATTAAGTCCGTCTAAATTGACATCCATAGAATTGAAAAGGGGGGTATTCATTCCTCCACAGAAAGGATTTTTAAGACTATTACCATCCCTACCAATAATTTCAACTTGATTGGTATTGTAAAGATTGAAAGGAGCGATTTTTTGAGCAACGGAAACTTTATAGAATAGACTAAAACATACTAGGAGCGTAAAGAAGGATTTTTTCATTGCAGTCATTTTTAAAATAGTGTAGTTTTATAACTCAAAGATAACTATACAATTTGATAATAAGATATGTTAAAATTTAGACGGCTTATTTTACAAAATCTTTATACCTTTGCAGTAAAATTGAATATTAACATAAAGTTATAAAACTGAATGTCAGCTAATCAAATGACCATCAATAAAGGAAAAGTCGCACAGGTAATCGGTCCTGTTGTGGACATAAGTTTTGCAGGAGAAAATTCCCACCTTCCAACCATCATGAATGCCTTAACTATTGACCGTGGGGACAATAATATTTTGGTTTTAGAGGTTCAACAACACCTAGGAGAGGATTTGGTACGTACCATTGCCATGGATTCTACCGAAGGTTTAGTACGTGGAATGGAAGCCGTAGATACTGGCAAAAACATTGCTATGCCAATTGGTGACCAAATCAGAGGAAGACTTTTCAATGTAGTTGGTCAGGCTATTGATGGAATTGGAGCTGTAAATATGGATGTTACAAGAAATATTCACCAAGCGCCACCAAGATTTGAAGATTTATCCACTCAATCTGAGCCATTATATACAGGAATTAAAGTAATCGATTTAATTGAACCTTACGCTAAAGGAGGTAAAATTGGATTATTTGGAGGTGCTGGAGTAGGTAAAACGGTATTGATCATGGAATTGATCAATAACATTGCAAAGGCTTATGAAGGGATTTCCGTTTTTGCAGGAGTTGGGGAGCGTACCCGTGAAGGGAATGACTTACTCCGTGAGATGATTGAATCTGGGGTAATTAAATATGGGGAAGATTTCCGTCATTCTATGGAAGAAGGTGGATGGGATTTAACTAAAGTTGACAAAACGGAATTAGCTAAATCACAAGCAACCTTAGTATTCGGACAAATGAATGAGCCTCCAGGAGCAAGAGCAAGGGTTGCCTTGTCTGGATTAGCAGTTGCGGAATATTTCCGTGATGGTGAAGATACAGAATCAGGACAAGGAAGAGATATCCTTTTCTTTATTGACAATATATTCCGTTTTACTCAAGCAGGATCAGAGGTATCTGCCTTATTAGGACGTATGCCTTCTGCAGTAGGATACCAACCTACATTGGCAACGGAAATGGGATTGATGCAAGAGCGTATCACCTCTACTAAGAAAGGATCTATTACTTCAGTTCAAGCGGTATATGTACCTGCGGATGACTTAACGGATCCAGCACCGGCAACAACTTTTGCCCACTTAGATGCAACTACAGTATTAAATCGTAAAATCGCTGAGTTAGGTATTTATCCTGCGGTAGATCCATTGGATTCCACCTCTAGAATCTTAACACCAGAAGTAGTTGGGGCAGAACATTATGCATGTGCTCAAAATGTAAAACAAATCCTACAACGTTATAAAGAACTTCAAGACATTATTGCAATCTTAGGAATGGATGAGTTGTCTGAAGAGGATAAAATGGTGGTACATAGAGCAAGAAGGGTACAAAGATTCCTTTCTCAACCTTTCCATGTTGCGGAGCAGTTTACAGGATTAAAAGGAGTTCTAGTTCCGATAGAAGAAACTATTAAAGGATTCAATATGATCATGAATGGAGAAGTTGATCAATATCCAGAGGCTGCCTTCAACTTAGTAGGAAGTATTGAAGACGCAATTGAAAAAGGTAAAAAACTTTTAACCGAGTCTAAATAATGCAACTAGAAGTTGTCAGTCCAGAGCAAATATTGTTTCAGAAGGAAGTATCCTCTGCCATCCTTCCTGGAGTGGATGGATTATTTCAAATCTTAAACAATCACGCCCCTTTGATTGCTGTTCTTAAAGAAGGTATTATCAAAGCAAAAGAATTGGATGGTAAAGAATCTGAAATCAAAGTCAACAATGGTTTTGTTGAGGTGCTGAATAATAAGGTGACGGTTATGGTTTAGTATAAACCAAATTATAATAAGAAGCCTCTGTTTTTTATTGAGCAGAGGCTTTTTGTTTTTAAAGGAATTCAATCCAGCAACATTAAATATTTTCAAAAAGAACTTACACTTTCGCTCTTTCTGATTTCATAATTAATCTATTTAGGATGGAATTATTACTTTTTTATTATCAGCAGTAAAACTTCCTAAAAACTGAGCATTTTTAGATTGAATGTTTTGATCTGGATTTAATTCATTAGTAGTAATAGCGAACTGACAAATATTTTGATTTCTTGGGTAATCAATAAAATCAGTACTTAAAATTTATTTATTAATCATATTCCATTCTTTAATAATGGAATTAGTTATTTCATTATATGCTTTTTATGTTATTACATTGTCCTTTATTAAATTGACTTAGGATTTTCTAGAGATGACAATCCATTAGGGTGGAATTGATTCCTTTTCTGAGGTTTTAATTGTTATGTTATCTGATAAAGTTAAATCGCGATAATTAGAAACCTAATAATATTTTTTGAAATTATGTTGTTTTGCTAGTCCATTTTCTGTTTATTTCCAATAATAATCAATAGCCAATTGTAGTTGATTATTTGGGGACTATTGACGAGTTTTTTATATAGCCGACCTATTAGGAATCCTTTTGGTCATAACTTTGTAATCGTTTATCTAAACCCAGAAAACTTGGTAAAAATCCGCAATATTGACCTTGGTGATTTCCCACTTTTGCTCGCTCCGATGGAAGACGTTTCTGACCCTCCATTTAGAGCGGTATGTAAAGAGGGCGGAGCAGATTTGATGTACACCGAGTTTATTTCCTCTGAAGGATTGATAAGATCTGCGGCAAAATCTGTTAAAAAATTAGACATTTTTGAATACGAGCGACCTATTGGGATTCAAATATTTGGATCAGAGATAGAATCGATGCGGGAATCGGCTGTAATCGCCACTCAGGTGAATCCTGATTTAATAGACATTAATTATGGATGTCCTGTGAAAGCGGTCGCTTGTAAAGGTGCAGGAGCCGGTATTTTAAAGGATATTCCTAAAATGGTTGCAATGACCAAAGCAATTGTTGATGCTACTCACTTGCCAGTGACAGTCAAAACTAGGTTAGGATGGGATGAGTCCACTAAGAATATATTGGAGGTTGCAGAGCGGTTGCAGGACATAGGAATTGCAGCGTTAACAGTGCACGGGAGGACAAGAGTCCAAATGTATAAAGGAGATGCAGACTGGACTTTGATCGGCCAGTTAAAGGAAAACCAAAGACTAACTATCCCAATATTTGGAAATGGTGACATTGACTCTCCTCAAAAAGCCTTAGAGTACAAGAATAGATATGGTGTAGACGGGATAATGGTTGGACGTGCTGCAATTGGCTTTCCTTGGATTTTTAGAGAAATAAAAGAGTATATTCATCATAATAGTCTGATAGACCCTCCTACTATTGAAGAACGAATTGCGGCATGTACAAAACACTTGACTGAAGCAGTTAGATGGAAAAATAATGTGCAAGGGATACTGGAAATGAGAAGGCATTACCATCCATATTTTAAAGGCTTGGATCACTTTAAGCCTTTTAGAGAACGGTTGGTACAGTCCATGTCTTTTGATGAGATATTAGGGATTTTGGATGAGGTTAGGGATAAATATATTGGTATAGAGGTCTAAAAAGCCTTTTAGTAACCATAAGAGACTGTCGACGGTTGATAATTGTCAAATCCTGAAAATTTATAATATGAATTTGATGAACTAGAAATAGCTATAGTGGATACGCCCAATTGTTGATGATTTGGATAAATGAGAAATGATAATTCAATGGCATCAAAAATTAAATGTTCATTTTTAAATCTCACTCCAAGCCCAAATCCTTGATATAGAGGGCTGTTTATTAATTTTTTCTGTGTCGGTTTTAATAAAGAAAAATCCATTAAAAGTAAACCAGTAAGTTTAAATCCTAAAATATTGTAAGGCAAATAAACATCGGACTCTAAGTTTAAAGATACAATTTCATTCCCGATTCTTGATGTGTTAGCTCCTCTAATACCTGAATAATTATTTAAAGTAATAAATTCATTAGATTGCCGATTTAACCCATTAATATACCTTATCCATCCAAATTGACGTAACTTAAATTTTTCAATTTTATAAATATTACTAATATATAAACTGGATAGCCTTAGTGCACCTTGGTCCCATTTGCCATATTTTATAAAACTACCTAATTCCGAGCCAAAATAAAAATATCCGAGGTTAGAAACCAATGTTGCAAATCCGTATTTGACACCTAAATATTGTCTATTGTAAAGAGTACCAAATTCATATCCACCTGTCAAAGAATATACATTTCCTAGTGAAATATCCTCTGTTTTTCCAAATCCAAAAATATATTGATCTTTGTAATAAGATCTTTTATTTAAATTAATAGAACTCAAAAATAAAGTATTATTTCTAAATAAATTTGATTTTATTATTTCAGTTTGATTTTGTTGACCAATCAAATAACGATTATTTATTACTCTTTGCCCTAGGGATATTTGTTTTACAATACCTTTTTGTTTTAGATATTCCCATTTTTTGGGTTCAAATGCTCTTGAAATCCATGCATCGCTGGTTTGAAGGAAAAAGTTTCCGTTAACAAATGAAGTATCTGTTTTCTTGACAGAATAATATTGTTGATCCCATCGCATACCTATTCCACCTCCATAGATAATAGAATAGGTTATCATGGGGCGATTAAAATTGAATCCAAAGGATTCGTTTACAAGGTCTGACCTATGGAATATTTGAGCAGATACAAAACTATTCCCTATTTGAGGGATTAAATAATTGCCTGTAAACCTTCCAATGGTTGAATGATGAGAAAGTTGTATTCTCTGAGAAAAATTTAAATTTTGACCATAACCCAAAAAATTGTTATCGTAAAAGGAAATATCCCCACTCGGACCTCCAAAATCGGCAGAGCCTGAAATATTTAATGTAAATAAATCAAATACATAAACTAGTACATCAAAGGAATCACAATCAAAGTCATTATTAATGATTACTATTTTTGCGTCATTGACATATCCCGTTTGCCGGATTAACCTTTCAGATTCAGCGATTTTGAACTTATCATATTTATCCCCCTTTTTAATTAGTAATTTTTGTATTATAACCCATTCTCTAGTTCTATGATGTAAATTATTACCCGTTCTTTCTAGCCAATTAGTAGGTTTTCTATCAAGATTATTTATTGTGGCCCCAAATGGCTCAAATACAATTATTTTGACCTTACTTATAAATTTTGTACTATCAGGACAAATATTCTTTTGGATTTTTTTGCTTTTGGAAGGTAGAATCTTTTCTTCCACTTTTTTTTCTGGTTCTACTATAAATGGACTGACAAGTAAATTAATCAATCTCTTTTTCTTAGAATATTTGTCTAACCTTAAAAAAAACGTATCTACTTGAAATATTACAGAATCCTGATGTTTTGTTTTTTTAGGTTTTGAGGACTTATTTGGGACTTTTTTTGTTGCATTAGCATCCGCTTCAATAAAATTGAATACCATAATCCATATTAAGAAAACCTTAATGGAAAATAATTGTCCAAATAAAGAAGGATAGCTTTTGCTTAAGCTCATGAAATCAAATTTACAAAAGATGTGCCAATTTGACTATTAGTTAAAAGAGTAAAATGAATACCACTAGGATTGTAGAAGATATAGTTAAAATCATATAACTTTATGCTTGTAATTATTAAATAAATTTGCTTAAAGGTGGTGATGTAATCACTTTATTAACCAAATTATAGTTTAAAGACTTTTTTAATTATGAACAATTTTAAAATATATTTTTTTCTAACCTTTTTAGTCCTTATCTCTTGTTTTGATGTAAATGGACAGGGTAGGCGTTTAGGAAGACATGGAAGAGATCATGATGATAGACATTATAGAAATTATCAAAGGAGTCAATATCATCCATATAGGGTTCAACGTTATAGACCAAATTGGGCTCCAACCCGATACTATCAAAGTAGATGGGTCTATTTTCCTAGGTATAATTTTTATTGGGATAATTGGAGGTCTGTTTACTGGTTTAGGAACAATTCTCTGTGGTATATGAATGTCAATAGGCCACCATTAATCATAAACGTGAATCTTGAAAATGAACGTAATTATGAATTAGATAAAGGAAGAGATGATCATGATAGTGCATTTCAAAACAATGCTGATGACGCGAAAACATATCCTCCTAAATAATCACTGTTATTATTTAAAAAGGTTGTCCATGTGTTAAGGATATTACTTTCTTTGGTATAAAAGGAAGAGTATTAAATAAACCGATGGTTAATTGGGTCAAAAAAGGAGATTCGGAAAGTTTTTGCAAATGACGACTATATTTTATTCTACTGGAAAAATTCTTAGTCCAGAATCTATCATATTCTATATTTAAGAATGATAAGTCAATTTCATTCTTAAAATATGCATCCATTAAATTTGATAAAGTAAAGGCAGATCTCAAAGCTATACTCATCCCGTTTCCGGTTATAGGAGCAATGCTTCCTGCTGCATCTCCTAGCAGAAAAGTACCATCTTTAATTCTTTCTTTAATATTGAAATTGATTCCACTAATGGTGCAAGGTTCTTTAAAGAGGAATTCAGCATCAGAGAAGATATTTTTCAATTGAATATTTTTAGACAAAATCTCTTTTTCTAACCTTTGGATTGAATTTCCCACTTTTTTAAGTTCTTCTGAATTGACAATATAACATAAGCAATTCATATCATTTTCTATAGAGGATATTCCACAGTAGCCACCCTTGAAATTATGAATTTCTATTAATTCTGTGTTCCTTTCTAATTTGATATGATATTTTACTCCAATATAATTGTTTTTAGATTTTATTCTATTTCTGGATTTTGTCTCTATATTCGACTTACGTCCAGAAGTATTACAAACAATTTTGGCTAAATAAATATCTGATTTATTTTGAACTTGATATATCCCATCTATTTTTCCAATTGAACTTGCCTCCACTTTAGTATTTATTACAACATCAACTCCAATAGATTTTGCTTGTTGGTTTAACAAATCTTCTAAAAGAAATCGAGAAATCCCAAAACCTCCTAAATCCAAAGGTGTATTAAAAGTATTTTTACCTAGGGATGTAATTTTGAATTGAGTTATTTTTGGCAATTCATATTTATTTAGACTAGGACAAAGAGAATGTAAATACATATAGGATTCCATAGATATATACTCACCGCACACTTTATTACGCGGATACTCGCTCTTTTCTATTAATAAAATGGAATGTCCTTTTAACTTTAAATCTATACTTAAAGCTAATCCAGCTAGTCCTCCACCTATTATAATAACGTCGTAAATCATTTGTAAATAATAATTTTGTATCTAAACGCCCAAGACCATTTGATAGAATATTTATCAACTCCACTTTTAATCAGTATATCTATTAACTCGGATTTTTTGAATCCTCTTAAAACGGATAAGGGGGCATCATTTTTAACCAAATAAGATTTTGAGAACAAATATGTCAAAACCTTTATACTATAATATGCTAACCAATGACGGTGTAAATCATTGATAATTAAAATGCATTTATTATTTAGGCAAAATCTTATTAAACTTATAATTTCTTTTTCTTTTAAATGATGAAGAAACAAACTACAATGGACTAAATCTACTTCATCTAGCAATTTATCTTCTATTTTACGGTAATCATTGCATATTAATTGTATGTTAAAATAGGATACTAAATTATTCTTTGCATAATCAATACAATCTTGTTTTAGATCTACTCCATAAATGGTAACATCTTTATCAATTAATTCGCAATATTGAGCCATTTGTTTTATGGAATCTCCCCCGCCAAAGCCTAAGTCAAGTATATGTGATATGTACTTATTGGTTTCTATTACCTCTTTTAGTGCACTAAGGGTGGCATTGTATCCGCCCAATCTCTTATTAATTATGTCTAATTCCTTCAAGTTTAGAAATAAATCTTGTGAAGGGATATTATCTTGGTCTAATAATTCTTTTTCATAACTTCTTTTTTTGAAATTCATAGTTTAATTCAGTGAAGTTGAAAAGCGAATCATTTCTATGCTTAATCCAGGACCGAAAGCACAAGCAAAAATATTGTCAGGTTCTTGATTTGGGTTGAGCCTGATATCTAATAATATTTTTTGCAATATAAAAAGAATAGTAGGGGATGACATATTCCCATAATCTTTTAAAATTTCTAAAGAATATTGTACATCTTCTTCTTTTAATTCTAAACTTTCTTTTACTGCCTCTACAATTTTTATCCCTCCTGGGTGAATTGCCCAGTAAGTAATTTCATCCCTTTTTTGATGAAGAAATTCACTAACAACATCCGCAATACTATCCTTAATTGAATTGGTAATTTGTTTGCTTAAAAACATTTTAAAAGCATGGTCTGATATATTCCATGTCATTAAATCAAGTGATTGAGGTAAGTATTTACTTCCTATAGCTTCTATTTTAAAAGCTGTTCTTCCTAATATTAATTCTGATTCATTTCCACTAACAATCAAAGCTGAAGCTCCGTCTCCAAAAATCAGGTTAGATACTATGTCTTCATCTGATAAAGAAGGGGTAAAGTGAATAGAACAAAGTTCTGCACATACAATTAATACATTTGCGGAACTGTTTGATGAAGCTATATAATATGCTTGTTTTAGTGCTTTGATAGCAGCGTAACATCCCAAAAAATTAATTGCAATTTTTTCTGTCTTTTCTAAATGATATTTATCTGATAATAAAAATTCTAATCCAGGAGCGAAAACTCCTGTACAGCTTACAGTTATTAGATGAGTAATTGTAGTTAGGTCAATGCCAGTTTGGTTGATTAATTTATCTACTGCTTTGGAGGCTAAATCTATAATCTCCGTTTTATAGATTTTCATTATCTCGTCGGTATTAGGTGTATATGTAGTTTGATATAATGTTTTATTATTACCATTAAAATCAGGTATAGAACTATATCTGTAATCTATCTTTGTTTTATCTGCTAATAACTTAAGTTTCCTTAATTGAGATTCGTTCCCTAATGATTGGATGGCATTATCATAAAATTTGACGGAATCATTTCGATTTATTTTGTATTTTGGAACGGCAGTGGATATATCAATTATTAAAGGCATTATTTATTTTTAGGGATTAATTAGTATGATAATAAAATATAAATTTGTTAATATAGAGGACAAAATGAGCATTTTCATAGTATTCTTAAAATTCACCTCCCTTAAATCTTTTAGTGATTTTATCATCCAAAACAAGAAATAAAGCGTAGAAGGTGCTAAGACCACCAAAAATAACCAGAACTGATAAATTTTGTGCATTTGATAATTTGAGATAAACAATAGGGTGGAAGCACAAAAAAACATAAACCCTGACAATAGAAATGTCCCTTTTATTCCTAATAGCATAGAAAGAGTCTTTACATTATCCTTTTTATCAGCCTCATGCTGATAAATTTGAGTAAGTGGATATATGGTAGCTATAAAAAAGGAACTCGCTAATGCATAAGGAATTATCCCTTTAGAATTAAATAATTCCATGGAAGAAAGTCCAACAACGTTTGAACAAAAAATCCAAATACCTTGAAAAACAAATACGACTAAAAATCCTATCACTGGGTATTTTTTTAATCGAATTTTCCTGTTGCTATAAGCCCTAGATGATAAAATATAAAGTCCGACCAAAAGCGCAAATTTCCAATTGATAAGAAAAGACAAACCAATAGCGGTTATATCCATCCAATTAGAAATAGTTAAAAGACTTCTGGTAGCAAGTGGTGGATTTTCTAAGGCTCCTATTGGACCAGTATCCTGGTCATGATAACTATTATATCCATTGCTAGAAGGATAAACTAAAACATGCCAAATTACTAGTACCAGAATGAGATTTAACCCAAATACAGGTTGAATAAACACTAAGGACATCAAAGTTATTGGCAATAAAAAAACTGAAAAAGGAAACCTAAGCAGTTTTATGTTGTCAATTATTTGATTCATTTTGAAAAGAATATACTACTAAATACAGTAGGAGGTCATTTAGTTCAAAACGTGCAATTATCAAGCCGAAGCTTCTAAAATTTATCACAAACAAAGCCGATATTTATCCTCCCTTGTTTTGGATAAACAGAATAGGTTTTTATAAACCTTAATTAGAATTTTCCCTATTTTTTGCCAATTTTCTCTCTTTTAGGAAAGTTCTTAGGATAGGTATTAGGGTAATTATTATTAGAAGGATAACCATTTTTTCTAAGTGTTCTCTTAGAATCGGGAATTTGGCACCTAAAAAGTATCCCAACAAGGTCATAGAGAAAACCCAAGCAATTCCACCAGCAATATTAAGTAAAGCAAATTTTTTGAAGTCCATTTTTATTGCTCCCGCTAAAACAGGAACAAACGTTCTTACAATCGGTACAAATCTGCCCGCAATAAGTGCCATGGCTCCATTTCTGTCATAGAAGGCCTGAGTAGTTTCCAAGTACTTTCTTTTAAAAATTAAGGAATCTTCTTTTGCAAATAATTTTGGCCCAAAAGTCCTTCCGATCCAATAGCCAGTGAAATTTCCGATGATAGCACAACTACTAACCGTAGTTAAAAGCAACCAAATATTTACGTCCATATATGGATGTCCAGTTGAGGTATTTACTATACTACTCAACAATCCTGCTGAAAATAAAAGGGAATCCCCTGGTAAAAAGAATCCTATCATTAATCCTGTTTCTGCAAAAATGACGAAGGAAATTAAGAATAATCCTCCTGTGTTAATGATGGTTTCTGGCTTAAGCCATTGCAGTAGCTCGTGTAAATTATTTTTCATTTATTTTATTATCCCTTATATTTTTTATTCTTCTAAGTAGTTTAAATCTTTTGCAAATGTTTCTTGAAGTCCAAATACTGCAGCTAATGCAATAACGATGCATATGATGCCTAAGATTCTAGCACTGTCAACTGTACTGTTGGTTAGTGTTTTAAAGTATTGAAATAAAGCTACCATAGGAACAACTGATCCTCTTACAAAATTAGGTACTGTAGTCGCCGCTGTAGCTCTAATATTTGTTCCAAATTGTTCTGCTGCAGTACTGCAGAACAAAACCCAATATCCGGTACCTGCTCCAGCCATAAAATTCCAAAAATAAAATACATCTGCATTTACATTTTTAAGAGATAAATAAACCATGGAGATAATTAAGGCAGAAACCAGAAATCCAAAAATGACTTTTTTTCTTGTTTTTAGAACTTGACTAAGGGTACCTCCGATCAAATCACCAACTACTAAACCTATATAGGAGAACATAACTGATTTACCCGCAGATTCTATGGTAGGGTGTATCCCCATATCCTTGGCCAACTCTGGACTAAACGTAATTAATATCCCTACGGTATACCAAACGGGAATTCCTATCAAAATAACAAAAAGATACTTTTTAAATCGAACCCAATTGGTAAAGAACATGAAAAAGTTTCCTTTTTCAACCGGTGATTTTTTAACCATTGCAAACATACCCGACTCAAAAACACTAACTCTAAGTATCAGTAATAGCATTCCTAATGCTCCGCCTATATAATAGCAATACCTCCATCCAACATTTTCTGCAACTAAATGAGCTAAAATGGCGCCACATGCGCCCACACAAGCCACAATCATTGTTCCATATCCTCTTTTTTCCTTAGACATGATTTCTGAAACAAGTGTAATCCCAGCCCCTAGTTCACCTGCTAGTCCGATTCCAGCAATAAACCTTAATATTTGATATTGATTGAAATCCTGAACAAATCCGTTGGCTATGTTAGAAAGTGAATAAAGTAAAATCGAACCAAAAAGTACGGATAAGCGCCCTTTTTTATCGCCTAATATTCCCCAAAATAATCCACCAACCAACATTCCAAACATCTGCATCTGTATCAGCTGACCGCCTAATTGAGTAATTTGAGTTGGTGAAGTAATTCCAATTCCTTTCAAGCTATTAACCCTGACGATTGAAAAAAGGCTTAAATCATAGATATCTACAAAATATCCTAAGGCAGCCACGATGACTGCCACATTAAAAACTTTATTTATTGGTGGATTAGTACTATCCATTTTTTTGGTAAAATTAAGATGTTTCAGATAATCTGATAAATTTTTATTAAGTTTGTATTAGTTGTTTACATATCAAAAAAATACATTCCAAATGAAAAAGTTTATACTTTCCTTAATTGTTGCAGGTTTTGCAATGACCGCTTCTGCACAAAATTTCACTTTTAATCCTGCTAAACCTGTAATCACAGTTTCGACTTTAAAAACGGCAGGAGAATTAGTGATTTACATTAAAAACACAGCAACGACTAAACAAACTTTAAAATGGAATCTTTTTGGTGTTACAGCTCCTAATCAAGATTATACATTGACCATCTGTGATAATTTAAATTGTTATGCTCAAAGCCAATTAAGTTCTGAGCAAACCATGGGAGATATAAATGCTGGAGATTCTGGATTCTTTAAAGTCGATTTTACTGCAAATACAGCTATCAATAAAGGAAAAGGAACCATTACCTTAAGTGTGAATGATGGTTCAAAATCTAAAACATTGGACATCACTGTTTCCTATACCGGAAATACAAATTCTATTGAGTCTATAAACTATACAGAAGCCTTTAATTTAATCGAAAGAATAAACAATACCACTATTTTTATTAATCCTAATATAAACGCTAAAGTAAGTATTGTATCTGTTTATAATCTTTCAGGACAATGCGTTTTTACAGCAACCAATCCTATGAACGTGATTGAATTGCCTTCCAATTTAAAAGGAATGTTCATTATTAGAGGTGCTACCCAAGATGGAAGAACATCCATCAATAAGATAGAATTAAGGTAGTCTATTCAATATTTCTTTTTCCCTAATCTAAGCCACCTTAACTTTGTTCTAAAATAGTCAAAGTTAAAATGGAACAATTTGATGTAGTAGTCATCGGGTCAGGACCTGGTGGATATGTTGCCGCAATTAGATGTAGTCAATTAGGTTTAAAAACCGCAATTATTGAGCGTTATCCTACCTTAGGAGGTACCTGCTTAAATGTAGGATGCATTCCATCAAAAGCTTGGTTGGATTCCTCTGAGCATTATTATAAAATGACGCATGAATTTGCGGAACATGGTATAAAAATCGGCAAAGCAGCTTTAGATATCCCTCAAATGAAAAACAGAGTGGATGGAGTGGTAAAATCAAATGTGGAAGGTGTTGCTTTCCTAATGAAAAAAAATAAAATCCAAGTTTATAATGGCTACGGATCATTTGTGGATGACACTACAATCAACATTAAACCAAATTCAGGAGAAGAATTTCAAATAAAAGGCAATAAAATCATCATTGCAACTGGAAGTAAGCCATCTTCACTACCAAATATTTCTATTGACAAAGAAAGAATTATCACTTCCACAGAAGCCATTAAGTTAACAGAAGTCCCAAAACATTTGATTTTAATCGGTGGAGGCGTTATCGGTTTAGAATTAGGAAGTGTATTTGCAAGGTTAGGGGCTAAAATTTCTGTAGTTGAATACATGGATGGTATTATCCCTACCATGGATAAATCCTTAGGACGTGAACTTCAAAGAATTATGAAAAAAATGGGTGTTGATTTTTACACCAGTCATAAGGTAACTGAAGTTAAAAGAACAAAAAATGAGGTGACTGTAACAGCAACGCCAAATAATGGAGGAGAAGCCATCACCTTAAAAGGAGATTATTGTTTGGTTGCAGTAGGTAGAAGACCTTTCACTGATGGACTAAATTTAGATAAAGTTGGAATCACAGTGGATGAAAAAGGTAGAATTGCTACAAATGACCACTTACAAACCTCTAATACAAACATTTACGCCATAGGTGATGTTGTCAAAGGGGCAATGTTAGCACACAAAGCTGAAGAAGAAGGCGTTGTAGTAGCTGAAATTATTGCAGGACAAAAACCGCATATCAATTATAATTTGATACCTGGAGTAGTTTATACTTGGCCAGAAATTGCCTCTGTTGGACAAACAGAAGAACAATTAAAGGAATCAGGCATAGCTTATAAAGTAGGTAATTTCCCAATGAGGGCTTTAGGAAGGGCTAGGGCATCGATGGATATTGACGGATTTATTAAAGTATTAGCTGATAAAACTACAGATGAAATCCTAGGAGTCCATATGATTGGTGCAAGAGTCGCAGATTTAATCACAGAGGCTTGTATGGCAATGGAATTCCGTGCCAGTGCAGAAGATGTAGGAAGAATGTCTCATCCGCATCCTACCTATTCTGAAGCATTTAAAGAAGCAGCACTTGCAGCATCTACCGGAATGGCTATAAACATGTAATCAAAATAATAAAATGTCAAAACTTAAAATAAAATCTTCACCTATCCTATTATGGATATTATTGTTTCTTTTTTCATCCAACCAAGGATTTTCTTGGGGATTCTGGGCACACAAAAGAATTAATAGGGCAGCAGTATTTTGTCTGCCGAATAATTCATGTTTCGATTTTTTTAAGAATAATCTTGATTACTTAACAAATAATGCTCCAGCCCCAGATTTGAGAAGAAATTCTGATCCATTGGAGGCTCCACGTCACTTTATAGATTTAGATATCTATTGTTCTGGTCATGATTGCGATACTTTTCCTCATACTTGGGCATTAGCTACTAAAAAATACTCTGTTGATACGATTAAAAAGTACGGATACGTTCCTTTTCAGATTGTTTTCACTTACCGTAAGTTGGTGGAATCCATGAAAAATAAGGACAAGGACAATATCCTACATTATGCGGCTGATTTAGGTCATTATGTTGGAGATGCATGTGTGCCTTTACATTCTACAAAAAATTATGATGGTCAATTATCTGGTCAGAAAGGAATCCATGCTTTATGGGAATCTAAAGTTCCAGAATTGATGTCCAATCAATTTCATTTCTATGCAGGTAAAGCACATTTAATCGACTCAGTTCAAGGAATGGCCTGGACTTTGGTTAATGGTTCTTTTAATGCTTTAGATTCTGTTTTGGCAGTTGAAAAATCAGTTTCAAAAGACTTTTCTGAAGATAAGAAATACGTGGTTAAGCAAAGAGGAAAGTCTAACAAAAAGGACTATTCTGATGAGTTTATTACTGCTTATGGTAAAGAATTGAATCCGCAAATCCAGAGGAGACTACTTACAGCTACTAACGCATTAGGATCCTTTTGGTACACGGCTTGGGCTGAAGCGGGTCAACCAGATTTATCGACTTTAATTGACCCGAAAGTGGCAAAGGAAATGAAGAAAAAACTTAAAAAGGAGCAAAAATCCCTTAAAAAAGGAAATTGGGATTATACAGAAACCATTTCTGTTAAAGAGTAATTAGTATTTCTTTTTCTTCTTTTTAAACTCTCCGTTTTTTAATGCTTTGATAAACTGAGACCAAGCAAAAGGATTCAGTAAAGAATAAGGGATAGGGGTTCCACCTCCACCACCAGAGGCAAAATAGTTTCTTTGCTGACCTCCATAGTAATTGGACGAAGCAATATTATGTAAAGTGATTTTTCCTTGTTCTTGACCATCCATTTCCATTTCATCATATAATCGGGCCAAGATTTCTGGACTAAGGTTACGCATAGCATTGTCATACAAAGGGTCTGATAACCTGATATCTAAAAAAGCTTTTCTAAAATCCTCCTTTGTAAGAAATGGAGTGACAATAACTGGTGCAAATTCAATCGTATCCCTTGTCAATTTAGGGTAATAGCTAATATCTAAATCACCTTTAAATAAATTAGGGACACTAACTATGACCCTTTTGAATCCAACAGCGGAAAATTCTACGGTATCAGTACTTTTAACTGCAATGGAGTAGAATCCATCAGGACCCGCAATGCATTTTTTTGTTGAGTTTTTTACTTTGATATATGCAAAAGGAACATAAGGAATTGTTTTTGCGGTCACAATACCTGAAATTTGCACAAAAAGTTCTTTGCCATTGTTGTCCGTATTGCCTTTTAAATCAATCCCTGTCAGGCCTAAAAGTAGAGATGACAAGGTAATATATAGAAATCGAGTTGTAGGTAAGGTCATAAATGGCTCAAATAAACGTTAAACAAAGATATATAAATGAAAGTTACTATTAAGTATTTGAAAAGTAAAATAACAATCCTTCTTTTGGTGATGTTAATTGGTAATTCCTGCCAAAATAAGTCAAAATCTCAAAATTTTGAGCTTATGAATAAGGCTGTTTCAGCTATAAATAACGCACAAGCAGGTATGATTATTGATCCTGCTGTTTTACTTAAAAGATGTGATTCCATTGGTGATTATCAGCAAAAATACTTAATGGTATCCAACAAATTGGATGCTCAACAAAAGGAAGAGGCTAAAACCAATTTATTGAAATTGGACGGAATAAAGGTTATATATCAAACCTTTGATGAACAATACGCAACCTTAGATTATGATAATCAGGAGTTAGATTCAAAAATCAAGGCAGCTTATGAAAAACTTAAAAAAGGCGGAATCATGCCTGACGATAGCATTCATTTTTATATTAAACAAGCCAAGGAGAGGGAATCTGTTATTAGTCACGCCATTACACCCATCACTCAAGTAGAGAAGGAATACAGGCGTAAAATTGATTTTTGTAAAGAGCTTTTCAGGGTACATAAGAAGACTAATCCTAAGGATTCAGTTGCCATAGATAGTGTTAGGGGTGAGTAGAGGGATGGAAAATCTTATTTTCTTGACATAAACTATTGAAAAATGGTACTTTTGAAAACAAAAATTATTTTACAAAATGAAAGCCCCATTAATTGTATCCAATTCTATTAAGATTAATGCTACTCCTGAAAAAGTTTGGGAGGTGTTAGTAAATTCTGATTACACCAAACAATATATGTTTGGCTGCGAGATTGTATCTGACTGGGTGGTGGGACAATCTTTGGTTTGGAGAGGTAAAAATGAAGGAAATGATATTGATTATGTAACTGGATTTTTGGTCAAATTAGAACCTCATTCTGAATTTGCCTTTACCACCTTTGATCCATTTTCTAAAATGGAGGATATTGCTGAAAATCATACAACTGTTTCATACACACTGAAGGAAATTAATGGTCAAACAGAATTATCGGTTAGTCAAGGAGATTTTGCACATGTGGCCGAAGGTGAACGTAGATATAATGAAGTAAATAATAATGGTGATGGTTGGAATCCGATTTTAATTCAAATTAAAGAAATCGCAGAGAGGATTTAGAATGATTGATTTTGAAAAATATAGCAAGTCATTGTTGCATTTAGAAGCACAATATCAAAACTATTTGCATTTAAATGAGAGAGATTCTATAACTAAATTAGATGAAGAAGGTATAAAAGAGTCTGTAATACAAAGATTTGAAACATGTTATGATTCAGTTTGGAAAGCTTTGAAAAGATATTTAAATGAGGAGTTAGGCTTAGCGGAATTACCCAATAGTCCTAAACCTATTTTTATGATTGCAGCTGAAAATAATTTATTAAAATCAAACATTATCCAATGGAAATTATATGCAGATATCAGAGTTGGTACAGCTCATGATTATTCAAGTGACAAAGTAGATGAGGCCTTACTAATTATGGGGGATTTTATTTCTGATGCCAATCATTTGCTCATTACCATTTCCAAAAAATAGGATGTCAGGTGGTATAGATATTGAAGAAAGGGATTTAATTTACATCAAATCCATCTTAAATAAGTTTTTACCAAATGTTAAATGCTGGGCTTATGGTTCTAGAGTTACTGGAAAATCAAAACAATATTCTAATTTAGATTTAGTTTTATTTCTTGATAAAAATCAAGAAAATAAAATCATAGAACTAAAAGAAATATTTGATGAGTCTAATTTACCTTTTAGAGTTGATATTTTAAATTGGAATAGTATTCCTGATAGTTTTAAAGATAATATAAAGGAATGTTATACAGAGGTTTGATTGTCTTGAGAAATTAAAATTTATTTTTAACTCAACTCCAAATAAATCATAACAACTGCCGCCGCAGTCATTAAAATTAAGGTTATGAAACCAACAATATTTTGAATTTTATTATTTGTGTATTCCTTCATAACAGCTTTATTATTACATATATGCAAAATAACTCCAATTAATATTGGAGCAGTAAGTCCGTATAATATTGCCGTATAAATAAGGGATTGAATAGGGGATACACCAATAAAATTTAATAGTAATCCAACACCCATAGCAGTTATCATGGTGATGTAAAATGGACGTGCCTCATAAAACTTTTTGTCTAATCCTTCCTGCCAATTAAAAGTTTCCGCCATCATATAGGATATTGAACCTGCTAACACTGGAATGGCCAATAATCCAGTTCCTAAGACACCAATCGCAAATAATAGATATGCGAATTGCCCTGCCAATGGTTCCAATGCCTTAGCGGCTTGATCTACGGTATCAATTTTGTGAATCCCAGCATTAAATAGGACTACACCAGTTGTAAGAATGATAAAATACATCACTAAATGAGAAAAGAACATCCCAATATTTACGTCATTTCTCATATCTTTTAGTATTCTTTTGTTCACTATCACCTTTTTTGGGTCATGGATAAATTCTTCTGCCTCCATGGTAGCCTGCCAGAAAAATAGGTAAGGGGAAATGGTTGTTCCTAAAATAGCCACCATCGTTGCAATAAAATCTTTATTAAATATTATGGTAGGAATTACTGTATTTTTTAATACATCCATCCAATTGATTTTAATCATTAAAGGCACAATAAAATAAACAAGCATTACAACACACAACCATTTCAAAATACCTGCAATCTTTTTGTAATCAAATTTTATAATCACGAAAATCAAAATAACTGTAATACCTAGACTAAAAACATAAATAGGCACTTGAGGTATTAACATATTGGAAACCGCACCCATTCCCTGAATATCGGCACCAATATTTAAAACAATAGCAGGGAAACTTAATAGTAAAACAAAATATAATATCCATTTTGGATAATAAGTTTTAAGAGTTCCTGTCAATCCTTTTTGAGTAACCAGCCCAATTCTGGCACACATTCCTTGGATGTTTGCTAGCATAGGAAAGGTGAAACAGGTCATCCAAAGGGTTGTTAATCCAAAACCTGCTCCTGCTTGGGAATAGGTGGCTATTCCTGATGGGTCGTCATCACTGGCACCTGTAATAAGTCCAGGTCCCATGACTTTAAGGATTTTGGACAGCTTATGGGTGATTTTTTTGAATGGAGTCATTATATGATTATATTTCAAAGATAACCTTTTATTGTAGGAGTCATCTAAAAAGACATTTTATACCGTTTTCAAATATGATGGCAAACTTTATCATATCTAATCCTATAACAAAACGGCGTTTTCATTTTAATCAATGATATACTCTAATTCTTCCCTGCCTTAACTTGACCTTCCTTAACTCTGACAAAAAATGTCTTTTGATTAAAAAATCGGAACATTACATATCCAACAACATTTAGGGTGTCATTTCCCTTTAGTTGAATATAGGCGGAGTACCTTTTACCATTTTTAAGATTCCAAATTTTGCCATTCACCCATTGATCTTGTTTGAATTGGAATTTATCCATCACTACAGATTCCAACCATTGAGATTCTGGGACGCAATGAGGGTCATCAGGAATATCTGAATAATATTTCTTAAACCATATCACCTTAGCGTAGTAAAGGTTGTTTTCCTTGTAGCATAGAACTTTTAAGTCTTTTTCTGGGCTCATCCATTGACCAAGTATCATATCCTCCTTTACAGATTGTCCTATGGACATCAGAGGAAATGCTAAGAATAAACTAAGAATGAATTTCTTCAAGGTCAAATTGACGAGGTTATTGTTGGTTAGTCTTCAAACACAAAACTACCAACTTCCGTTTGCATAAAATATGCCAAGAAGAAATTTTGGATATTATATTATTGTTAAGGAAAGGTTGTCTCTTTAGCTCAAATTGTTAAATTTGTCCTCTATGAATTTTGTCATTTTGAATAAAGGGAAAATCTATCTATTGTGCATCTATTTAATGTTGCTATCTATCTCCAATCTTAATGCCCAAAATTATAAATGGACAAGGTTAGAAACAGAGTCTTATAAGGGTAAACAAGATGATATTTATTTTATAAATACTGAAATTGGATGGTATGTCAATGGATATGGGAAGATTTATAAAACAGTTGACGGAGGGGGTCATTGGACATGTCAACTGGAGAAGAAGGGGACATTTTTTAGGTGTATTGCTTTTATTGATAGTTTAAGAGGATTTGCCGGAACCGTAGGCACGGATTATTTCCCCAACGTAGCAGATTCAATCCCATTATACAAAACCATGGATGGGGGTAAAAATTGGACTCCAGTAGCCTATAAAGGAAAGTATGTCAAAGGTTTATGCGCATTAGACATTGTCAAGGAACAATATATCAATCATGGCGAGATTGGATTCAAATATCACATCTATGGAGTGGGTAGGGTAGGGAGTCCAGCAAATTTTATGGTTAGTCATGACGATGGAAATACTTTTACTAGTATGGATATGAGTTCCTATTGTAATGCATTATATGATATAAAAATGTTCAACACATTAGAAGGATTTGCATGTGCGTCTGTAAATGCAGATATGACTAAAAGTAACGCAGTTATTTTAAGAACTCAAGATGGTGGAAAATCCTGGACAAAAGTATATCAATCTAATAGACCGTATGAGATAAGTTGGAAGCTATTTTTCCCTTCCTATAAAACAGGATACGCAACTATTCAGAGCTACAATCCTGATACAAATGTTTCTATTCAACATTTCATTAAAACCACAAATGGCGGAAAAAAATGGAAAGAATATATTTTAGACAATAATTATAAAGCGCGATCCTTTGGGGTCGGATTTATTAATGACAATTACGGATTTATAGGTACTATGACCTCAGGATATGAAACAAGAAATGGAGGTAAAGATTGGACAAAAATAGACTTAGGAAAAGCCTGTAACAAAATTAGAATAATCCATAATCCAGATGGAATTGTTTATGGATATGCCATTGGAGTAAATGTCTATAAATTGCAAATGATTAAATAATGAAATTTAATTTTGCAGAAGAATATATTCTAGAAAATAATAGAGTTCTACTTAGACCTCTAAAAGCTTCTGATATTGATTATTTGATTACATTCGCAGTTAATGAACCTGAAATTTGGAAATATTCATTATCCTGTCCAAATGATTTAGAAAGTATGCAGAAGTATATTGATAAAACAATTTTAAAAAGAAATCAGGATAAAACCGAATATCCTTTTGTTGTCTTTGATAAATTAAAAAACAATTATGCAGGAAGTACTCGATTTTATAATATTTCATTAGAAAATAAATCTCTGAATATAGGTTTTACCTGGTATGGGAAGGATTTTCAAGGGACAGGATTAAATAAACAGTGTAAGGAATTATTACTATCCTTTGCATTTAATCAAATGGATATAGAAAGAATAGAATTTCAGGCGGATAGTGAAAATAAACGTAGTATTGCAGCCATGATATCCATTGGATGCAAATTAGAAGGGAAATTAAGAAGTCATTTAATTAGACCTAATGGCACAAGACGTGACTCGGTTGTTTTAAGTATTTTAAAGTCTGAATGGGAGGAGAAATAAGACATTCAAATAACAAATTTAAATTAAAAAGTCCCATTATAATTCTATAATGGGACTTTTTATTATAATCAATTTACAATATTACAACTACTCTGTTTTTTTACGAGCAATAATGTTTCTTCTAATTAAATATACTTTTAATTTATGATTCATTAAATACATACAGGGCACTACAATTAGAGTGATTATTGTTGCAAAGCTGAGTCCAAATATAATGGTCCAAGAAAGTGGTCCCCAGAATGTCACTGAATCTCCACCAATATAAATCCCTGGTTTACCGTGAGCAATCAATTCATAGAAATTAATGTTTAATCCGATTGCTAAAGGAATCAATCCCAATATACAGGCTGTGGCTGTTAAAATAACTGGATTTAAGCGTGTTCTACCGGCTTCAATAATGGCTGGGATAGTTCGCATGCCTCTTGCACGTAATTCATCTGCAAACTCGATTAAAAGGATTCCATTTTTAACCACAATACCAGCTAAAGCTAGAATTCCGACTCCAGTCATTACAATGGAAATTTCCATTTTAAATAAACTGAAACCAAATAATACCCCAATAATAGAAAATAAAATTTCAGATAAAATAATAACTGGTTTAGAAATTGAATTAAATTGAGTTACCAATATAAAGAAGATTAATCCAATGGATACACCCAATGCAACTCCTAAGAAGTTTGAAGTTTCGGCTTGGTCTTCTTGCTGACCAGTCATCTTAATTTCAAACCCTTCATCAGTTTTATATTCTTTTAATTTAGCTTTGATTTGATCAACCACTGCGTTTTCATTAAATCCATTTAATACGCTGGACCCCAATGTGATTACCCTTTTAAGGTTTTTCCTTTTAATAGATCCTAATGTGTTTCCATAAGATATTTTTGCTACTGAGGAAAGTGGGATCTGCTTAATTTGACCAGATGCCATATCCCTATAAGTGATTTTGATATCCTTCATTGCGTCAACGTTTTTACGCACATCTTCAGAGTAACGCACCTGAATAGGATATTCATCCTCGTCACGTTTGAATTTAGAAGCCTCAAAGCCAAAGATAGCTGTTCTAATTTCCATTCCGACTTGACCTGTGGTCAAACCAGTGGTGTTGGCCATTTCTCTATCTACATCGATTCTAATTTCTGGATTTTGATCCTCTAAATCGGAACGTAAGTCTTCAATTCCTTTTATTCCTGAATTATTAACAAAGGCTTTCACCTTTTTAGATAATGTAATTAGCTGACCATAATCTTCACCAGAAATTTCAATATTGATAGGTTTAGATAACGGAGGTCCATTGGACTCTTTATCCACCCTAATTTTGGCCACCGGAATATCTGCAACCGCGTCACGTATTTTCTGCATGTATCCCCCGGTTTTGCCTCCGATCCTTTCTCCAAATTCTTTGAAGGCAACGGAAACTTTCCCTTTATGAGGAGTAACTGAACGGTCAGGATTTTGTGGATCTCCTGCTCCAATGGAAATATTGGTGATAATAGATTCAATATCAGGATTTCCTTTTCCTAATACTTTTTCAACTCTCTTTTCAACTATTTTAGCAATGGAATCAGTTACATTTTGATGCGTTCCATTCGGCAATTCAATATAAACAAAAATAAAGTTAGGGTCACCTCCTGGGAAGAAAACTACTCCTGGTTTTCTTATAGCTGTAAATATTATGGATAGTATAAATAATCCAATAATGGACATTAAAATTAAAAATGGTCTCCATCCTTTTAAAGCACCTTTAATTAAATTGGCATACCAATTTTGGAAACCAGGGAGCGTTTTTTCTTGAAATCCTTTGATTGCTTTAATAAATACATATTTATCTAAAATGACAAATAATGCAAGGCAAATCATTAGATTTCCAAAAAATACATTTTTATTCAAATATCCAAATAATGATATAAAGACCATTATACCTATATAGACCCAAAATCTGTCTTTTTTAACTTTTCCTTTAGGAAGATTATCCTCTCCGTGTTCCTTTTTCATAAAGGTCACTGCAAAGACTGGATTAATTAAAAATGCTACAACCAAGGATGCAAATAAGGTTACAATCAACGTAAATGGAAGGTAGAACATAAATTTACCAATCAATCCAGGCCAAACCAATAAAGGAATAAATGGCGCAATAGTTGTTAAAGTACCTGCTAGTACAGGAATAAACACCTCTCCAGCGGCTAATTTAGCCGATTTAATAACGCTTAATTTTGTATTGTGATAAATTCTATGTGTATTTTCAATTACTACAATGGCATCATCTACTACAATTCCTAATGCCAATAAAAAGGCAAAAAGGATAATCATATTTAAGGAATATCCAAATCCTTGAATAACTATAAACGCTAATAATGCAGATAATGGAACAGATAATGCCACAAAGAAGGCATTAGTGGTTCCCATAAAGAACATCAATATTAAAGTCACTAAAATAAAACCAATAATAATGGTATTGATTAGGTCATTTAATGTATTTCTTGTTTGGGTAGATTGATCTCCAGTTAAAGTAACCTTTAAATCTTTAGGGAAGGTTGTTCTTTTCATCTCCTCACTAAAGGCTCTGATTTTATCACTTGCAGCGATTAAGTTTTCACCAGTTCTTTTTATGATGTTTAAGGTGATTACAGGTTTACCATCAAGCCTTGCAAAGGATTCCTGATCCTTAAATCCTTCCGTAACAGTTGCTATATCTCTAAGATAAACAGGACTTCCACCGCCAGATTTAATTAATATATCTCCAATTAATTTAGGATTGACATATTGCCCTTTAATTGAAACCGTACGTCTTTGATCACCTATGGTCACAATTCCACCTGATACTGTGGTATTTTCCATTCTGATGGCATTTTCAACATCATTAAAGGACATTTTCGCTGCCTCTAATTTGTATAAATCCACATCAACCTTAATTTCTTTTTCTAATGCTCCTACAATATCAACACGAGTGATTTCCTTTAATCCTTCAATTTTATCTTGTAATTTTTCTGCATATAATTTTATTTTATCTAAAGGATAGTCTCCAGATAAATTTACATAAAGTATAGGCATTTCAGAAAACGATACTTCCTGTACGTTAGGTAATTGAGGTAAATCATTTGGCAAATCCGATTGTGCTTTATCAACAGCATCCTTTACTTTTTGTTTTGCAACATCCACCTCAATTCCTGTATTGAACTCTGCAGTAATAATACAGTAATCCTGTACTGATGTAGAAGTGATTTTCTTAACTCCAGAAATAGACTTTAATCTCTTTTCAATTGGTCTTGTGACCAAATTTTCTATATCCGATGGAGAAGTTCCTGGATATACTACAGAAGTAATTACCGTAGGGATTACAATATCAGGAAATTTTTCCTTTTGTAGCGTGTTGTACGCATTCATCCCCCAGATTAGAATAATAAAGACAATCACATAAACACTCGTCCTATTATTAATCGCCCAGGAGGCTAATTTAAATTCTTTTATATTATCAAACTCAGATTTAATTTTCTGCATAATTATTTTATTAGGAAGTCTTTAAAAATAAGAATAATTGATTTTCTTTTAAGAAAATCCTTATTCTTTAGTGGTGAGTATCATTTGACCTTCTGTGACATTTTGATACCCTGAAATAATGATTTGATCTTCTGGAGTTAGACCAGATTTAATTTCCCATAAGTTTCCATAACTAATTCCAGCAACCACAGGTTTTTTATGCGCAATTAGATTTTTACCATCTGCTTCTGCCACAAATACAAAAGTACCTTTATCATCCGTTTGAACTGCATTTAAAGGAACTACCAATGCTTCTTTATTGGTGTAGTCATTAATTTTTAATTTCGCAATCATATTAGGAAGAATATCCTTAGCGTTTGAAGGTTGAGTAATTTCCACTGTAAATGTTCTATTATTAGTATTCACAGATTTGGTGGA
>Ga0114962_10000538_pt1 | contig 33869 bp, 23 predicted proteins | sample C_130820_MF_Meta_FD_87017 | JGI IMG/M metagenome (GOLD analysis project Ga0114962, IMG submission 87017) | Freshwater microbial communities from Lake Croche, Canada to study carbon cycling - C_130820_MF_MetaG | ecosystem: Environmental > Aquatic > Freshwater > Lake | place: Lake Croche, Canada...
AATGCCAAAATTAAAGCTTTTAGGTCTCAATTCAGAGGGGTCAGAAATATTGAATTCTTCCTTTTTAGACTAACCAATATTTATGCTTAATTTTTATCGCTCCACAGGTTATGGGATTGATCCATTCATAGTTGTTGAATTAAGTTTGAAAACTAAGGTCGCTAATTATCCTCAATTAGAATAAAGTTGGATGATAAGTCATAGGTATTTAAAAATATTCTTAATTTCCTTGATCTAGCGGAGGTGTGTACTATTAAAAAAAAATGCTTCAAAATAAAACGAGGCAAGCCTAATTATTTTGAAGCATTTCTGTTTTGGTGACCACGGCGGGATTTGAACCCGCACGCCCTTGCGAGCACCAGCCCCTCAAGCTGGCAAGTCTACCGTTTCTCCACGTGGCCTAAAATAAAAAAAGTCAAGCATTTTGTGCTCGACTTTTTGTGACCTGACTGGGGCTCGAACCCAGGACCCCATCATTAAAAGTGATGTGCTCTACCAACTGAGCTATCAAGTCGAAGCATGAAGAATGTAAGAATTTGTGACCTGACTGGGGCTCGAACCCAGGACCCCATCATTAAAAGTGATGTGCTCTACCAACTGAGCTATCAAGTCATTATCATTTCTTCAATGCGGGTGCAAATATAAGACGTTATTATTTATTTTTCAAAGGTATTTTCCTTTAAATTTGTCTTTTTTTACTAATTGCTCTTAATGGCTTAATATATAAGGTTTTATTGATATGAAGAAAATAGTTTTATTGGGTTATATGGGTTCTGGAAAGTCAACTATTGCAAAAATACTCTCAAAAAAGATCCATTATGATTATAAAGATTTGGATCAAGTTATCGAAAAAGCGATGGGTCTAACTATAAATGAAATTTTTGAACAGAAAGGAGAAGTTTTTTTTAGAAAATTAGAGCATCAATTTTTGACTGAATTATTGGCTTCAAATGAAAATATGATTATTGGTCTTGGAGGAGGTACTCCTTGTTTTTCAAATAATAACGCTTTATTGCTAGCAGATCATATAAGCTCCATATATCTTAAGACTTCGATAGATAAATTGTTCAATAGGCTGCGACATAGCTTAAATAGACCTTTAGTTGCTAATAAAAGTGATGAAGAGTTAAAAGAGTTTATAGCGAAATCTCTTTTTGAAAGAAGCTATTATTACAATCAGGCAAATTATACTGTTGTCACAGATGATAAGGCGCCAGATCTAATAGCTAATGAAATTAAATCACTCCTAATCTAGATAGGCATAACTAGCATCTTTTTCAAAAACAACCTGAACGTGTTCTTGAAGAGAAGTGCTTAAAGAGATGCCTTTAAAATCGGCTTTTACAGGGTATTTTTTATGGTTTCTGTCAACCAGAACCGCTGTTTTGAATTTTTTAAGTGGTACTTCTAGAAAGTGTTTGACTCCATACACTAGGGTAGTGCCTGAGTTTAAAACATCATCAACAAGTATGAGTCCTTTGTTTTCGTACTCTTCTTTTGGAATTGAAGTACGGATATTGGAATTAGGATTTAATTTATCAATATAAACTTCACATAAGATCAATTTTATGTCGGAGATTTTTTTCAATTCCTGAGCTATCTTTTCAGCAAATATGTAACCGTTTTTTGAAATTCCTGCAACAACGATTTCTTTCTCATCTACAAAAGTTTCATAGATTTGATAAGCTATTCTTTTGATTTTATGTTCAATTTCCAGATTATTCAAGATGATGTTAAGAGCCATAATTTGTTGTTTTTTGTCTAAAATCTTACTTTTTTTTTATTCTTGGGTGTCATTTCCGAAATCATCCAAGTCTCTTCTGTCTTTTTTGGTAGGTCGGCCATCACCAGTTTTTCGATAGTGTTCTTTGGCAAGTTTCAATAATTCTAAATGCTGATAAACTTCTGCTGGCGTTTCATTTTTTCGATACATATCGACTAATTTTGCTCCAAGACGACTTTCTGGAATGTCTAAAACGGTTATTATTTGGGTAATTTGATCTTTCCTAAAGGTAATAGTATCACTTGGAAACACTTCTTTTGAAGGTTTAGCTATCAGGCCATTCACAGTGATGTGGTTCTTTTTACAGGCTTCCGTAACCATATTTCGGGTTTTGTAATACCGCACACACCACAAAAATTTATCAACTCTCATATTTTTCTAAAATCGGCGTTAAATTGTTCACAAAAATAAATCAAAATTGTATCTTGCGCACTTAAAAAATTTTCTACAATGAACAAATTTAAGTTTTATTTTGTTGTAATTTCTGTCTCTGTTGTTTTATTTTCATGTAGCAAAGCCGATGCGGTTGTGGTTGCTCCTCTAAGAGATTATGCAACTCAGTATAGTACTGATAATGCTACTATTGAAGACTATCTAAAAACACATTATATAGAATCAGTTGTTGAAGCACCTGGTACAGCAGATGATCAAGATGTTGTATTAACTAAAATTCCTGATGGAAATACAAGTCTCGTTTCAATTTGGAACAGTCCATTATTATTCTCAAAAGAGGTTGCTCAGAACGATATTACCTATAAAGTATATTATTTAAAATTAAGAGATGGCGATGTTAATGGCGTTTCACCCACTCGTGTTGATGAGGTTTTTGCTGCTTATAGTGGATCATACCTCAGTTATACCACTACAACAACTGCAGGTGTCTCTGTGACTACTTTAGGAACTACTCCCTTTGAAACTGTGAAATTCCCTAACCAACGATTTGGTCTTGATGGTGTAATTACAGGTTGGGCCGAAATATTTCCTTTATTTAAAACAGGAACATTTACGGCTAGTTCAAGTCCTGACCCTGCAATATACGAAAACTTTGGTGCAGGAGTCATGTTTTTACCTTCTGGTTTAGGTTATTATAGCTCTGGTTCAGGAGCAATACCTGCCTACACTCCTTTGATTTTTAGTTTTAAACTTTTGGATGTGAAACGTATCGATCATGATGGAGACGGAATACTTTCAATGTATGAGGATATCAATAATGATGGTATTTTTACAAATGATGATACTGATGGAGACGGAGTTCCAAATTACCGAGATAGAGATGATGATGGAGATGGTGTTTTAACCTTAACTGAAATTAGAAAACCAGACGGATCTTATTATGCTTTTGATGCTATTCCGGATTGTAATGGAGATACTACGAATGCAAATCGTGTTAAAAGACATTTAGATAAAAATTGCCACTAAAAAGGTTTTACAAACCAAAAATCCCCTTACATTAATTTGTAAGGGGATTTTTTATTTAAAGAAAGAGATCAATTCTTATTTTCTCTTAATAACTCTTTCTACGGCTTCAACAATCGCCTGATTGTTTAATTTATATTTTTCCATTAACTGTTCTGGAGTTCCGCTTTCGCCAAAACTATCCTGAACGGCAACGAACTCTTGAGGAGCTGGATTATTCAAAGCTAACACTCTTGAAACGCTTTCTCCAAGACCACCAAGTATATTGTGTTCTTCTGCAGTAACAACACATTTGGTTTTAGCCAAAGATTTTAAAATAGCGGCTTCATCTAATGGTTTAATCGTATGAATATTGATTACTTCTGCCGAAATTCCTTTCGCCTCCAAAGCTTCAGCAGCCACAAGTGCTTCCCAAACCAAATGTCCGGTAGCAATTATAGTTACATCAGTTCCTTCGTTTAAAAGAATCGCTTTGCCTATGATGAAAGGTTCGTCAGCAGGCATGAAATTAGGTACCACAGGACGACCAAAACGCAAATAAGCTGGACCATGATGATCGGCTAATGCGATAGTTGCCGCTTTAGTTTGATTGTGATCACAAGTATTGATTACAGTCATTCCTGGTAACATTTTCATTAATCCAATGTCTTCTAATATTTGGTGAGTTGCACCATCTTCACCTAAAGTTAATCCTGCGTGAGAAGCACAAATTTTCACGTTTTTCTCAGAATAGGCAACAGATTGACGAATTTGGTCGTAAACTCTTCCAGTAGAAAAGTTAGCGAAAGTTCCTGTGAAAGGAATTTTTCCACCAATAGTTAATCCAGCTGCAATTCCGATCATGTTGGCTTCTGCAATTCCAATTTGGAAAAAACGCTCTGGATGATTTTTCTTGAAATCGTCAAATTTTAACGAACCAATTAAATCAGCACAAAGTGCCACTACGTTTTCATTTTTTTGACCTAATTCAGTCATTCCAATTCCAAAACCGGAACGAGTATCTTTACTTCCTGTATTTATATATTTTTTCATTTTTCTTAATTCATGATTATTTAGTAGTCGCTTTCGGCTTCAGTATAATTTTGAGCTAGAGCATTTTCTAACTGTGCATCATTTGGCGCTTTTCCGTGCCATGCATGACTGTACATCATATAATCAACACCGTTGCCCATTTCTGTATGTAATAAAACACAAACTGGTTTTCCTTTTCCGGTTTTAGATTTTGCTTCGTTCATTCCGGCGATAATAGCTTCAATGTTGTTTCCTTCTTTGATATCGATAACATCCCAATCAAAAGCTTCGAATTTAGCACGAATGCTTCCCATGTATAAAACTTCGTCAGTTGTTCCGTCAATTTGTTTTCCGTTTAAATCTACAGTTGCAATTAAGTTATCTACCTTTTTTGCTGAGGCATACATGATTGCTTCCCAATTTTGGCCTTCTTGTAATTCACCATCACCATGAAGGGTAAAAACTAAATTCGTATCCTTATTTAATTTTTTGGCTTGAGCTGCACCAATGGCAACAGACAATCCTTGACCTAAAGACCCAGAAGCAATACGTACACCTGGCAATCCATCGTGTGTGGTTGGATGTCCTTGTAATCTTGAATTGATTAGACGAAAAGTAGCTAATTCCGATACTGGAAAATAACCACTTCTTGCTAGAACGCTATAAAAAACTGGTGATATATGACCGTTTGATAAGAAGAAAAGATCCTCTCCAGCTCCGTTCATGTCAAATCCTTCTTTTCTATCCATTATATTTTGGTATAATGTTACTAAGAATTCGGTGCAACCAAGTGAACCTCCTGGATGCCCTGAATTAACAGCATGTACCATACGAAGAATGTCTCTTCTGACTTGGATAGTTAAATCGTTTAATTGTTGTGTGTTAGGCTTCATTTTATGTGTAAAAGTTAAACTGTTGCAAAAGTAATTTTTATTTAGACTTAAGTCCAACTATTTTTTGAATAGTTATTAAGTTTTTGAATATAATTATCAAGAATAGTTAGAAATGGTTTGTAAAATTAGAAATTATTTAAAACAGGAAGGTTTAAAATAGAGATTTTAAATACATAAAATTAAAAAAGCCTGCTAAAAGCAGGCTTTAATTGAAAATATAAATAATCATCGGTTCATAAATTTAATAGCTATTTAATATTTGCTGCCGGTTTGTTGATTGAATTTAATGCAATTCCGGTTAACTGTGCATCTGTTTTTTTCTCTTCATCTAGAGTTAAAGCCAGTAAATTTGCTGCCTTATCTTCTCCCAACGTTTTTGCAAAGGCATGTAACGTACCATAGGATGCAATTTCATAGTGTTTCACTTTTTGTCCTGCTGCGATAATTCCAGCATCTCGAACTGCTCCACTTTTAGTTTCATCCATTATGGCATTACTTTCTTTTAGCAATCCTTCAATAGAATTATTTTTTTTAGCAGTTGGTTCTATGCCAATTGTTTTAAAAATTTTCTCTAATCGGGAAACCTGTTCCTCGGTTTCGTTTAGATGATTTTTTAAAGCATTTGCCAATTCAGGTGTTGAAGCACTTTTAGCCATTTTAGGCAATGTTTTTGTCAATACTTTTTCTGCCCAATAGATATCTCTTAATCCATCTTCAAATAGGCCTCTTAAATTTTCTGTTGTTTTAGCCTCGGGCGTTGCTTGTTTTTTTTCTTTCGTTTCCATATTGTTATTTTTAAATTATTAATTAATCCAAAAAGAGATAAATCAATCTATCGAATCACTTCTTTTTATTTTAGATTTATTATTTATAAAAATAATAAAAATGAAGTTAACTTATTGTTAATTAGGTTTATATAAAATAAAATAAAAAATTTAAATACTTAAAGCTGTTATCTTTGTTCGGTTTTTTTAATTTTTGTAAAGTAGGGATCTTTTACTATTGCCGTTAATTCTTACTGATTCGTGCTCTTTATTATTGATTAAATTTTCAAATTTCAACAGTTTTATAATAACACATTCTGTCCAGTCATTATTTAGAATAAAATTTGTTATGATAGATTCCGTTTTGTTTAATCTACAGATAATAAAACTCTTTTTTTAAACAAAAATCAGCGTATGTTTTAATTAAAATAGATCCACACATTTTTAATTTTTTAGGTTAAAATTTATGATAATAAATTTTAACTATCAACAGTTTTTTTAGAGTTAAAGAAATTTAAATAAGATTTTTTTTATTTTTTCATGGAATAATAGAGATTTAATTTGAATAATAATATTTTATGTAATTATAATCCTGCCTAAATCATAAACATTAATAAATTAAATTCTAATTCTTAAAACGGATATTCTAAATAAATTATCTTTGCGCACTGAAAAATGCATTATGAAGTTTGATTTATTAAAGAAAGACCCCTTATCAAAAGCCAGAGCCGGAAGTATTACTACGGATCACGGTGTGATTGAAACTCCTATTTTTATGCCTGTTGGTACAGTAGCTTCTGTAAAAGGGGTTCATCAAAGGGAACTTAAAGAAGAAATAAACCCAGATATTATTTTAGGAAATACCTATCATTTGTATTTGCGTCCACAAACTCAAATTTTGGAAAAAGCGGGAGGTTTGCACAAATTCATGAATTGGGATCGAAATATTTTGACTGATTCTGGGGGATATCAAGTGTATTCGCTTTCAGCCAATAGAAAAATTAAGGAGGAAGGAGTAAAGTTTAAATCACATATTGATGGTTCTTATCATTTTTTTACACCTGAAAATGTGATGGAAATTCAACGAACTATTGGTGCTGATATTATCATGGCTTTTGATGAATGCACGCCCTATCCTTGCGATTATCGCTATGCACAAAAATCGATGAAAATGACTCACCGATGGTTAGATCGTTGCATCAGCCATTTGGATAAAGTGCCAACAAAATATGGCTACGACCAAACATTTTTTCCTATAGTTCAAGGTAGTACGTATAAAGATTTAAGAATGCAGTCGGCAGAATATATTGCCAATTCAGGACAAGAGGGTAATGCCATTGGTGGATTATCCGTTGGAGAGCCAGCTGAAGAAATGTACGCAATGACCGAAATTGTATGCGATATTTTACCTGAAGACAAACCACGTTACTTAATGGGCGTTGGAACTCCAATAAATATTTTAGAAAATATTGCCCTTGGAGTCGACATGTTTGACTGCGTAATGCCTACTCGAAATGCCCGAAATGGGATGTTATTTACGGCTCATGGAACGATAAATATTAAGAACAAAAAGTGGGAAGATGACTTTTCTCCTTTGGACGAAATGGGAATTACTTTTGTAGATACTGAGTATACTAAGGCTTATTTGCGTCATCTTTTTGCTGCTAATGAATATTTGGGAAAACAAATTGCTACAATACACAATCTTGGTTTTTATATGTGGTTGGTTCGCGAGGCGAGAAGTCATATATTAGCCGGTGATTTCAGACTTTGGAAAGAAATGATGGTCAAACAAATGGATAAGAGATTATAAACTAGTGATTTTTTTTTTTTAATACAAAACCAAATTAAAATAATTCGCAAAGCAAATGTTGTTAACAATAATAGATAAATACATCCTTAAAAGATATTTAGCCACTTTTGCAGTGATGTTATTGTTGTTTATTCCTATTGGAATCGTAATTGATGTATCAGAGAAAATCAATAAATTAATAGAAAACAAGGTTCCATTTCTTCAAATCGCATTGTATTATCTTAATTTCACAATCTACTTTGCCAATTTGCTTTTTCCTATTTTCTTGTTTTTATCGGTGATTTGGTTTACGTCTAAACTCGCTAACAATACCGAAGTTATTGCGATTTTAAGTTCGGGTATCTCCTTTAGTCGGTTTTTAAGACCTTTTTTAATCGGAGCTACAATTGTTTCTGTTTTTGCTTTATTGATGGGATTTTTTATTGTTCCTAAAGCAAGTGAAGGCTTTAATAATTTTAGGTATACCTATTTATTAGGAAACGGAAACGTAAGTGCCCGCCAGAGTTCTGACGTTTTTCGACAAATTAGTGCTGATGAATTTATGTATGTTAGTAATTTCAATACGATTTCAAAAACTGCTTTTAATTTTTCATTTGAGAAGTTTAAGGGGGAACAGTTGAACTATAAAATTATGGCAGACCGAATAAAATGGAATCCTAAGGATAGTACCTATACTCTCTTCGGTTATACCAAAAGAACGGTTGGTGAATTAGGCGATAAAATAGAATCGAAGGATCAAAAAATTCTTAAATTCCCTTTTGAATTAGATGATTTAACACCAGTTGTTTATATAGCAGAAACATTATCCTTGGGAGATTTAACACAGTTTATTGATAAAGAACGCAGTCGAGGATCTTCGAATATTAATGTTTATTTGGTTGTTTTATATAAGAAATATAGCATACCAATTTCAGCTTTTATTTTAACGATTATAGCCGTTGCTGTTTCGGCTATGAAACGTCGCGGGGGAATGGGAATGAATCTGGCAATTGGAATTCTTTTAGCTTTTAGTTTTGTTTTTTTTGATAAAATATTTGGCGTAATGGCTGAGAAATCGAGTTTTTCACCTTTTATTGCAGTTTGGATACCTAATTTTATTTTCGGAATTCTAGCCATTTATCTCCTTCGAAATGCCAAAAGATAACTTACATTCCTATTTACAACTTCACTTTATTGTTTTTATTTGGGGTTTTACAGCAGTTTTAGGCGCCTTAATTTCCTTAGATGCTTTGCCTTTAGTCTGGTATCGAATGGGACTCGCTGCATTTTTTATCTTCCTCTATATTTGGTATAAGAAAATTCCTTACAAAGTTTCTACAAAGACTTTGATTGAATTTCTTTTAGCAGGATTGGTAATTGCTTTGCATTGGCTCACCTTTTTCAAAGCCATAAAAGTGTCCAATGTTTCAGTCACTTTGGCCTGCTTATCTACAGGTGCTTTTTTTACTTCATTTTTAGAACCTTTAATTCGTGGAAAAAAGATTGTTTGGTATGAGGTTTTCTTCGGATTAATCGTGATATTTGGTTTAGGAATCATCTTCAAAGTAGAAGGAAATTATATTGAAGGAATATTGTTAGCGTTGAGTTCCGCTTTTCTTTCCGCCCTTTTTTCGGTTATTAATAGTAAATTTGCCAAAGAATATAATCCATCAATAATCTCGTTTTATGAAATTCTGGGAGGTGTTTTGTTCTTGTCGGTCTACCTTCTATTAAGCGGAAGTTTCGATGCTTCCTTTTTTAGAATTTCTTTTTCTGATTGGATGTACTTAGCAATTCTAAGTTCGTTTTGTACCGCTTATGCCTTTATTGCTTCTGTAAAGGTGATGAAATTTTTGAGTCCGTATACGGTTATGCTTACCATTAATTTAGAACCTATTTATGGAATTATTCTTGCGGTATTAGTGTTTGAAGAAAAAGAAAAAATGAGTTCGGGTTTTTATGTAGGCGCCTTAATTATACTAGCTACAGTAATTTTGAATGGAGTTGTGAAGCATTTCAAAAAATAATAAGGATACATCATTTCTGATTTTAATTAATTAAAAGTACTTCTCGTATTGTAAAGCACTCAATTTGGTATTGTTTTGAACTTAATAGAAAATATTTCTTCCGTTCCAACTATTAAATTTTATCTTTGCTCTCCAAACTTAAATTTAAACGCATCAACCTTATGGAATATTTAGATTTTGAGCTTCCTATAAAAGAACTGGAAGACCAGTTAGACAAATGTCAGGTAATAGGTCAGGAATCAAATGTAGACGTGTCTACTACTTGCAAACAAATTGAGAAAAAGCTAGAAGAAACCAAGCGAAAAATATATAAAAACCTCACGGCCTGGCAGAGGGTTCAATTATCACGTCATCCGAGTCGACCTTATACTATGGATCATGTTCGTGCCTTATGTGGCGAAACTTTTTTGGAATTATTTGGAGACCGAAATTTCAAAGATGACAAAGCGATGATTGGTGGTTTAGGAAAAATTGATGGTCAGTCTTTTATGATTGTTGGCCAGCAAAAGGGGTTCAATACTAAAACAAGACAGTTTCGTAATTTCGGAATGGCCAATCCTGAAGGATATAGAAAAGCTTTGCGATTGATGAAAATGGCAGAAAAATTTGGGATACCGGTCCTGACTTTAATTGATACTCCAGGAGCCTATCCTGGTTTAGAAGCCGAGGAACGGGGACAAGGAGAAGCCATTGCCAGAAATATTTTTGAAATGATTCGTTTAAAAGTACCTATAATTACTGTTATTGTTGGTGAAGGTGCTTCTGGGGGTGCTTTAGGAATTGGTGTTGGAGATCGAGTATTAATGATGGAAAACACTTGGTATTCTGTTATTTCTCCCGAATCATGTTCGTCTATTTTATGGAAAAGCTGGGAGTACAAAGAGCAGGCAGCTGATGCTTTGAAACTAACATCAGCCGATATGAAGAAACAAAAATTAGTCGATGATATTATTCCGGAACCACTTGGTGGAGCTCATTACGATAGAGCTACTGCTTTTACAACTGTTCAGCAATATATTACTAAAGCGTTTATAGAATTAAAAGATTTATCAACAGAGCAATTAGTAGCTCAAAGGATGGATAAGTACAGTAAAATGGGAGAATTTAGAGAATAAACCCCTAATTAAGTCTACTAATCCGAAGCCCCACCGCTTCGGATTTTTTTTGGGTTATCAACAAAATTATTTTAGTTATAAACAATTATTAATAACAAGTCCATAGTAAACTTTTTTATTTTTTTGTTACTTTCGCTACATGGAAAATTTCAGAAGTCTTAGTCCTACAAGAGTAGACAAAACCACTATTATTAATCTAGAAAAAGGAAAATTACCCCCTCAGGTATTGGATTTAGAGGAGGCAGTTCTTGGTGCTATGATGATTGATAAAAAAGGGGTGGATGAGGTGATTGATATTCTTCAGCCAGATGCTTTTTATAAAGACGCTCACAAGCATATTTTTGAAGCTATCGTGCAGTTATTTACCGATACACAACCGATTGATTTGTTGACTGTTTCTGCTCAATTAAAAAAGAATGCCAAATTAGATTTAGCAGGTGGTGATTTTTACCTAATACAACTTACGCAAAAGATTTCTTCTTCGGCCCACATTGAATTTCACTCTCGGATCATCTTACAAAAATACATACAGCGCAGTTTAATTCGCATTTCATCAGAGATTATTGAAGAGTCATATGATGAGACTACCGATGTTTTTGATTTGTTAGACAAAGCGGAATCTAAATTATACGAAGTCACTCAAGGAAATATCAAACGAAGTTCCGAAACTGCACAAAGTTTGGTAATCCAAGCTAAGAAAAGAATTGAAGAGATTGCCGGAAAAGAAGGACTTAGCGGAATCGCAACTGGTTTTGATAAATTAGATAAGATTACTTCCGGTTGGCAACCAAGTGATTTAATTATTATTGCCGCTAGACCTGGTATGGGAAAAACGGCTTTCGTTTTGTCGATGGCTCGAAATATAGCTATTGACTTTGGACATCCCGTTGCATTATTCTCCTTGGAGATGTCTTCTGTTCAGTTGATCACTCGTTTAATTTCTTCTGAAACGGGTCTTTCTTCCGAAAAATTAAGAACGGGTAAATTAGAAAAGCACGAATGGGAACAATTGAGTATTAAAGTTAAAAACTTAGAGAAAGCGCCACTTTTTATTGATGATTCTCCCTCTCTTTCCATTTTTGATTTAAGAGCAAAAGCGAGACGTTTGGCTTCCCAACACGGAATAAAATTGATTATTGTAGATTATTTGCAACTGATGACAGCCGGTGGAAACGGAAAAGGAGGAGGTAATCGAGAGCAGGAAATTTCTACGATATCCCGAAATTTAAAGGCTTTGGCGAAGGAATTAGGAGTTCCGGTAATTGCATTATCACAGTTGTCGCGTGCTGTTGAAACCCGGGGAGCTAGCAAAAGGCCTTTGCTTTCCGATCTAAGGGAATCGGGAGCGATTGAGCAGGATGCCGATATTGTTTCCTTTATTTATCGACCTGAATATTATAAAATTGATGAATGGGATGATGACGAGCAATCACCAACACAAGGTCAGGCAGAATTTATTATTGCCAAGCACCGAAATGGTAGTTTAGAAAGTATTCGTCTGAAATTTATTGGTAATCTTGGGAAATTTGATAATTTGGAAGATTATAATAGTAGCTATGATGATTTGCCTTCTAAAATGAATATGAATCATGAGGATAATCCTTTTCAAACTAAAAACCTTCCTTCTGCCAACGAGGCTTTTGGAAGTAATTTAAATAATTTCGATGATGACAGCGACGTTCCTTTTTAGCGAAATTATGTTTTTTTTATAGAATTGAATTCAATTTTTCAATTGTGCCTATCTCTATGATAGGCTGCGTATTTCAATTTATATCTTTATCTTTGATTTATAAATTTATAAAAATGTCTTTTAAATACAGCTTTTATTTTTTTCTTCTCTTAATTTCGTTCTCAGTAAAGGCTTCTTATATTTTGTTGCCTATGGATGAAGCCAGTCAAAAAAACCATCTTAAAGCATACGGAATTACCTATTGGTGTTTGAGCAAGCAATTTAAAGCAAGTTGGTTGCTTAATTATCGCGGGGGTTCTTTTTTATTACCCGATACTCCCGAAATAAGAAAGGAATGTCAAATTCGAGGTGTGAGTTTTGAGTTGCTTTCCGATGCAGTAACAAACACCATTTTGAGTGAAATTTCCAGTCCTTCTCAAAATATGGAAACGGTTACATTAGAAAAAGCACCTAAAATAGCGGTTTATACTCCTAAGGGAAAAAAGCCATGGGACGATGCGGTTACGCTAGTTTTGACTTATGCAGAAATTCCTTTCACACCAATTTATGACGAGGAAGTTTTAACAGATCAATTGGTATTATTCGATTGGTTGCACTTGCATCATGAAGATTTTACGGGTCAATATGGAAAGTTTTATGGAGCTTATAGAACGGCACCTTGGTATATAGATCAAAAAAAAGAGGCTGAGGCATTGGCTTCTAAATTGGGTTTTGCTAAAGTTTCGGAAGAGAAATTGGCTGTAGCCAAAAAGATTCGGGATTTTGTAATTGGAGGAGGTTTTATGTTTGCAATGTGTTCAGCGACGGATAGTTTTGATATCGCTTTAGCTGCCGAAGGTATAGATGTTTGTGAAGCAATGTTTGATGGTGATCCCAGTGAGGCGAATTATCAATCTAAACTAGATTATTCTAAGACTTTCGCTTTTAAAGATTTCGTATTGGAAAGACAGCCGGATAAATATGAGTTTTCAAATATTGATATGACCGAAAAAAGACAAATCCCAATGGAAAAAGATTATTTTACACTCATGGATTTCTCCGCCAAATGGGATCAGATTCCGACTATGTTGTGTCAGAATCACACTCAATTAATAAAAGGATTTATGGGTCAAACTACTTCTTTTGAAAGAGTATTAGTGAAATCAAATGTTTTAGTTTTGGGTGAAAATCAGCAGAATAATGAAGCACGCTACATTCACGGTCAAAAAGGAAAAGGAATGTTTACTTTTTTCGGAGGACATGATCCCGAAGATTTTCAACATCGGGTAGGAGACGCTCCAACAGTTTTGGATTTACATCCTAATTCTCCAGGATTCCGTTTGATTCTAAATAACGTTTTATTTCCTGCCGCCAAAAAGAAAAAACAAAAGACTTAAAAAAACAAAAAGCCAATCAGTACGATTGGCTTTTTTTATTGCGTGATTTTAAAAATTATACAAAACCCTGTTCATTTTCTTTATCCAAATATTCCTGAACTATGTCAATTGCATTGGTAACGACATCACTTAAAGCGGTGATGAAACTTCCTTCTTCGGCACTATTAATAGCATGCTTGATTGCTTCAGTTTCTTTTGGAATAATTTCATAAGTTAAATTTCGTCCAGTACTGGTAATTCCTTCTAAGATTAATTCAATGATTTCCTCTTCCGTTCTTCCGCGTAAATATTTCTCCTGGCGTATAATGATATGGTCAAACATTCGGGCAGCAATAGTTGCACATTCTCGAATGTCTTCATCTCTACGATCACCAACACCAGCAATGATTCCGATTTTTTTGGTAGCATCAACACTATCTAAATAATCTTCAATTCCGCGATAACCTGCTGGGTTGTGAGCAAAATCAATTAAAACTTTGAATTTTTTAAACTCAAAAATATTCATTCTACCTGGTGTTTGTGCTGCACTAGGAATGAAGGTTTGTAGGGACATGCTGATATCTTCTGTTTTGAAGCCCCATAAATAACTGGCTAGAGTAGCAGCAAGTACATTTGAAATCATAAATTTGGCCTTTCCGCCTAGAGTTAAAGGAACATGAGTAGCACGTTCTATACGAATTTTCCACTCTCCTTTTTTTACAGTAATAAATCCATTTTCATAAACAGCAACGATTCTGCCCTCTTTACACATTTTTTGAATCAGTGGATTTTCTTCATCCATACTGAAATAGGCAACATTGCAAGTTAAATCTGCTGCAATTTTTACACTGTACTCATCATCAGCATTTAAAATAGCCCAACCGTCCTTTTTGACACTTCGAGCTACGGTACTTTTAACCTTAGCCAAATCGTCAAGAGTATGAATGTCACTAAGACCTAAATGGTCTTCCTGGATATTAGTAATCACAGCGATGTCACATCGGCTGAAGCCCAAACCAGCCCGAAGGATTCCACCTCGAGCCGTTTCCAAAACTGCAAATTCTACCGTAGGATCTCTAAGAATATATTCAGCGGAAACAGGTCCCGTTGTATCTCCTTTTTCCATCATGTGGTTTTGAATGTAGATTCCGTCCGATGTAGTGAAGCCCACTTTATACCCATTATTTTTTACGATATGCGCAATTAATCGGGTTGTAGTTGTTTTTCCATTGGTACCCGTTACAGCAATAATTGGTATACGACTTGGTTTTCCTGGTGGGTATAACATTTCAATAACAGGTGCGGCAACGTTTCTTGGCAAACCCTCTGAAGGTGCCAAATGCATTCGGAAACCTGGAGCGGCATTGACTTCGAGAATTACACCTCCATTCTCTTTAAGTGGCTGGGTTAAGTTTTCGGCCATAATATCTACTCCGCATATGTCCAAACCAATTATTCTAGAAATTCTCTCCGCTAAGAAAATATTTTCAGGATGCATCATATCGGTAACGTCAACCGAAGTACCCCCTGTACTTAAATTAGCTGTTGATTTCAAATAAACGGTTTCGCCATTTCTTGGAATGGTTTCCAAAGTATATTCTAATCGGTCTAGTAGATCTAGGGTGTCCCTGTCAATGTCTATTTTAGTCAGTACATTTTCATGACCAAAACCTCTTCTCGGATCTGAATTTACAAGATCTAATAATTCTTGAATTGTATCTTTTCCATTTCCAACTACATTGGCAGGTACTCTTTTGGCAGCAGCAACTAATTTGTTGTCGATCACTAAAATCCTAAAATCAAAACCAGTGATAAATTTTTCTACGATGACGCGTTTGCTGTATTCTTTGGCAAATATTAAACCGGATTGAGCATCTTCCCAATTGGTTACATTAATAGAAGCTCCTTTTCCGTGGTTTCCATCTAATGGTTTTATTACTATTGGATAACCTATATTCTTAATAGTAGCTTCTAATTCTTCGTTATCAGAACAGATGCTCCCACTAGCCACGGGAATTGATGATTGGTCGAGCATGCGTTTGGTCTGTTCTTTATTACCTGCGATATTCACTGCAATGTTACTGGTTTTACAAGTCATTGTAGCCTGAAAACGCATTTGGTTAATTCCGTAACCAAGCTGAACTAGTGAATTAGTTCCCAGACGAATCCAAGGAATATCTCGTGCTACGGCTTCTTCAACGATACTTCCCGTACTTGGACCTAGGCGTACTTTTTCTCTGATTTCTCTCATGTTTTGGAGATCAGATTCTAAGTCATATTCAGCTCCTGTGATTAAGGATTGGGCAATTGCTACTGCACTTTCTGCAGCAAAAAGGCCAACGTTTTCTTCGGTATAACTAAAAACCACATTGTAAACACCAGGTGTTTTAGTTTCCCTTGTTCTTCCAAAACCAGTATCCATACCAGATAGCGTTTGGATTTCAAGTGCAATATGTTCTATAATATGTCCCATCCATGTTCCTCGCTCGAGCCGAGAAAAGAAACCACCGCGGACTCCTTCCGAACAACGATGCTCTATCATAGTAGGGAACAGGGTTTCTAAACGTTCTTTGAAACCGTCTATTTTATTGGATGGAAATTGTTCCATTTCTTCAAGATCCAAACGCATTTGGATTAATTTTTTTCTTTTAACACTCCAGATATTGGGGCCACGAAGCGCTTGTATTTTAAGTATTTTCATAAGAAGTCTTTGTGGATTTATTTTTGTTTGCGGAATGATTTTGTTAAATGTAAGGAGTATTTAATTAGCAATGTCCGTTTTTGGTTGCTATCTGAGTTTTAATTTTATAAGTATTTACTTTCTTGTTTGCCGATGACAATCCTAAATAAGCAGAACTAATAAAAATAGAGCCCTCGTAATTGCATAAAAATTACAGTATTTTCGCTTAAATAATAGTATACAGCGAGAAAAGGATTCTTAAAATTTGGGTAAAATGCTGCTACTTAAAAAGTATCACTTTAATTCCTAAATAAAACCTTTTTGAAGTTGATTCGTTAATTTTTTGGTTATTTTTACAAAATGGACAGAAAAGGAAAGTTAATCATCATAGGTGGAGCGGTAGACAAGGGAAGTTTTGCCGAAACCGAATTAGATAAGAATGCAGCTCAAAATTTAAATTTTTTTGAGGAAGGGATTTTAAAAAGAATATTAGACGAGTCAAAATACAAAGAGCAATCCCGTTTTGAAATTATTACTACAGCCTCTAGAATTCCTTTTGAAATTGGTCCCGAATATGTAAAAGCACTGGCTTATTTGGGCGCTACAAATGTTGGCATTTTGTATATTGAAAAAAGGGAAGAAGCAATGGAAGAAGCTACATTAGAGCGACTTCAAGCAGCAGATGTAGCCATTTTTACCGGAGGCGATCAATTGCGATTGACTTCTATTCTTGGAGGGACTCCTTTTCACGATATTCTATTAAAAAAATACAAAACAGAAGAATTTATATATGCAGGAACTTCAGCTGGAGCGGCTGCAGCATCAAACAGCATGATTTATCAGGGCAGTAGTTCGGAAGCTTTGCTAAAAGGTGAAGTGAAAATCACTAGTGGCTTAGGATTGATTGATGATGCAATAATTGACACTCATTTTGTGAAACGCGGTCGAATTGGACGTTTGTTTCAAGCGGTGGTCAGTAATCCGAAAACTTTAGGAATAGGACTTGGTGAAGATACCGGTTTATTGATTACAAGTAATTCGATAATGGAAGCTATCGGATCCGGATTAGTAATTTTAGTGGATGGCCGTCAAATTAAAGATACTAATTTGACTGATATTGAAATGGAACAGCCTATTTCAATCAATAATTTGGTTGTTCATGTAATGAGTAAAGGCGACACTTACGATTTACATACAAGTGCTATGCTTATTCACAATTCAACAACACATTAAAAGATTCCTGAATTATCCCTGTTTAAAGGGTGAAATCTAATTTGAATCATCAAAATAAAATGAAAATAATTATACACGGAGGATTTTTTTCAGAATCTTCTACGGGGCACGAAACCAAATTAGCCAAACAAAAATCTTTAGAAGCGATTTCAAAACAATCCTATCAGTATTTAATAACGCATTCTGCACTTGAAACTGTAGTTTATGCGGTTTCACTATTGGAAGATGATGCTTTATTTAATGCAGGAATTGGTTCACAAATTCAAAGTGATGGTAAAATTAGAATGAGCGCTGCCTTAATGGATGGTTCTACTCAGAAGATTAGTGGTGTGATTAATATTGAAGATGTACGAAATCCTATTCAGGTTGCACTGACTTTATTGAATTTTGAGGATCGTGTTTTGGGTGGAGGAGGAGCAACTCATTTTGCTAGACAAAACGGTTTCGAAAGTTTTTCAACTGAAATTCCGCAAAGGAGGGCTGAATATGAGGCAAAATTAAAGGCTAGCAGAACCGGCACTGTGGGTTGTGTGGCTTTAGACCATGATGGAAAAATAGCTGCAGCAACTTCTACAGGTGGAAAAGGGTTTGAAATTCCAGGACGTATTTCTGATTCGGCTACTGTAGCGGGGAATTATGCGAATGAATTTTGTGGTGTCAGCATGACGGGAGTAGGGGAAGATATTATGAGTAATGCAACTGCCGCTAAAATTGTGACTCGGGTTACCGATGGTTTAAGCCTAGAAGCAGCTTTTGCTAAAACATTCATGGAATTAAAACCTTATGATGGTTTTGCAGGAGCAATTGCAATAGATCAAAAAGGTAATATATTTCATCAGGACTCCCATCCATCAATGGTTTTTGCCAGTTTTGATGGAGTTGAATTTGAAGTTTTTGAATAAGAATATTTTTTGAGTATCACTATTTTACGACAAGTTAATTTTATGATAAAAAGCCCTTACATTTTGATTTGTTGGGGATTTTGTTTTATATGAAAATCCTAATTTATAGAGAAATCAATCCAAATAGGAACATGATCAGAAACGATTCGGGCATCTTTTAGTGAATTGAAGTTTTTGTAAAAAGAAATTATTCCGGATTGGGTTTTAGTAATTTTTTTGGAGTTATAATAGGAGTTGTCAAATTCGGAAGCCAGACAATTACTTCCTATGCATTTTTGTTTTAATGAAGTTTTCTGATTAACCAAACTTGATTTGTAACCGATTTGTTTTATGGGAAGGAATACCGAATTGGATTGTGGACAATTAAAGTCACCAGTGAAAATAAGATTCAATGTTGGATTTTCCTGTACTATTAATTTCAAATATTTAATTTCTGTTTCGGGTTGATTACTCTTGGTAATAGCGTGAAAGGTAGCAATTGTAAATTGCTTTTTATTGTATTCGAAGGTGCAGAAGTAGGGTTCTCTTTCTATTTTCGAAAAATATTTTTTTTCTAACCAGGCCAATCCAATTTTTTTTATCGCTTTGGTTTTCCAAATAAAGGCATAGCGTTCGGTTTTGTGGGGTGAACTTTGTGTTGGATTACTAATGGTATAATCCCATTTGCTCCCTTTTCGATTAAGTTCATCTGCAAGTTTTGCTACAGCCTGAGGACCTCCGTATCCAGCAACAACTTCCTGAATAGCTATGATGTCAAAGTCTTTTATCGTATTTGCAATGTAACTTATAGAGTTATTGGATTTTGATTTACCAAAATTTTCCAAATTCCAAGAAAGTAATTTGGTCTGGGCATTTGTGCAAACTACACAGAAAATCAGTGCAAATAGCAGGAATCTTTTAGACATTTTTTGGTAAATATAATCAATTGTATTTCGCAGCATCTTAATATGCAAAATTAACCTCCCAAAATAAAGTCTGTAATGTTGTTGGAACTAAATTTTAATAGTAATTAGGACAGCTAATGCATTTTTCTGTCAATTCAAAGCGATAAATAAGAGAAAGTTCGTAGATTCCACCAGTTCTTCCAATTTTGGAAGTGTTGAAATCATAGGAATATCCAAATTTAAAATGTTCATAATGTAAACCACCATAGGCATTTATGGAAGTTAACACATGACTGTTTGGACTATTCCGAACTGGATTAATCGCTGCCGTTGCTCCAAAAAATAATTTGCTGAATATTAAACCCGAACCAATATCCAATCGGTTATAATCACCTTGTTTCATGAAGTTTGCAGTCATTAATAGTTTAGTATCATTGGGCAGAAACGAGCTAATCCTATAGTCGGAAATCATTAATTCATATCCTGCATTAGCAGAAACAAACATATCTAAAGGCATATTTCCATTGACAGCAAAGGTGATGTTAGGCTTGTTCATGTGTTTTAAAGAAGCGCCAAACCACGAGTTTTCATTATTAAAGAGCATGCCTGCCGAAAAATCAAAGAAATTTACTTTTTCTTTTAAAAGTAAAGGGTCAACACTTGATTGGTTTATAGTTCCCTGACCTAAATTTAATTGATCACCTAAAATAACATTTTGAAAGCCAAAGGATTTATTGCCTAAACCTATTTCTATGGCGGGCCTAAAATACCATTCATCTGTTAATTTAACTCTATAGGCATAATTTGCATTTATTTGGGTAAAGTTGTAATCCGTAAATTTTTCTCGGTGGTTTAAAACACTAATTCCAATTCCGCTGTTAGCTTTATCGAGCCAGGTGTTTAGGAATGCAAACTCGGTATCTACTCTAAAATTTAAATCAGGCCATTGTGTTCGATGCAGTACACCTACGCTTGTAGTTTCCAGAAAACCCGTAAATCCCGGATTTAGGGTCTCTGGTACCATAAAGTATTGGGTAAATATAGGGTCTTGAGCATTAGCGCTCGAATAGAAATTCAAGATGTCTATTAATAAAAACAGTTTCATTTTCATCTTTACTTTCTTATTTTATTTTTACAAATGGACCGTTTAGAATTATAATTTCATCGTAGAATGTGTTGGCAATTACTCTAAAATAATAGTTGCCATTTTCTGTTTCTTTTGAATTTACTATTCCATCCCAACCGACTATGGTTTCTCCTTTTTCGGTATAAATTAATTCACCCCAAGTATCATAAACGTTAAGTTCAATTGTTTTTAAGCCTTCAAAAACAGGAACAAAAGTGTCATTAACACCATCTAAATTAGGAGTGAATGCATTTGGAACCATCAATTTATATCCTTTGTCAATCATTAAAGTAATGATGTATTTGTCGACACAACCATAAGGATAAGTCACGGATTGAGTCACTACATATGGACCTTCTGATAGGTAAGTATGTAATGGGTTTACATCATTACTAACACTTCCATCTCCAAAATCCCAACTAATGCTAACAAAATCTCCTGTAGATGTATTGGTAAATTGTATTGGATCCTTTTTAGAATAGATACCATAAGTACTGTAGGCATATGATTGGGTATCGAATGAAGATGAACCAATTTCAGGAATACTAACATTGAAGCTATAATTTGCGCTACAACCTAAATTATCAGTTGCAGTTAAAATGATTGTTCCATTTTGACTAGTTGACATGATTTCATTATTTGTGCCACTCATAATACCGCTGGACCAACTTAATTGATAAGGAGGTATTCCACCTGAAACGTCAGCTATAAAACTCTGATTTACTTTTTTGGTTTCGCAATCTACTTCAGTGTATGTATTTACGGATGTCAAAAGAGGATTTTGTCTATTTATTGCGAACTCCATTATTTTTTTACAACCTCTTGAATCGGTAACGCTAACCGAATAATTTCCTGCAGGCACATTTGTTAGGTCTTCTGACGTTGCACCATTTGACCAAAGATAATTAAAGGGTTGAGTTCCTCCTGTAACTGTTATATTTATACCTCCGCTATTGGCATTATTACAACCAAAGGCTTCGGTTACATTCCCGTTTATAAAAATTTCCTGAGGTTCCAGAATTACATAAGTTTGGGTTATAGAACAGGGTCTTGCATCTGTAATAGTTACGGAATAGCTTCCTGGTTCTAAATTATTTCGGGTATTCCCCGCAACTGGATTATCGGCCCAAACAATAGTAAATGGACTAAGACCGCTAACAACATTCAACACTATACTTCCATCCTCAGAGTCATGACAAGAAACATTTGTTACTATTGCATTTACTTCTAAAATGGGTGCTTCAGGCATAGTAATACTAATAGTTTTAGAACAATTATTAGCATCGGTTACGGTAACTTGATAATTTCCAGGGGATAGATTATCTTGATATATTCCATTTCCCATAGTGCTCCATTGAATTTGGTAGGGCGTAATTCCACCTTGAATGTCCAAACTAATTCTTCCATTATTAGCGCCAAAACATACGATAGGCCTAACAGTCGCATTGATAATTAATTCTGTTGGTTGATTAATAGTAACGGATAGGTTTTTAGAACAGCCTAAGTTATCCGTTAATGTGAGTAAGTAAGTTCCAGCCGGAATATTCGATAAATTTTGATTGCTACTATTAAATCCATTTGGACCAGTCCAGGAATACTTGTAATCAAATAGTGATGGAGCAATTTGAATAGGGGTTCCTCCTGATGCATTTATTATTATTGCACCTGTTGTTGATCCGTAACATATAATATCTTTTTTAGAAACCAGACTCAAATTGAGTATTGTAGGTTCTGTGATTCTAAATGCGGTTTTTATAGATCCGCAATTATTAGTATCAGAAACAGTAACTTCATAATTCCCAGGTGCTAAATTGCTTAAATCTTCTGATGTTGCAAACGGCGCAGCATCTTTAGTCCAATTATAAGTATACGGTTGAGTACCTCCAAAAACAGATATTGAAATTTGTCCGTTTGCAGCAGCGAAACAGCTGATATCTTTTTTCGAATCGGTATTAATAGAAAGGGCTGCCGGTTCTGTTATTGTAACAGATTGAATTTTACTACAGGCATTTGAGTCGGTAACAGTAACAAAATAGGTTCCTACTGATAATCCGATGGCTGTAGCTGAGGTTTGAATTGGCATCGTATTCCAAGAATAGGTAAATGTTCCTGTTCCTCCACTGGCCAAAACGCTTGCTGATCCAGAATTATTTCCAAAGCAATCCACATTAGTTTGAGCACTTATAGTAGTAATAATTGCATTAGGTTGCGTAATAATTACCAAAACATTTGTACTACAATTATTGGTATCTGTTACTTTTAGGGTATAAGTCCCTGCAGATAATCCAATAGCTGTTGCTGAAGTTTGAACTGGATTTGTATCCCAAGAATAGGTATAAGGAGCAATCCCACCACTAGCAATCGCAGTTGCAGAACCAGAACTATTTCCAGCACAAAAAACATTAGATTGGGATGTTATAATTGCAGTCAATACGGTTGGTTCTGTAATGGTGATGGTTTTATTTATGGAACATCCATTGGCATCGGTCACGCTAACGCTGTAGTTGCCTGCTTCTAATCCTGTAGCTGTAGGCAATGTTTGGGCTGGGGAACTATTCCATAAATAGGTATATGGCGCAGTACCTCCATTTGCAGTTACTGTCGCACTTCCAGTATTTCCTCCAAAACAAAGTACGCTAACAGAATTAGTAATGGCTGCACTTAATGGAGTAGCAGGTTCTGTAATCGTTACGGATTGTATTTTACTGCAATTATTAGCGTCGGAAACGGTCACATTATAGTTTCCTGAAAGCAAACCTGTAGCAGTAGCCAAGGTTTGAACTGGATTTGTATCCCAAGAATAAGTCAATATTCCTGTCCCTCCATTCGCTGAAACGGTAGCAGAACCAGAGCTGTTTCCAAAACAATCTACATTAATTTTAGAACTAATAGTGGTTGTAATCGGATTAGGTTGTGTTATTAGCACCGGAATAGTTTTGATACAATTGTTTGTATCGGTAATTGTAACGGTATATGTTCCTGCAATCAAACCGGTGACAGTCGATGATGTCTGTACTGGACTAGTATTCCATGCATAGGCTAGTGTACCCGTTCCGCCATTTGCGGTAACAGTAACCGTAGCATTATTTCCTCCAAAACAAAGTTCATTAGTTTGTGCTGATATAGAAGCAATTATTGGATTAGGTTGTGTTATGATGATTCCTGATATTGTTTTTGTACTTCCATTTGCATCGGTTACTGTGGCATCATATGTTCCCGCAGCTAATCCAGTAAAAGAAAAATCTGTTGCAGCGATATTCATGTTGGAGGAAATAATTCCGCCTCCATTTAATCGAAGTACATAGTCGTAAGGTCCAACTGAAAATTGAGTAATGTCTATTTTAATTGCTCCAGTTGCTGCTCCATTACATAATATGTTGATATGAGCAGCAAGGTTTTCCTGAGTTTTAATTTCTGAGGGTTCTGATAAAGTAATATCAATTATAACAGAGGCACAAATACCATCACTAAGAGTAAGTAAATAATTACCAGCAGATAGATTTGAAATATCCTCAGTTGTAGCTATAAATCCATTTGGTCCAGTCCAAGAATAAGTGTAAGTTCCTGATCCGCCGCTTACGTTTGTATTAATCCAGCCATCACTTCCACCTGAACTACTGATATTAAATCCGTTATAATTGGAAACAATATTTGAAGTAACAATATAAGGATTTACGGTAATGGTATAGTTATATACGATTCCTGTGCAACTTATTCCATTTGCTAAAGTTGCGGTGGCAGAATAAGTAATATTTATTGGATTCGAACTTGTATTCGTTATGGACTGGATAGGAATTATATCCGTTCCCGATGCAGCAGCACCGGTTATTCCTGCTGGAATAGTAGCAGTCCAGTTGAAAGTGACATTGCCGCTTGTTGGACTTGATAAAGCAACTGCAAGAGTATTGCTGCCAGAGCAGATTATTTGACTGGCTTCTGAAAATACTACTTTTGGGCTAGGATTTACAGTTACTACAGCATTAAACTTGTTTCCAACACAGGAACCTGAATTTGGACTAACAGAATAAGTAGCTGTTGCAATTTGATCCGTGGTATTGGTTAATTGCTGACTTAACAACTGAGGAGTCGGTAGGGCAGTAGCTCCTGATATTGCACCTATTGGGTTAATCACTGGAGCTGACCAAGTATACAGTGTATTTGTAGGAACGGTATTTCCACCGCCATCTAATGGACTTATAGTAAATACAGATCCGCTACAAATTGTAGCTTGTTCAGTTGAACTAATTAAAGGTACAGGATTAACAGTAATAGTGTAGGTATATATATTACTAGAACAAGAAACCGTTGCATTAGATTGGGCTGTCGCCGAATAGGTGATTGTAATAGGAGAATTAGTAGAGTTATATAGGGTCTGTACCGGAATTTGATTTGTTCCAGATGTTATCATACCACTAATTCCAACAGGTTGAATGGCCGTCCATGTGAAATTAGAACCACTTGTCGCACTGGATAAATTCACTAAAGAGGTAGATGTTGTCGAGCAAATAGTTTGATTTCCTTCTGAAAAAACGATGACAGGTGTAGGATTAACGGTAATAATATATGTTTTGGAAGGACCATTACATCCGTTTAAAATAGGCGTTACTGTAATTGATGCAATTATAGGGTTTGTACTTGAGTTTATAGCAGTAAAAGCCGCTATATCTCCAGTACCACTTGAAGCTAATCCAATACTCGGATTAGAATTAGTCCAGTTAAATTGCGTATTTATTAGTATTCCGATGAACGCTGTTAATTGAGTTTGTGAGCCATTACATACTTCCTGATCAGTTGGTAAATCTACAGTAGGTGTAGGGTTTATAGTTATTGTAAATGATTTTGTGAAACCGGAACATCCATTTGCTGAAGGCGAAATCACAATATTTGCTACTATTGGAGTATTGGAATTGTTTAGCGCATTGAAAACAGGGATATTTCCAGTTCCAATAGCGGCAAGTCCAATCGCAGGATTGTCATTTGTCCAAGAATAAGTAGAACCAGTAACAGTTCCAGTTATTGGAATAATTCCACTAGCCTCTCCATTACAAATCACGCGATTTGCTATTGTATTAACTGTAGGTGTTGGATTAACGGTGATTTTAAAAGTTTCGGCTATTCCTGAACAAGAATTGGCAGCTGGAGTAACAGTTATAGTTGCAATAATGGGGCTTGTGCCGTTATTAGTAGCAATAAATACAGGAACGGAGTTGGTGCCTGAAGCGCTGATTCCAATGGCTGTATTGTTTGATGTCCAATTATAAACTGATCCTGCTATGTTTCCTGTAAAATTTACAAGAGTACTAGAATCGCCATTACATAGCACTTGATCTGAAATTGGATTTACTATTGGTTTTGGATTAATAGTTATAATAACATCAAATGCTTGACCAGAACATCCGTTTGACGAAGGACTAACAGAATAGGTTGCTGTTTGTGGAGTATTGGTTGGATTTAATAAAGTTCCGCCAATTGAAGTTTGATTTATTCCGGAAATTCCTCCAGTTATACCACCTGTTACAATAGGTAAACCCCAGCTATAAGTTGTAGCAAATGGAATGATATTTCCAGATCCATTAGTAGGACTAATAGTAAATGTAAAACCACTACAAATTGTAGCCGGTATTGAACCGGAGTTGTAGGGGAGTGGTTTTACAGTTATGGTATAAGTATATTCTGATCCAATGCAGGTGATTCCAGCGGAATAAGTTGCTGTCGCTTTATAAGTTACTACAATTGGGGTATTCGTAGTATTTACTAAAGTTTGAACTGGAATAGCGTTTGTGCCTGAAGTAGTAACACCTGTAATTCCTGTAGGTATTTGAGCAGTCCAATTTAATGTTATTCCAGATGAAGTACTTGTTAAATTTACCAGAGCAGAATTATCTCCAGAACAAATACTTTGATTTGATATAGAAAAATTAACGATAGGGGAAGGGTTAATTGTAATTGTAAAGACTTGTGGCGCTGCCGGACATCCATTTGAAGAAGCAGTCACTGTAATAGTAGATACTAGAGGGTTTATTCCAGGATTAACTGAAGTAAAAGATGGGATGTTTCCGGTTCCACCAGATGCTAATCCAATAGAGGCAAGTGAATTTGTCCAGCTATAGGTTGTTCCGGAAACGGCATTCGCAAAAGGAATTGAAGTAACATTAATTCCACTGCAAAATTCTTTGTTTGCTATTACCATAGCAGCTGGCGTAGGATTTACAGTTATAGTAAATGTTTTTGAGGCACCAGTACAGCCTGAAGTGTTTGAAGGAATAACGGTTATTGTAGCGGTTATTGGGCTAGTTCCGGTATTTGATGCAGTAAAAGCAGCAATATTACCAGTACCACTTGCGGCTAGCCCAATAGCTGAATTGTTATTTGTCCAAGTGTATTGAGTTCCTGCCACAGGAGATCCAAAATTAATTACCCCTTGGTTGGTATTATTACAAAGGGTTTTATTCGAAATATTATTCACACTTGGATTTGGTAAAACCGTAATTGTGAAAATTTTAGAAATACCAGGACATCCATTAATGACTGGAGTTACTGTGATTGTAGCTGTTGTAATTGAATTTCCAGAATTGGTCAAATTGAAAGTATTGATATTTCCCGTTCCTGATGAGGCTAAACCAATATTTGTATTCGAATTGGTCCAATTATAAGTTGTTCCTATTACAGTTCCTGAAAAAGTAATAGCATCTGATTCTGCTCCAGTACATTTTGTTTGATCTGAAATGGTATTTACTGTAGGCGTAGGTTTTATTGTAAAGGACTGATTAGTTGCGACAGTAGAACCACATTCATTTGTTACTGTTAATGAAATTGAATAAGTTCCTGGATTACTGTAGCTAATGGTTCCAGGATTTGCTGTTGTAGCTGATGACGGACTTCCTCCCATGAAACTCCAGGTATATGTCAAATTAGTTGATATAGGACTACAACTATTAATTGATGCAGATGGATTGATAGAAGTAGAAGATAAAGTTTGACACATTGAGGCTATGGGAAGAATACTTACTGTCGGAGGCTGTTTAACAATAACAGTCTGAGTAGGAGAATTTACAGATCCGCATGAATTTGTCATTCTTAATCCTATACTATAAGTGCCAGGACTTACAAAGTTAAAGGACGGATTGGAAACTGTAGCAGATGTTCCATTTGTAAAAGACCAAATAGCAGGAGCTGTTCCGCAGTTTGCAGCTGTATAAGTCACCGTCCAAAGATATGTAGGAGGAACACATGAATTACTAATAGTAGTTGTATTAGTTGTACTTACACTTAATGGACCACATCCTTCGGTTCCGGAAAGTGTGTATGATGGTATGAGCGGGGCATCAATACAGATTGTTTTTGTAATTTCGTCAAAACCGCATCGATTTCCTACTCTCATTTTTATAGAATAGGTTCCAGGACTGGTAAATTTTGGACAAATCGAAGCAGATCCTGAACTCCATAAACTAGGGTCATTTAAACCAAAATCATTCCCTACAGTACCACTGTTTAGTGTAAAACCGGATGAAGGTGTAATTATCCAAACTGTTTTAGGAGTAGAGTTACAACTTGCTCCTCCATTAGTAACTTCAACAGAACCTGAAGATGTATTTGTAAAACATACCGGATTGTTGGTACAAGTAATAGCTAATGGTGCAGTAAATTTAGCTACGGGAGGAGTCGAAACATAGATTGGAACAACACCAACTGCTGAAGTGCCACATGGGTTTACAGCTACAATATTAGCAGAAAATGAATTTGGATATTGTGTTATACCGCTTGAACTTGTTGTGCCACAGGAAGTAATTAAAAAGGAATGACTAACTGAAGCTGGCGGAGGATGGTTAAATATTTGAGGAGCAGTTCCGTCATTAAAAGTTACAGTATAGGTTGTGCCAGGAGGATTATTATTGGTTCCTGTTATTGGGAAAGTCAATGTTTCAGTATTACAAATATCAGTATTACCAGGGTTTCCGAGAGAAACTGCAGGATTCGAACCAACAAAAACATTGTAAGACTTAGTTGAGGTACAACCACCCTGACCAATAATAGTATAAGTTAATGTCCAAAACCCCAATGTATAGGTATGGGAAGTTGAATTCCAAGAAGTACTAGTGTAATTAGGCGAACCATCTCCCCAATAGATAGTATAATTTATGTTTGTAGCGGTAGTTGAAGACGTATTTGTAAATGTGAAATTACCAGGTGTATTACCACAAATTTTGAAAATGGGATTGCCATTAAATAAACTCGATCCTGTGGCATTAATAGTTGTGTCAGGTGAGGGATTTACAGTAATTATTAAACTTTGATTTATAGGTTGAGTAACCGAAGAACTCGTTACACTAACTAAATTATAATCAAATATACCTTCTATAGTGGTACTGGCATTTATAGTAATACTGTTCCCAGGACTTGTAAGAGTTATATTAGGACCATTGTTAATTTTGTATATAAAGGTATATGGAACAGTTCCTCCATTTCCTGTAAAAGTAATTATAGGTGGTGTGTCATTCAAGCAAATGGAAGTAGCATTTGCTGTTATCGTTGCGTTAGGCAAGAATTGGTAATCTAGGTTTTCGCTTGTAGTACTTTTCTTAAATTCATTATTCAAAATACTATAATTACTATGGATTTTGGGTGTCATAGCATTTACATTAGTTAGAATAAATAAAAGAAATACAAACTTGTTTAAAAGTTTCATAAGTAGGTTTATGGTTTTTCTTTTAGGGCTTGTTTTACAGTGCTTTCGGGGCGGAAAGAACAATAAAACGAATTGTTATTATAGTCCGATTTTTGTCTATTTTTTAGGAATTTTACATTTAATTTAAAGGAAAAGAGTTATTAATTAAGAGTTGTTTATCTGTTAATTTTATATTAAAGTTAATACAAAAAAAAGAACATTCGACATCAGGATGAAACTTTAACATTTTCGCAACTGCTAGTTTTTCAATATGTTATAATTTTTAACATTATGGTTTTTAGTTGATAAATAGATGTAAGAATCGCTTTTTTAGCAGTATTTTTTTCAGAAATAGACGATAAATTAGAGGTTATTTAGTCTGAATTAAAAACATGTTTATTTTAAATTAACACGAAATATCACCGATTTTTAAATCCATTAGGTACTTACTGTATTATTTTTTTAAAAGAAGTATTGGTGTAATTTAGTATTATCAGGTTTTCTTGAAAGATGAATCAAGGTTTAATATTTAATTATTAATTCAACAAAATAATTATAATTTTTCTTAATATATTTTAAAGTGATGAATTATATTATTTCAAATCTGAAATTTTGTAAATTAAAAAGCCCACTCGAAGGAGTGGGCTTTCATATAAGTAAGTAATTTTAAATCGAGTTGATAAAACGTTTATTTTACTTTATTAAGTACAGCTTTAAAAGCTTCTGGGTGATTCATAGCTAAATCGGCAAGAACTTTACGGTTCAATTCGATTCCATTTGCTTTTACTTTACCCATGAATTGTGAATAAGACATTCCTTCTAATCTAGCTCCAGCGTTGATACGTTGAATCCATAAAGCACGAAAATTTCTTTTGTTCACTTTTCTATCACGGTAAGCGTAGCACATAGCTTTCTCTACCGCATTTTTTGCAACTGTCCAAACGTTTTTACGACGACCAAAGAATCCTTTGGCTTGCTTCATTATCTTTTTTCTTCTTGCTCTTTTAGCAACTGAATTTACTGATCTTGGCATAATTTTAATGTTTTTTTGTAGCAGGCGTCCCGAATTAAATCAAGAGAACTTAAGGCCATACTCCAAGGTTATTTGAAATAATTTTAACCTAAAGAATTATTTTTTGTAATGACAATTTATAATTGTCGATTAGATAATTCTTAATTGTTGTTTGATGCTTTTCATATCCGTTTTGTGAACTAAGGCTGAATGAGTCAAAGCTAATTTACGTTTTTTAGATTTTTTAGTCAAGATGTGACTTTTAAAAGCATGTTTTCTTTTAATCTTTCCAGAACCAGTAACTTTAAATCGTTTCTTAGCGCTAGATTTGGTTTTCATTTTAGGCATTTTTCCCTAGTGTTTTAATTTATTCTTACTTACTTATTTTTATCGTCTAATAGTTTAATGGCAGTTGATGACTTTAAACTTAAGACTTATTTTTTCTTCTTAGGAGCAATGAACATAATCATTCTTTTTCCTTCTAAAACAGGCATCGCTTCCACTTTACCGTATTCTTCAAGATCTGTAGCTAATCTCAATAATAAGATTTGACCTTGATCTTTATAAATGATCGAACGACCTTTAAAGAAAACAAAAGCTTTAAGCTTTGCTCCTTCTTTTAAGAATTTCTCCGCGTTCTTTCTTTTGAATTCATAATCATGCTCATCCGTTTGAGGACCGAAACGAATTTCTTTCACCACAATTTGAGTAGATTTAGCTTTAAGCTCTTTTTCACGCTTTTTTTGCATGTAAACGAACTTTTTGTAGTCCATTATTTTACATACTGGTGGCTCAGCATTTGGAGAAATTTCAACCAAATCCAATTCGAATTGGTCTGCCATTCGCAAAGCTTCCGAAGTTTTAAAAACTCCAGGCTCAACGTTTTCACCTACAAGACGTACTTCTGGCACACGAATTAAATTATTAATTCGGTGTGCATCTTTTTTCTCTACTCGAGGTTGATAACCTCTGTTGCTTCTTATTGCTATGACTTTGTTATTTAAGTTAAACGGTAAATGTTTTCAATGTTTTGCTAATTTCTTCGTTTACAATTGCCGCAAATTTATCAACTGTAACGCTAATGTTACCTTTTCCTTCCTGTCCATGACGACGTATTGAAATGGTACCATTTTTCTCTTCTTCCTCTCCTACAATCAACATAAATGGCAGTTTCTGAATTTCAGCATCCCTAATTTTCTTGCCTATAGTTTCATTTCTGTTGTCTAAGGAGGCGCGAATTTCGTGATTTTCTAGCGAATTTAAAACTTTTTTTGCATAATTTTCATATTTCTCACTCAAAGACAAGATTATAGCCTGTTCAGGCATTAACCAAAGTGGGAAATTTCCGGCTGTGTGTTCCAGTAAAATCGCTATAAAACGTTCCATAGAACCAAATGGTGCTCGGTGAATCATTACCGGTCTATGTAGTTCGTTATCAGAGCCTTTATAAGTCAATTCAAATCGCTCTGGAAGGTTGTAATCCACTTGAATCGTTCCCAATTGCCATTGTCTGCCTAAAGCATCTTTAACCATGAAATCCAATTTTGGACCATAGAAAGCGGCTTCTCCGTATTCTATGACTGTACTAAGTCCTTTGTCTTTGGAGGCATTGATAATTGCATTTTCTGCTTTTTCCCAATTTTCGTCTGATCCAATATACTTTTCTCGGTCTTCTTTATCTCTTAATGATATTTGAGCTGTGAAATTTTCAAAACCTAAAGAACTGAAAACATATAATACCAAATCAATAACTTTTTTAAACTCCTCATCTAGTTGATCTGGAGTACAAAAAATATGTGCATCATCCTGAGTAAATCCGCGTACTCTTGTTAATCCGTGCAACTCACCACTTTGTTCATATCGGTAAACCGTACCAAATTCGGCATAACGCTTTGGTAAATCTTTATAAGACCAAGGTCTTACATTATATATTTCGCAGTGATGTGGACAGTTCATGGGTTTCAATAAAAACTCTTCTCCTTCAGCAGGGGTAGTTATAGGCTGAAAACTATCTGCTCCGTATTTAGCATAATGACCAGAAGTAACGTAGAGTTCCTTTTGACCAATATGAGGAGTAACTACTTGTTCATAGCCTGCTTTTTTCTGTGCTTTTTTCAAAAACTGTTCCAATCGATCTCTTAAAGCAGCACCTTTTGGTAGCCATAAAGGTAAACCTTGTCCAACTTTAGCTGAGAAAGCGAATAATTCAAGTTCTTTACCTAGTTTTCTGTGGTCACGACGTTTTGCTTCTTCTAGTAATGTTAAATATTCCGTCAAATCTTTTTGTTTCGGAAAGGATATTCCGTAAACTCGAGTTAGCTGCTTGTTTTTTTCGTCACCACGCCAATAAGCGCCGGCAACACTCATTATTTTCATTGCCTTGATGATTCCAGTATTAGGGATATGTCCACCTCTACATAAATCAGTGAAAGTGGAATGGTCACAAAAAGTAATTGTTCCGTCTTCAAGATTCGAAATTAATTCCGTTTTGTATACATTATCTTTGTATGCCTCTAGTGCCTCTGCTTTAGAAACAGCTCGTAATTTAAATTCGTGTTTCTCTCTTGATATTTCTAAAACTCGATCCTCAATCTTTTTAAAGTCGGCATCCGTAATTTTTTGGTCTTCAAAATCTATGTCATAGTAAAAACCATTGGCGATAGCTGGCCCTAGAGTTAATTTTATTCCAGGATACATTTCTTCTAAAACCTGTGCCATAACATGCGAAGTAGAATGCCAGAAAGCTTTCTTACCACCTTCGTCATTCCACGTATATAATATAAGAGCTCCATCGGTTAATAAAGGTGTCACAGTTTCAACAATTATTCCATCAAAAGAAGCAGAAATAACGTTTCTGGCTAATCCTTCACTTATGCTTTTAGCAACCTCAATTGGGCTTGTGCCTTTTGCGAACTCTTTAACTGAGCCGTCTGGTAGTATAATCTTAATCATTATTTAAATTTTAGGAGCCGCAAAGATAACGGATTAGCAAATTACACACAATATATATGTTGGGTTTGTTACATATATATACTAGGAATGAAATAAAAAAGGCTTTATTTCTTGTTTTAGAAGGTTTTTATTAAGGATTCAGATTTTTTTGAACTCAATCAATCTGTCTTTATTTGTAATTTAAACAACAGCCTGCATTAAGAAATGTGTGCTAATGGCTGTTTAGAGGATATTTTAATTTCTTTCGATTCTAAATTTAGCGGTGGTATGTTTAAATAAGAGTATTAAATTTAAATAAATACAGATAAACGAACTTGTAATTCAGATAGTTATAAATAAAAGATAAAAGGGTTATAAAAAAAGCAATAAAAAAGCTTGTGAGAGTGAAATAAGGGTGTACTTTTGCACCCGCAATGAGGCATACGTTCATGATTATTTATTGAAAGGTGAGTTAAAAAGTTCTAAATTATTTTAGGGAAAAAGCTTGCCAGATATTAAAAAAGATTTATCTTTGCCGACCCGAAAGGGGCCAAGATCTTTGACAAATTGAGTGAGTAAGAAATGAGTGA
>Ga0114962_10000539_pt1 | contig 33787 bp, 35 predicted proteins | sample C_130820_MF_Meta_FD_87017 | JGI IMG/M metagenome (GOLD analysis project Ga0114962, IMG submission 87017) | Freshwater microbial communities from Lake Croche, Canada to study carbon cycling - C_130820_MF_MetaG | ecosystem: Environmental > Aquatic > Freshwater > Lake | place: Lake Croche, Canada...
AGAGTTACGTGAGGACAATGCCCAGCACCACCCTTTGCGACAGTTTGAACAATGGTTGCATGATGCCCTGCAAGCCGAGGTGCCCGAACCCAACGCCATGACCTTGGCCACGGTAGGCAGCGACATGCGTCCCAGCACCCGCGTGGTGCTGATCAAGGGTTATGACGAACAGGGCTTGGTTTGGTACACCAATTACGACAGCCGCAAAGGCAAAGAGCTGGCAGGCAACCCGTATGCCTGTTTGCAATTTCACTGGGTAGAGCTCGAGCGGGTGGTGCGCATCGAGGGGCGTGTGAGCAAAGTCAGCGCGCAAGAGAGCGATGCTTATTTTCACAGCCGACCACTGGATTCGCGCATAGGGGCTTGGGCCAGCCCGCAAAGCCAAGTGATCACTTCACGCACCCATCTCGTCACCCAAGCCGCTGGCTACATGGCGAAATTCGGCACGACGCCACCGCGCCCGCCACACTGGGGCGGCTACAGGCTCACGCCAGCGCGTTGGGAGTTTTGGCAAGGCGGGGTGGCACGTTTGCACGACCGTTTGGTTTACCGCCTGAACGAAGGCGAATGGACCCAAGAACGTCTGGCGCCTTGACTTAAGGTTTGAGCCACTGCACAAAGTGCTGCTGCAGTTTTTTCACCTTGGGCGCCACCACAAAGGTGCAATAGCCTTGGTGGGGGTTGTTCTGAAAATAGTCTTGGTGATAGCTCTCGGCTGGCCAGTAGTGTTGTAGCGGCAAGACCTCGGTGACGATGGGCCGATCGAAATCGCCTCGGCTGGTGACCTCAGCGATGAACTGCAAAGCCGCCATGTGGTCTTCATCATTGGAGACATAGATGCCACTGCGGTACTGGGTGCCCACATCGTTGCCTTGGCGGTTCAAGCTGGTGGGATCGTGGATGTCGAAGAAAATATCCAAAATGTCACGCAAGGTGATGACACGGTGGTCGTAACTCAAGCGCACCACCTCATTGAAACCTGTTTGCCCAGTACAGACCTGTTCGTAGGAGGGGCGAGCAGGGCCTAAGCCGTTGCTGTAGCCCGACTCCACCGCCGTGACGCCGCGCACACGCACAAACACCGCCTCTGTACACCAGAAACAACCGCCGCCCAAAGTGATGCTTGCATTGACCATGACGAATATCTTAGCCATTCCAGTTTCCTGTGGGAAACTCAGGTCTTTCTTCTTATCGTGTGTTTATGCTGAGTTGGATTGGCCCTTTCAAACCCCTGATTTCTGCGCTGCTTTTGCCACCCGCTAGCCTTTTGCTTCTGATTTTGGTGGGGGTGGCATTGATGGGCGTCTCTAAGCGCTGGGGCCGCGCCTTGTGCGCCCTCGGGGCTGTGCTGCTTTGGGTGCTCAGTTGCAACGCCACGGCTTACGGTTTGAGTCAACTTTTGTTGCGCAATTACCCTGCGGTGACCCTGGCCCAACTCCAGCAAGTTCAGGCCGTTGTGGTGCTGGGAGGAGGTGTCGAGTTGTATGCCCCTGAATATGGCCAAGCCATTTTGGGTGCGCAGGCCTACCGACGCTTGGTGTATGGGCGCTATCTAACCACCTTGCAGCAGGTGCCACTGGTCTACAGCGGTGGCAAAGGCTGGGGTGCCCCTTCGGCGCAGTCTCAAAGCGAGGCGGCGGTGGCCACGCATGAATTGCAACGCGATTTTGGGATGCGTTTCGCCCTGACCGACGATACCTCTCGCGACACCCGCGAAAACGCTTTGCATTCTTATGCCCTTTTGTCCGCCCAAGGCATCAAGCACATTGCCTTGGTGACCCATGACTGGCATATGCAGCGCAGCGTCATGCAGTTTGAAGCAGCCGGGTTTCAGGTCACACCTGCGCCCATGGGTTTCATGCAACCGCCCCAGCGCTGGGAGGTGGACTACTTGCCGTCTGATGGGGGGCTGAGGGACAGCAGATGGGTTTTACATGAATGGCTGGGTCGGTTACATTACTAACCAGTCAGTCATTAATATGCAAACCAGCCCTTTTTCACCTGAAGCGCCCAGCGCGCACAAACGCGAACGCCGCAAAGAGGCCCGCCCCGGCGAGTTGCTCGATGCCGCGCTCAGCTTGTTTGTGAGCAAAGGCTTTTCCGCCACCAAAGTCGAAGATGTGGCCGCCTGCGCAGGTGTTTCCAAAGGCACCTTGTTTCTTTACTTTTCCAGCAAAGAGGATTTGTTCAAAGCGGTGATTCGCGCCAATTTGGCCGACCATTTCCCCGCATGGAACCAAGAGTTTGAACAATTTCAAGGGTCCACCCCAGATATGTTGGAGTATGCCTTGGTGTCGTGGTGGGAACGCATAGGCTCGACCGATGCCAGTGGCATCACCAAACTGGTGATGAGTGAGGCGAACAATTTCCCCGAAGTGGTGCAGTTTTATGACACCGAAGTGATTCGCCCCGGCCACGAGTTGTTCAAGCGCATTTTGCAGCGCGGTATTGACCAGGGTGAGTTTGCCTCTTTCGACACCGATTTGGCGGTTCACAGCTTGGTCAGCGCCATTTTGTACGTGAACATGTGGAAGCATTCCTTGGCTTGCAACGCCTCACTCAACACCCTCAACCCCGAAGTTTTTTTGCGTCACCATGTTCACCTGATGGTGCAAGGTTGGCGCAAAACATGAGCCAGTCACTTGGACGGAGCACGCGCAGATGAAATTCAAGATCAAAGGCTGGGGCGGCGTTGTGCTGTTGTCAGCAGCCATGCTGGGCGGCGCGGCTTGGTATACCCGCAGCCCATCACCACCCAAAGAAGAAGCCAGCAAAACCGCGCCCACTGCGCCCGCCACGACGCTGACCGCGCAGGTGTTTGACATTCCTGTCAGCGACACCTTGGTGGCCACCGAACAGCGCTTGGTTCACAACCTGCCCATCGCCGGCAACCTCAAAGCGATCAACAGCATCGTCATCAAAGCACGTGTTGCGGGAGAAATCACCGAACTCAAAGTGCGTGAAGGCGACAGCGTCAAAGCCGCTCAGGTGCTTGCTCGCATTGATCCCATTGAGTACCAACGCAAACTGCGCCAAGCCGAACAGCAGGCCGATGCGGCCAAAGCGCAAGTCGATATTGCCAAACGCCAATACGACGACAATGTGACTTTGGTCGACAAGGGGTTCATCTCCAAATCCGCGCTGGACACTTCTTACTCCAGTTTGGCAGGCGCAGAAGCCACCTACAAAGCAGCACTTGCAGGCGCTGATGTGGCGCGTAAAGTGCTTGACGAGGCCGTGCTCACCTCGCCCATCACGGGACAGGTTTCAGCACGCTGGGCACAGCCAGGCGAGCGCGTTTCTGTCGACACCAAGCTGCTAGAGGTGGTGGACTTGGGCAGTTTAGAGCTGGAAGCTACTTTGAGTCCCGCCGACGCCATTGACGTGCGTATCGGGCAACAAGCCACGCTGAGTTTGGAAGGTCGCGGCCAAACCGTTAACGCCAGGGTGCAACGCATTAACCCCAATGTGCAAGCAGGCAGCCGCAGCGTGTTGGTGTACCTGCGCTTGGACAACACAGCTGGTTTGCGCCAAGGTTTGTATGGCCAAGGCCAACTGGCCCTAGGGCAACACCTCGTCTTGGCCGTTCCACTTGATTCAGTGCGCACCGACAAGCCCCAACCTTATGTGCAAGCGATTGAAAACAACCAAGTGGCGCACTACATCGTGACAACCGGGTTGCGTGGTCAATTGCCCGGACAAACCGACAGCACCGTGTGGGTAGAGATCAGCGGCCTGCCAGCCAACAGCAAGATTTTGCGAGGCACCGCAGGTGCTTTGCGCGAAGGGCTGCCCGTGCGCTCGGGCAACACGGCGCCTGCTGCTTCAGCCCCACCAACCAGCAGCAAGCCTTAAGCCATGTGGTTCACCCAAGTCAGTTTGCGCAATCCGGTGTTTGCCACCATGATGATGCTCGCCTTGGTGGTGCTGGGACTGTTTAGCTACGGTCGCCTCAAGATTGACCAATTCCCTAATATCGATTTGCCAGTGGTGGTGATTACCACCGAATACCCCGGTGCCTCTCCTGAAATCATTGAAAGCGAGGTGAGCAAAAAAATCGAAGAAGCTGTCAATTCGATAGCGGGTATCAGCGCCCTCACCTCACGCAGCTATGAAGGTCTGTCGGTGGTGGTCATCGAATTCCAGTTGTATGTGAATGGCCGCAAAGCCGCTGACGATGTGCGTGAAAAAGTCTCGAATGTGCACCCGTTTTTGCGCACCGATGTGAAAGAGTCGCGGATTTTGCGCTTTGACCCCACCAGCCGCCCGATTTGGTCGGTGGCGGTGTTGCCCGACGACAAAGCCAAGGGATTGCGCAAGCCTTTGAGCAATGTGGAACTGACCAATTGGGCTGACCAAGTATTTAAAAAACGCCTTGAAAATGTTCGCGGCGTAGGGTCGGTCTCTTTGGTGGGGGGTACCAAACGCGAAATCAACCTGTACCTCAACCCGCAAGCCATGGAAGCGTTGGGCGTGACCGCCGAGCAAGTGGTGGCCGCTGTCAGCAACGAAAACCAAGACCTGCCTGTGGGCTCCGTTCGCTCGATCGCGCAAGACCGCGTGGTGCAAGTACAAGCGCGTATGAAGCGCCCTGAAGACTTTGGCAACATCATTGTGGCGCGCAAAGGCGGCACCTATGTGCGCTTGTCGCAGGTTGCCAAGGTGAACGACGGCGCGCAAGAGTTGGAAAACATGGCCCTGTACAACGGCCAGCGCACCCTGCTGTTATCGGTGATCAAAGCCCAAGATGAGAACACCATCGAAGTGGCAGATGGCTTGACGCAAACCTTAGAGTCCATGCGCCAGCAACTTCCCCCAGGTGTGCGGCTTGAGCCCATTTTTGATGGCTCTCGCCCCATCCGCGTGGCTGTCAATAACGTGCGTAAAACCCTTATTGAAGGTGCTTTGCTGACAGTGTTGATCGTGTTTTTGTTCTTGAATTCATGGCGCTCGACCATCATCACCGGCTTGGCTTTGCCCATTGCGGTGATTGGCACGTTTTTATTCATGAGTCTGTTTGGCTTCACCGTCAACATGATGACCCTCATGGCACTGTCGTTGTGCATCGGTTTGCTGATTGACGACGCCATCGTGGTGCGCGAAAACATTGTGCGCCACGTTCAAATGGGGAAAAACGCTTTCACTGCATCGATGGAGGGCACCAAAGAAATTGGCTTGGCCGTGCTGGCCACCACGTTTTCTATCGTGGCGGTGTTTTTGCCCATCGGCTTCATGGAAGGCGTGATTGGCAAGTTCTTCCATGAGTTTGGTTTGACCATCGTGGTCGCCGTGGTGATTTCGATGTTTGTCAGTTTCACTTTGGACCCCATGTTGTCCAGCGTCTGGCATGACCCCAGTATCCATGTCCAAGGACAATCGCTTCAACCGCGCAACTGGTATGACCGCAGCATAGGCCGTGTCACCGGTTGGTTCGAAACAACCACCGAACGCTTGAGCGGTGTTTACCAAAGCTTGTTGGGTTGGGCCTTGCGGCACAAATTAAAAACCGTGTTGGCTGCCCTGGGCATTTTCATTGGCAGTATTTTCATGGTGCCTCTTTTGGGTACCGAGTTTGTGCCTAAAGCGGATTATTCCGAAGCCACTGTCACTTTCTATGTGCCTGTGGGCTCGTCTTTGCAAGTCACTGAACGCAAAGCCCAAGAGGTTGAAAACTTGCTGCGCAGCTTTCCCGAAGTACGCTACACCCTCACCACCATCAACACGGGCAACGCCAATGGCAAGATTTACGCCAACGTGTATTTCCGCTTGCTAGACCGTGGCCTGCGTTCTCGTAACCTCAACACCATTACCCCTGACATTCGCCAGCGCCTGTTGCAACTCTCCGGCATCACCGTTACCCATGTCGGACAACTCGACAGCGTGAGCGGCTCTAAACAAATTGAGTTTTATGTACTGGGCCCTGACCAAGCCGAATTGGAAAGATTGGCGACGCAAGTCATGACGCAGTTGAAAAACATCAAAGGTTTTGTAGACATCGAGTCCAGCGTCAAACCTAACAAGCCGACCATTGACATTGCCATCAAGAACGAAGCTGCGTCAGACTTTGGTTTAGGCGCCAGCAGCATTGCCAACCAATTGCGCACCCTGGTGGCGGGTCAAAACATTGGCGTGTGGCGAGCCAGCAATGACCAAACCTACGACGTGTTGGTGCGCCTGTCGCCCGACGCTCGCACCGCACCACAAGACTTAGAGCGCTTGCCCTTTAACTTACCCCCTGCAGCGGATGGCAGCACCCGTACCGTCAAACTCAACCAAGTCGCGGTGGTGAGCGAGGGCGTGGGTCCCAATCAAATCAACCGCCGTGAACTGTCACGCGAAGTGTCTTTCAGCGGCAATGCCTTTGGCCGCGCCAGTGGCGATGTGTCCAAAGATATTCAAGCGGTGATGGCGGGCATGCAACTGCCCGATGGTTACCGCTACCAATTTGGCGGCTCCACCAAGAACATGAAAGAGTCGTTTGCCTATGCGGTGTCTGCGTTGGCAATGGCGATTATTTTTATTTACATGATTTTGGCCAGCCAGTTCAAAAGCTTTTTGCAGCCGTTGGCCTTGATGACAGCCTTGCCTTTGACCTTGATTGGCGTGGTCTTGGCCTTGATGCTGTTTCACTCCACCTTATCGCTGTTCTCGGTGATTGGGGTCATCATGCTCATGGGTTTGGTCACCAAGAATGCGATTTTGTTGCTCGACTTTGCCATCCGCGCTCGCCAAGGCTTGGACAACGGCGATGGCACCCACCAAGCCCCCATGGGTCGCAGCGAAGCCTTGCTGATGGCTGCCCAAGTGCGATTGCGCCCCATTTTGATGACCACCTTGGCAATGGTGTTTGGCATGATGCCCTTGGCTTTGTCCACCAGCGAGGGGGCCGAGCAACGTGCGCCCTTGGGGCAAGCGGTGATTGGGGGGGTCATTACGTCATCGCTACTGACCTTGGTGGTGGTACCCGTGGTCTACTGCTATCTGGATGACCTCACGCAATGGCTTCAACGCTTGTGGGGTGTGACACCCGACACGCAAGAAAACCATGCTGGTTAAAATTTCACCAGTCACACCCACGACCCTGATGCTATGAACTTCGATCTCGCCCGCTTCAACATGGTTGAACAGCAAATCCGCCCATGGAATGTGCTGGACTTAAAGGTGCTGGACAAATTGTCCCAATTAGACCGCTGTCTCTTCATGCCCGCGCTCTACCACGAAGTGGCTTACAGCGACACCGAGATCCCTCTCTTGCATGGTGAGACCATGTTGGCCCCGCGTGTGGCCGCTCGTTTGGCGCAAGACCTGTTATTAAAGTCCAGTGACAGCGTGCTGGAAATCGGCACCGGCAGCGGCTTTCTCAGCGCATTGCTCGGGAACTTGGCCCACAAAGTGGTCAGCTTGGAGTGCCATGCCGATGTGCTGGCGCAAGCACAGATCCATTTGCAACAAGTGGGTGCTTCCAATGTGGAACTTCGCCACAGCAGTGGCATTCCTTCCTTTATTTCTCGCTTCGACGCCATTGTGCTGACCGGTTCTGTCGCGCAGGTGCCAAAAGAACTGCTGCAAATGCTTGAACTGGGCGGCCGCTTGCTGGCCGTGGTGGGTGAAGAACCTATGATGCAAGCCACACGTTTCACGCTTAACAGCCACGGCGATCTGCATACGCAGGTGTTGTGGGATGTTGTACTCCCCCGCTTACACGGTTTTGTCGACACACCGGCATTTCAATTTTAAATCGATCACCCCAAAGGAAGACCATGCGTTCTTTTCGTCCTCTGCCACTCATCTCGGCCATGGCTCTGGCCTTTTGCGGCGTAGCCCATGGTCAAAGCTTGCTCGAACTGTATGACGCTGCACGTGGCTTTGATGCCAATTACCAATCGGTGCAAGCGCAGTTTGAAGCCACGCGCCTCAAAGCTGAACAAGCACAAGCGAAGTTGGGGCCTACCGGTAACTTGAGCGTGAATCTGTCAAAAAACAATCTGAACTATGACCCCGCCAAAACTGCGGCAACCAATCCCAGTTTCACACGCTTTTACGGTGCTAACACGGCAACTGTTGTAGGCACACAGCCTTTGTATCGCCCCGCTGACAAAGCCGAAGTAGCGCAAAGCAGTTTGCAAATGAAGGTGGTGCAAGAACAAATGCTGGCTTCAGAGCAAGACCTTATGGTGCGTGTCAGCCAAGCCTATTTTGAAGTGCTGGCCGCGCAAGATACCTTGACCTTTGTCCAAGCCCAAAAAACCGCAGTCGCCGAGCAATTGGCTTCGGCTCAACGTAATTTCGAAGTAGGCACTGCCACCATCACCGACACCCGCGAAGCGCAAGCTGGTTTCGACTTGGTGGTTGCCCAAGAAATTGCCGCGCAAAATGATTTGCGGGTGAAAAAACTGGCCCTGGACCAAATTGTTGGCAAGAACGACCTCAAGCCCAAGTCCATGGCCTTGCAAGCCGAACCCGCAGCGCTCAGCCCCGACCAAGTGGAAGAATGGGTCAGCTTAAGCAAAGACAAAAACCCCAGCTTGCGACAAGCCGTCATTGGCCTGCAAGTCACCGAGCTTGAAACGCAAAAAGCAAAATCGGCATTAAAGCCGACTGTTGATTTTCAACTCAGCCACACTTTAAACAACAATACAAATGGCTCTGCAAGCACGTCTGGCGGCCTGACATCTAACCTCACCACCGGTGCGGTGGTGATGTCATGGCCCTTCTACACCGGCAACGCTTTGGACAAACGTGTTCGTGAAACCCTCTCACTCACACAAAAAGCCCAAGCCGATTTGGATGCAGCTTCTCGTACCGTGGCACAAAGCACCCGCAGCGCTTTTTATGGCGTGTTGTCAGGTGTGAGCCAAGTCAAGGCTTTGCAAGCGGCGGTCGAGTCCAGCCAAGTCGCACTGGAAGCCAACAAACTGGGCTACACCGTGGGTGTGCGTATCAACATGAATGTGTTGGATGCGCAAAGCAAATTGTTTGACACCAAAGCCAAGTTGGCCAAGGCACGCTACGACGTGCTGATGGGTCATTTGCGTTTGCGCCAAGTCAGTGGCACCTTGCAATTGCAAGACCTGCAAGGCATCAACAATTTGTTAGAGCCCTGAGCGCCTCAAACCCTACACAGCTGTGGGGATGGCGCATTCTTGCGTTTGTTTTTTTTCCTGCTTGAAGGCAAACAGGTATTTGGCACCCATGGGGCCGGCCTGAATCTCAAATGGTGCGACCTTGTTGATAAAGAAAAGTTCGCCCTTTAAATAATGGGTGCTTTCACCTTCTGACATCAACGTCAAATCGCCTTCCAACATAATGCCAAAAACTTCTTGACGGTTGATGGATGTCGGTACCGTGCACAGGGGATCCAATTCACCCAGAACCGGCGAAATAAAACCTTGGTCTTGGAGTTGTTTTTTGAACTGTCCGATGGGCAGGTCTAATGCGGAATTGACAGTGTTCATGGGTCCCAATAAATTAATTTAAATCAGCATGTCACAACAATATGAATCCATCATGACAAACAACCGCAAGTGGCTGTCTGTGCTTTTGAGTGTATTTTTCTGCTTCCCACGTCTTGGCTTGTCGATGGGCAACAGCGATATCTTGCGCGATATCGTCCAACACTGTGTGGATACAGGATCAGCCAATTACTGCCAGCAATGTCGTGCACCCACGCTTGACTCGGTGTGTCCCACAGAAAAAAGCTGTCAAAAAACCACTGAAGTTTGGGCGATGAACCAAGACTTTGTCGCCATCAGAGACATCAAAATGTGTGGATGCCCAGCCGAATTTGTTCACGGCTTGGTTTTGCCCCGACAAATAATCACAGGGGTAGAGGACCCGCGTCGCCCCCAAGCCATTTGGGACTATGCATGGCAAGTCGCCATCACACGCATGCAGCCCCCCTCGATCGCCTTGGTGATCAACCCGCAAAACTTCCGATCACAAAACCAAATGCACATCCATTTGCTTCGCTTGAATCCACAAGCAAACCTCAGCTTGTCGCCATTGCAGGCTGTAGAGATCACCGATTTGAAGGATGTGTGGCGTGTCGCTGATCAGTCAGCCAAGGCGCAAGCACTGCAAGACTATGGGGTTTTGGTCCGCTTGGACGCCACTGGCCGCTTCAAGGTGGTTGTCACACCTGAGAGTCCAGAGAAGTTATTCACCCAATATGCCTGTCAAAAGCCCTGAGTGTCATCAAATTTTCATGCGTTGGTTCTAGCCTATGCCAGTCAACGTCATGGAAATGCACCCAGATGAGAAAAATATTGCTGGCTTTAGCCCTTTGGCCTTGCTTGGGCGTGCTGGCTCAGCCAACCCCTCTTAACGTTCAATTGGGGCCCAGACCCTTCTTTCTTGTGTCGCAAATGCAGTCCTCTGCCTTGAAAAGCAAGCTGCAAAGTTGCAGCAACGGTCCGTTCCAAAAAACCACCTTTTCCATTGGCCATCGGGGTGCGGCATTGATGTTTCCCGAACATACGCTGGAGTCTTACGAAGCCGCAGCCCGCATGGGCGCTGGGGTTATAGAGTGCGATGTCACCTTCACCAAAGACAAAGAATTGGTCTGTCGACATGCGCAAAATGACTTACATACGTCCACCAATATATTGCTCACCCCCTTGGCGGCTAAATGCAACAAGCCTTTTCAACCCTACAACCCAGTCACCCACACACCGGCAACAGCCGAGTGCCGAACCAGCGACATCACCTTGGCTGAATTCAAGTCCTTGCGCGGCAAGATGGATGGCTTTAACCCCCAAGCTTTGACAGCGCAAGAATATGTTGCTGGCACACCTTCATGGCGCACCGACCTTTACGCTGGTCCCACCAGCGGTACCTTGATGAGCCACCAAGACAGCATTGAGTTATTCAAGCGCTTGGGCGTGAAGATGACGCCCGAACTCAAAGAGGCCACAGTTACCATGCCTTTTGAAGGCTTTACCCAACAACAGTACGCGCAAAAAATGCTGGATGCTTACAAGAAGGCTGGGGTAAAGCCCAGCGATGTGTATGCCCAGTCTTTCCACGAAGCGGACATTCTTTACTGGATCAAGAACGAACCCGAGTTTGCCAGGCAAGCTGTTTTTCTCGATGCGGCAGAAAGTGTCAAAGATCTCCCGACACGCGAGACCTTGACAGCCTACAAGGCCTTGGGGGTGCGAATTGTGGCCCCACCTATATTTGCTTTACTGGCTTTAGAAAACGGCAAATTAGTTCCTTCAGCCTACGCCAAGGATGTCAAGAGCGCGGGCTTGGACATCATCACTTGGTCGCTGGAACGTTCTGGGGTCATGGCCACAGACAAAGGGGGTTGGTATTACCAATCGGTCACCAACGGCATTCATAACGAAGGCGATATTTTGCAAGCTTTGGATGTTTTGACCCAAGATGTTGGCATTCGGGGAATCTTCTCCGATTGGCCAGCCACCGTCACTTTTTACGCAAACTGCATGGGGCTTGAGTGAAGTATTTATCTAAAATTTTCATTGCGATCAGCTATCTTCTGACGCCCTTGTTTCCACTTCTTTTGTCCATTCTTTTTAGAAACAAGCAATATGTTCTTCAATATGCTCAAAGCATTAAAAAAATTCGAATCCATCTGCATGCCTTATCCAACGGGCCGGTAACGCATTTTCTGGAAGATGTTTTTCTCCGTGCACACCACATACCCGCGCAGATTCAAGGCAGTTGTGTTCAGTGCGGCAACTGTTGCTTAAATAAACAATGCTTTTTTTTAACACCTGTGGAAGAAGATAAATTTCAATGTGGCATCTACGGGTCGTTTTGGCGACGTTTCTCCAACTGCAATTCCTACCCCTTGCATGCCAATGACATAGAACGTTATGCCTGCCCAAGTTACTCCGTGGTTCGCATCCATCCTGTTGCCACACCGCATGCAAGCAATCCGATCGTCAACCAAGCCCCTATCTAAGGAAACACTTTATGCAGGATAACCACCAACCCAACGCTGAGCAATTGCGCAAAATTCGAGAAGATATTTTGGACTCCATTGATGAAGAATTGGAGATGGCTCTGGAAGCCGGCGAAAACGACAAAAGTCAGGTGTCCAGCGATGAGGAAAAAAGAGCCCGTGCGGTTTATTTCCGAGAACTTTTACGCTTGCAAAGCGAATTGGTCAAACTTCAAGACTGGGTGGTCGCCACCAAACAAAAGGTCGTTATTTTGTTTGAAGGACGCGATGCGGCAGGTAAGGGTGGCGTTATCAAACGCATCACCCAAAGACTCAATCCGCGTGTTTGTCGAGTCACAGCCCTGCCTGCGCCTAACGACCGAGAGCGAACACAGTGGTATTTCCAGCGCTATGTCACCCACTTGCCTGCAGCGGGCGAAATCGTCTTGTTTGACCGCAGTTGGTACAACCGCGCAGGCGTTGAACGGGTCATGGGGTTTTGCAATGAGGATGAATACGAAGAATTTTTTCGAACTGTTCCAGAGTTTGAAAAAATGTTGGTGCGCAGTGGCATCACCTTATTGAAATATTGGTTCTCCATCACCGATGACGAGCAACACGCTCGCTTCTTGGGTCGCATACACGACCCCTTAAAGCAATGGAAACTCAGCCCGATGGACCTCGAGAGTCGCCGTCGCTGGGAAGACTACACCCGCGCCAAGGAAGCCATGATTGAGCGAACCCATATCCCTGAAGCGCCATGGTGGGTGGTGCAAGCGGTAGACAAAAAGCGAGCCCGTCTCAATTGCATCAACCACTTGCTGTCGCAATTCAACTACCAAGAAGTCGAACACCCCGAAATCGCATTACCTGCCAGGGTGCGTAACCCCGACTACATCCGCAACCCTGTGCCAGAGCACATGATGGTTCCAGAAAAGTACTGAGCGTTAACGCAAAAAAGGTTCTAAGGCCTTCAAGCAGTGCGCCACAGCGCCTTGGTGACTGCTGGCAAATTGTTGCCCCGCTTGCGACATGCGCTGCTGACGTTCAGGGTTTAATGCCAGCGCCAAGGCCTGCGCCATGGCAGAGGCTATGTCCTCGCAGCGCACCCCAGCGTTTGCCTTCAATGCCCACTGCGCAGCTTGGGTAAAGTTAAAAGTATGCGGCCCCATCACCACAGGACAGGCGCAGGCACAGGCCTCGATAAGGTTTTGCCCGCCCAAGGCGGCAAAACTTCCTCCCACCAAGGCCACACTGGCCGCACCGTAATACAACGGCATTTCACCCATGGAGTCACCCAAGACCAAGGTGGTGTGTTGTGGCACAGGCAAGGATTGCATATCCTTGGGCCAGTCGCTGCGTCGCTCAAATGCAAAGCCGTGTGAATGCATGAGCGCTGCAACTTCGTCGAAACGCTGAGGGTGTCGCGGCACGATCCACCACTGGGCTTGCGTGAGGTACTCAGGATGCTGTTGCAAGGTTTCGAGCATCTGGGCTTCTTCGCCCTCACGGGAAATCGCCAACAACACCAGCGGACGCGAAGCCAAGGCGCTACGCCAAGCCCTTCCCACCTTTAACAAGGCTTGATCGGGCACAGCATCGAACTTGAAATTACCCATCACCGCGCTCACCGGTGCACCCAAGCTGCGCAAACGCTGGGCATCCTCGTCGGTTTGCGCCCAGACGGTTTGCAAGCCCCCAAAGGCAGCTTGTGACAAACTGGCCCAACGTTTCGCTTGGCGCCATGATCGTTCGCTCAAACGAGCATTCGCCAGCACCAAGGACAGGGACTGCTGTTGAGCCACGGCCACCAGGTTAGGCCACACCTCTGTGTCAATCAGCAAACCCATGCGTGGTTGAAAATGTTCCATGAATCGCTGAACCGCACCTGGGGTATCCCACGGTAACCATACCTGTACATCACCTTCACGCAACAAACTTTCACCCTCAGCCCTTCCCGTGGCCGTGCCATGTGTCAACAACAAATGCAGTTGCGGGTAGCGCTCGCGCAAAGCCAAAACCAAGGGGCGAATGGCACGGGTTTCACCCAGCGACACGGCGTGTATCCACAATGCGCCCACTGGGGCTGCATGTTTGTAATAACCAAATCTTTCGCCCATGGCGTGGCCGTACAAAGGTTCGTGTCGCGCTCGCCAACGCAGTTTGAGCCACAGCAGCGGCATTAAACAACGCATCAAGCATGAATACACAAATCGCATCTTTTGTTTCACTGTTGCGCGGCGTTGAAACACGCAAACCAGGCAGACAACACAGTTTCGGCATGGGGGGTAGGACGATCAAACACGCTGTGTTGCCAAGCACAGTGCACTGGGCCGGTACGCCATGCGGTGTCGACGTTGTAAATCTGTACATGCGGCAAACCCAAGGCCACTGCGATATGGCTCAAGCCACTGTCAACCCCAATCACGCCTGCGCAAGCAGCGAGCCGCTGCGTCAGTTCTGCCAAATCACAGCGCGGCCACACAACCGCATTTGGACAAGCGCTGGCAACTGCTTGAGCGGTATGCAACTCGTCTTCATTGGCATGGGGCAAAGCCAGCTGAAAACCTTGGGCTTGCAACGTTTGGCCCAAGGCCTGCCAATGTGCCAACGGCCAGGCTTTGTCGGCCCTGGAACTGCCATGCACCAAGGCCACGGTGCCAGGCGGTACATCGCTGTGAGGTGTGCAGCGCAGGCTGTTGTGCGTCACCGCCGCTGGCCGGTAACCCAAGGCTTGGGCACACACATGCCTTGCTCGATCCTGTGCGTGGCTGTGCCAAGGGCAGTCGATCAACACATCGGCCACCCAGCGCGTAGGGGCTTCATAGCCTGATCCTTCGGTACGGTTGGCCATGGCAAAACGCTGCCCTTTGTCTTTGAGCTTGGCCATGCGCGACACCAACGCAGATTTGGTCAAACCCTGCACATCGATGACGGCGTCATAAGCCACGGCTTGCAAGTCTTGTTGAAAAGTTTGCCAAGCGTGGCGAGTTTCGCTTGTCCACCACTGGTGACGCCACTGGCGCATTGCACAAGGGATGATGCGTTCGATCGCAGGGCACAACGTGAGCAAAGGGGCAAAAGCAGGTTCGACCACCCAGTCAATGTGTATGCCAGGCAAGCAGTGGGCCATGTCCATGGCGGCGGGCAAACTGTGAACCACGTCTCCCAGCGAAGACAGTTTGACCAGCAATACCCTCAATGCGCGGCCTCTTGCACCTGGGCGTCGGGTTTGACTTGGCGCAACAAGGCCATCATGTCAGATTGAATTCGTTGCAAAGCTGCTTGGCTTTGGCCTTCAAAACGCAACACCAACACAGGCGTGGTGTTGGAGGCACGCACCAAACCAAAACCGTCAGACCAATCGATGCGCACACCGTCAATGTCGCACAGCACAGGATGGTGTTCGTGGGAGGGCAGGCCTTGGGTTCGCGCCAAATTGAGTAATTCAGCAGTCACGCGGTGCGGTTCTCCCTCGGTACATACCACGTTCAACTCCGGCGTGGATTGGCTGGTGGGCAAGGCATGCAGCACCACGTTGGCATCCAAAGAGCGGCTGAGAATTTCCAGCAAGCGACAAGCTGCATACGTGCCGTCGTCAAAACCATACCAACGCTCTTTGAAAAACACATGGCCACTCATCTCACCACCCAAGGGTGAATGAATGGCTTTCATCTGCGCTTTAATAAGGGAGTGGCCCGTTTTGAACATCACCGGCGTCCCCCCCGCAGCGCGGATTGCAGGTGCGAGTTGTTGCGAACACTTGACGTCATAGACGATAGAACCACCAGGCACCCTTTGCAACACATCGCGAGCAAAAAGCATCATCTGTCGGTCGGGGTAAATGGTTTGCCCATCCTTGGTCACGACGCCTAAACGGTCGCCATCGCCATCAAACGCCAAACCCAGTTCGGCATCCGTGCTTTGCAAAGCAGCGATGAGGTCACGCAAATTTTCTGGCTTGCTGGGGTCGGGATGGTGGTTAGGGAAATCACCATCCACTTCGCTAAAGAGTTCAATCACCTCGCAGCCAATGGCGCGCAAAATACCAGGCGCTGAAGCGCCAGCAACGCCATTGCCACTGTCGACCACGATGCGCATCGGACGGCTTAAATGAATGTCTTGCACGATGCGTTCTTGGTAGCTTTGGTTGACACTGACTTGCGTGAGGCTGCCCCCGGTTTGCAGCTGCCAGCTCTGCATTTGCATCATCTGGCGCAAACCTTGGATCTCGTCACCAAAAATTGCCCGGCCAGCCATCACCATCTTGAAACCGTTGTAGTCTTTGGGATTGTGGCTGCCAGTGATTTGTATGCCACTGCTGCACAAGGTGTTGGCAGCAAAATAAAGTTGTGGCGTGGTGACCATGCCCACATCAATGACTTGGATCCCGGCTTCGACCAAGCCTTGGGCCAAGGCCTGCAACAACGCGGGGCCGCTCAAGCGACCATCGCGGCCCACCGCAACAGTATGTTCACCTTGCGCCAAAGCTTGGGTACCAAAGGCACGACCCAACGCAAGGGCAACAGAGGCGTTAAGCGATGAAGGCACCACACCGCGAATGTCGTAGGCCTTGAAAACAGAGGCTTCAATGTGCATAGTGACATTGTAGAAGCTGAGGATCTCAGCGGGTGACATCAGCGCATCGTATGATGGCCTTATCTTTTCTTGCTCACCCATGCTTTCTTCTTCTTCTTTTGAACCCTTTCTCGCCAACACTTGGCAAATGCCCGTCAACTCCCCCTTGGGCCAACTCACCTTGGTAGCCAGTGACAACGGCCTGTGTGGTGTGTGGTTTGAAGACCAAGCGCACCGGCCCAATTTGCGTCACCTGCGGTGGGGGCCTTCACAACATTGGTTGCGTTCAGGCAAGGCGCAGCTGGCAGATTATTTTGCGGGCAAGCGCCAATCATTTGATCTGCCCTTGGATTTTTCGTTGGGCAGCGAATTCCAACAACGTGTGTGGCGAGCCTTGGCTCAAATTCCCTTCGGTCGTTATTCCACCTACGGCGAACTGGCTCATCATTTGGGACAAGCGCATGCCGCGCGGGCCGTGGGCATGGCGGTGGGACGCAACCCGTTGAGCATCATCGTCCCCTGTCACCGCGTGGTGGGTGCTAACGGCGCATTGACCGGCTACGCCGGTGGCTTATGGCGAAAGCTGGATTTACTCCAGCGTGAAGGCACGCTTTTGTGACAGACCACGTGCGGTGGCGCCAGTGGCTACCAGACTTTGCATTGCTAGGTTTGATCTGGGGATCGTCGTTTCTTTTCATGCGCATGACCTCGCAAAGTTTTGGCAGCTGGTCAACCGCTTGGTTGCGGGTCAGCGTGGCATGGCTGACTTTGTTGCCTTTTTTGCTTTGGCAAGGCCATGGGGCGAGTCTGCGCCAGCATTGGAAGCGTATTTTGCCCATGGGGGTGGTCAATTCTGGCGTTCCGTTCATTTGCTATGCCTACGCCGTGATGTCCATCAGCACCGGTCTGTCTTCCATTTTGAATTCCACCACGCCTTTGTTTGGCGCTTTGATTGCTTGGATCTGGTTCAAGCAGCACCCGGGGCGCTGGCGCAGCGCAGGTTTATTGCTGGGTTTTGCCGGTGCAGCGCTGTTGGCCTTGACCCTGCCAGGCGGCGTGTCCTTCAAAGCAGGCGGCTCGGGCTGGGCTGTGTTGGCTTGCTTGCTGGCCACCACTTGCTATGGCTTGAGCACCCATTACTCGCAGCGTTATTTGAGCGGCGTGCCCACCATGGCCATTGCCGCAGGCAGCCAAATAGGCGCGTCCTTGGCGCTGGCCTTGCCAGGCATTTGGTTTTGGCCCAGCGTTTGGCCCGAAGACAAGGCTTGGTGGAGCTTGCTGATGGTGGGCGTGGTGTGCACGGGCTTGGCGTATGTGCTGTATTTCCGTTTGATCGCCAAGGTGGGCGCGAGCAGGACCATGACCGTGACCTATTTGATTCCGCTGTTTGCCAACCTGATAGGCATTATTTTCTTGGATGAGGTCATCACAACCTGGGTTCTCTTGTGCGCGGCCATGATCTTGGCTGGCACCGCCTTGGCAGCGGGATCGGTGAAAGTGGACTAGGACCGCAGTTGCTGCATCAGCAAACCATGCAGGTGTGAGGCAGGTTTGGCCAATTCGTTGACGATGCTGAAATGGTGCAAACCCGCCAAGTCTTGCACCCAAGGGACACGGGATGTGCCCCAGGCTTGCTGAATCAAGTGGTTGTGGCGAAGAAAAGCCTCGCTCTCTAAAGCACCCGCGACGCTGATAAGACTGCCGTTTGCGGGGGCTGGCATCCATGCAGGACTGCACCGCAACACCTGTTCATCGGTCAAATGCAGCGAGGACTGCAACATGGGCGAGCGCATCACGCTGTCCAACTCATACAAACCCGAAATCGACAGCACGGTTTTGACCAAATCGGCAGGCAAGTCCGCCTGGTACTTTGACCATTGGCAAGCCATCATCATCGCGGCCAAGTGTCCGCCCGCACTGTGCCCTGCCACATGAATACGCGCAGGATCACCGCCCCAACGATCGATACAGCGCCATACCCAAGCCAGCGCCTTGACCATTTGTAAAACGATGTCGGGAAGGGTCACCACAGGACACAAAGCGTAATTGGGCACCACGACACAAGCACCCTGCCCAACCAAAGCCGGCGCCACAAAAGAGTGATCTGATTTATCCAGCGAACGCCAATAGCCCCCATGGATAAACACCACCACCGGCGCGTGGGGGTGGGCAGCGGGGAAAATATCCAAGCTCTCGGCAGGACCTGAACCGTAGGCGATGTCGCTCAAGCCACCCAACAAAGCGCGGGCAGCGACTGAGTTGTCAGCCCATTGCGCAAAATAGTCGGCGAAATCGGGCACACGCGCCCGGTTGTTGTACATCTGATCGAAATGATCGGGTGACAACAAAGCGCTTTACTTGCTGTTTTGCGCTTGGCGAATGGCTGAACTGGCGGCGTCGCCAGCATTGCTGCCGCCTGCGGGGTTTTGAATGACCAAGCCCAACAACCTTGCGCCATGTTCGACAGCAATTGAGCCGTAGGAAATATCGCCATGCACCACGGAGTCTTTGTGGAACTCGACGCGCTCAGAGGCGTAGATATTGCCCTCGACCTTGCCCGCCACCATCACGCGGTGGGCGGTGACGTCACCCGACACCTCACCGCTGGCACCAATGGCCACAGTGACTTTGTGTTCTTTGGTGGTTTCGATATTACCGACCACCTTGCCATCGATGCGCACACTGTCGAGCAACACCAAACGCCCGTAAATTTGGGTGGTACGCCCAATCAGGGTTTCAAAACGTTCTTGCGAACTGGCCAGTGGCTTATCGCGCAGTTTTTCAAACATGGAAGGCTCCGGTAAGGGGGATTTAGCTCGATCCCAAGGGCAGGACTTGCGCAGGGTTGATGACCCTGTCGCGGTTAAAAACTTCGTAATGTAAATGCGGTCCGGTAGAGCGTCCTGTGCTGCCGACTTCACCCAACACACCGCCGCGCTCGACCACATCGCCAACTTGCGCGATGCGCTTGCTTAAATGCGCATAACGGGTGGCAAAGCCTTCGGCATGGTGAACCTCGATGACGTTGCCATAGCTGGGGTCCCACGCAGATCGGGTGACAGTCCCCTGCGCGGTAGCGACCACCAAAGTACCGGTGGGGGCGGTGAAATCTAAACCTTCGTGCATGGCCAAGCCACCGGTGAAAGGATCGTTGCGAATGCCAAAACCGCTGGTGATGCGGTAGTCTCCGCGAACCGGCAAGGCGGTGGGCAAAGAATGCAACCACTCCAGTTGTTTTTCCCAGTTCGAGCGCAAATCCAAAACAGCGGTTTGGGTTTGCAAAAATTCTTGCAAGGTCTGGTCAAACTCGATGCCTAAAGGTTGACGAATGAAAGAAGAAAAGGGTCGAGGCGCGATCAAAGGTCCGCCCTTGTTTTCGTCCTTGCGGTTGATTTTGTCGCGCACCACAGAGGGTGTGGCCATTTCCATGAAGCGATTTTTCATGGTTTCGAGTTGGCGAATTTCATTGACGGTGGTGTGCATGGATTCACGCAACTGGGACAGGTGGTCGCGGTAGACAGACTCCATGCGCTTTTGTTCGGCTTCGGTGGTCACCCCCCCAATGCTTCGGGCAAGGTCGGGGTTGTACTCCACGGCAATCTTGAAGCCCACAAAATGCAACAGGAAACCGGCGCTAAGCAAAAACAGTGCGACAACGACAGAAGACATCAATACCGTGCGAAAGGTGATGGATATCGTTCTGACATTTCCGGTGGGCCCTGAAAGCCACATCAATTGCATAAAGCGTCCCTGTGAGTACCTGTCCAGAAACAGGATCGCCATTCTAGGCCCAGAGCTTGAGGGCTCCTAGCAAAAAAAAGCTTAAAAACCACATTAATATAGCATAAAGTATTCAAAAATAAAGGGTGTTTACCCCCAAATCCGGCTAATCCAGCCGCTAAAGAACCACACCGCAGTCAGATTGGTCAGCCATGCCCAGAAAAACCGGTTTAGCCCAAAAAACCAAAAAACCAAAAAGTGGAAAACCACCGCAATGGCCATGAACCACAGCGCGCCATCGGGGTTGAGCAAAACCCAAGGGAACACCGCTTCCCACAAAATAAAGGCCCAGCTGCACAACCAAGCAACCCCAGGGCGGCGAAACAAACTGTGTGCGGGAAGCGGTCCGAACAAGCCTCCATTAAGAAAAACGGTTAGCGCTCGCCCACTTCTCCACTCTGGCTGCAGCAATTTGATCCAACCAGACACGAAATAAGAACTCAGGGTGTAAATGGCTATGTATGACAGGCCTATGGCCCAGCCCAGCCCCCTGCCCCAACCGATGGCAACCACTTGGGCGATCAAGATGCCCGTTGCCGTCACCAGTGTCATGAAGTCGCTGCCGCCATTGAAGGCACCGCGCCAGCGCACCAGCAACAACAAGTTACCCGCAAACAGCACCAAGGCCAAGGGCAAGGTAGCACCCCACAGCATCAATACCAAGGCAGATAAGCCCCGAACCCACAATTGCAAACGGTAGATCGTGGGCTGAAACGCCAGATCAAAAAAGCCCCTGACCCAAGGTGGTTGCGCAGGTATGTCTGCGCGCTGGACTTGCCATGCCCAAATACCAGAAGGGTCGCTGTGGTGGGCGATGCGCAGGTACTCAGCCACCTGAATCAACAAACTACAGCCGAACAACAGCTCCAAGCAGCGCACCAAACTGTCGCCGCTCACAGCATCATCTCCGGACTGCGCAACACCGTGTGACTGGCAACTTTGCCCTCGGGCTGTGTTTGTTCCAAGCGCAACTCAAACGCATAGATGCCCTGCGCCCCATGCGCTTGTGCAGTTTGGGCTGCGAGTCGGCACACCAATTGGTAACTCACCAAGGGACGCGCGTCGGCACCTTGGCCCAAATCTTTGATATCGCTGGACAAATGGTCCACCAAGTTTTGCTGCGCCAAGCGCAGATTACCCAGCGGGTTGTGCACAACATTCCATACATGGCGTTGTCTGCGCGGGTACACCCACACCCAGTCGCTCCACTGCTGTGCAGCATCTTGGTAACGCACCACCAAATGCGGTACAGGTCCCACTTTATGAAAAAACTGCCAATTGGGGAAAAAAGCCCGAAACAAAAACAACCAGGGACCCTTCACCGTTTGCCGACGAAACACCATAGACAGGCCCAACACCACAAAATAGGCCAGCAGCAACCCCAAGGCTGTTTCCATCTCACACTCCACAACGCATGCTCCCCATTGTCAGGCAAGTCAGACGTGAGGCCACAACCTCGCCAGAGTGAGCGTGTAAAGTCCCAGCTTGTTACGTTTTGCACTCCCTCTAACCGACTGTCCGCGCATGAGCCCTCGCCCCCCCGCCCATTCCTTGTCCTTCGAGATCAAAAGCGCCTCCTTGCCTTTGGTGTCTTTCATAGTGAAAAGTGCAGACCTGAAGGTGCTGAGCCAAGATTTGCAGACGAGGCTGGGCGACACGCCCGATTTTTTTGACAACGACGCGGTGCTGATTGACTTGCAGCACCTTGAGGTCACCAGCGGTCCCTTGGACCTGGCCGCCTTGGTGCTGCTTTTACGCACACACCGCATGAACCCCGTGGCCTTGCGCCCCCTCAGCCCTGCACATGAAGCGGCGGCCACTTTGGCGGGGTTGTTTCTGACCAGCGAAGCTCGCACCCTCCCCCCCAGCACGGCAACGCAAGAGGTGGTGCGAGAGGTGGAAGTGGTGCGTGAGGTGGAAGTGGTGCGTGAGGTGGTTCGTGAAATCGCCGCCAGCAGCACGGCCATGGTCGTGGACAAGCCGTTGCGCTCGGGGCAACACATTTATGCCAAAGGGCGTGACTTGGTGATGTTGGCCATGGTCAACCCTGGCGCAGAGATCATGGCCGATGGTCATATCCATGTCTACGCTCCCTTGCGTGGCAAAGCCATTGCAGGCGCCAAAGGTGACACCTCTGCACGTATTTTTACCCACAGTTTAGAAGCCGAGTTGCTCTCGATTGCAGGGGTTTACCGCACCAGTGACACACCCCTGCCCATAGAAGTGGCGGGTAAATCTGCCCAAGTTTGGCTTGCCAATGACAAGCTCATGATGCAGGGCTTGTAAACTCCACACTTCACTGCACAACGCCACAAGTTGGCCAGCAGTGTTTTTTATCAATCAAGGATTTTTTTAGATGACAAAAATTGTCGTGGTGACCTCAGGTAAGGGCGGTGTGGGCAAGACCACCACGAGCGCCAGCTTTGCATCGGGTTTGGCTCTGCGTGGGCAAAAAACAGTGGTGATCGATTTCGATGTGGGCTTGCGTAACCTGGACCTCATCATGGGTTGCGAGCGGCGTGTGGTGTACGACTTTGTCAACGTCATCAATGGCGAAGCCACGCTCAACCAAGCGCTGATCAAAGACAAACACTCCGACAACCTGTATGTCTTGGCAGCTTCCCAAACGCGTGACAAAGAAGCCCTGACCCAAGACGGTGTGCAACGCGTATTGCAAGAACTCACAGGAATGGGGTTTGACTACATCGTTTGCGACTCGCCTGCGGGCATTGAAACCGGCGCCATGATGGCCATGCACTTCGCCGACGAAGCCTTGGTGGTGACCAACCCTGAGGTGTCTTCGGTACGCGACTCGGACCGTATTTTGGGCATGCTCAGCAGCCGCACCCTGAGGGCCATTGAAGGCCAAGAACCCGTCAAAGAGCACTTGCTGATCACCCGTTACAACCCCAACCGAGTCCTGGAAGGACAAATGCTGTCTTTGGAAGACATCCAAGACATTTTGCGTATCCCCCTCATTGGCGTGATCCCCGAGTCCGAGGATGTGCTTCAAGCGTCCAACCAAGGCTTGCCTGCGGTGTTGCTGGACAAAAGCGATGTGGCGGAAGCCTACAAAGACGTGATTGACCGCTTTTTAGGCAAGGACGTTCCCCTGCGCTTTACCGAAGCAGTCAAACCCGGCCTGTTGCAACGCGTGTTTGGGCGGAGATAAGCCCATGTCGTTTTTGTCTTTCCTGATTGGCGAAAAGAAAAAAACCGCCAGCGTCGCCAAAGAGCGCTTGCAAATCATCTTGGCGCATGAGCGATCTGGCCGCACCGCACACCAACCTGACTATTTGCCCGATTTACAACGCGACTTGATTGCGGTGCTGTCCAAATACGTCAACATCAATCCCAACGACATCAAGGTCAACTTGGAGCGCCAAGACAACCTTGAGGTGTTGGAAGTAAAGATAGAACTGCCCGACGCACGCTAAAGCCTCGTGGCTCAGCTAAAGCTTCGCCCTGCCATTACTTGGGAAGTTTGCCGCCGCTTTTCAAACATTCATCAACGGTTTTGAACTCGGTGAATTTCTTCGTGCGTTCGTAGCTTGGGCTTTTGGCATCGTGGCAAATGCCGCTGTCAGACTTTTTCACCATAGGAGCAGCCGCGGCCGCTGCAGCTGCTGGTTGACCTGCGGGCAATTTACCGCCGCTCTTGACGCACTCGTCTGCCGAGGCAAAAGCAGTGAACTTCTTGGTGTTCCCGTAAGCGGGTGAACCTTTTTCGTGGCAAATGCCAGCATCAGACTTCTTCACTGCAGGATCGTTGGCGGCGTCCTTTTTATCAGCGGCCAAAGACAGGCTGCTAGCTAAAACGACAGACGACACGACAAACGCGATTTTGCTGATCAGCATGGATACTCTCCCTGGATAAAAGAGATCATCTTACGCAAGTCATTTGACCAAGCCTGTGAATAAAATGGTTTGACTGATGAAAACCAAGCATCCGCTCTGTTTCCAGTCACAACACCATGAGGTTTTTTTCTTTGCTTGAAGCTTTACATATTTTGGTCGTCGAAGACTACCTGCCGTTGCAAACCAGTTTAATAGCGGCGCTACAAAAGCATGGCCACCATGCCACTGGCATCGATTCTGCAGAAGCCTTTGATGAAGAGGCCACCGACCACGACTTGGACTTGGTGATCCTTGACGTGTCACTGCCTGGCGAAGATGGGTTTTCCTTGGCTAAACGCATACACACGGTGCAACCTGCTTTGGGCATCATCATGCTGACGGCCTTGACCGAAGCGGCAGACAAAATCAACGGTTATCAATGCGGGGTGGACATTTTTCTTACCAAGCCTGTGGGGTTTGAAGAGTTGATTGCCGCCGTCAATGCATTGGCGCGGCGCATTAAGCAGCCGGGACAAGTCTCCCTGGCCTTCAGCCAAGAGCACGAAGCAATTGAAATTGACATGGGTAACAGCCGTGTGCGAGGCAGCCGTGGCTCTGAAGACCTCACCACCACCGAGTTCACTTTGCTCATGTCACTGGCCCGAGCAAAGAACAAATCCCTTGAGTTGTGGCAAATCTACGACGTATTGGGCAAGAATGAGCAAACGCTTCAAAAATCTGCATTAGAGGCTCAAATCTACCGATTACGCAAAAAATTATCAATATGCGGTGCCGGTAATCAGGCGCTTCGAGCCTTAAGACTTAAGGGATACAGGCTTTATTGTCCTATCTACATCAAATAGTTTTAAATTTAAAGTGAGAATTTACTTTAACTTCTTTTTGAAAAAAATATCAGTTTTTATCAGTTAATTTGATATGTTTATTTTAGTATTCGCTTCCCTTTCAAAAAAAAGTGCATGCCATGAGAAATGACACTGATTCACCACTGAGTGCCAAATTTTTACAAGTTATTTGTCAATTGCACGAATGGGAAAGCCAACACTTGGACCTGGCTTCCACCCAAGCAGGGCGGTATTTGTACCTCAACCTTGCCCGTCAATTGCAAGAAACCGAAAACGTTCCCAGCGCGCTTTTAAAAGGTATTTACTACAACAAAGATTTAAGCGAGCGCGCATTGCGCTACAAAATACGTGAGTTTGAAAACGATGGACTGATTGCGTTTGAGGCCCACAACAACGACAAACGTTCCAAGCGAATTTTGCCCACACCGGCTTTGCTGTCTACCTTAGAGGCTCACGCCCAAGAATTCAGCCGCATGCTCAGCAACGAATTCCTGATTTTTCCTAAAAAATAAGCTTTTTCTGCACCTGAACTGACCATGACCTTGCTGTGGCTTGTGATTATTTTGCTGTTGGCAGCATTGCTGGGGTTAGCCTACGTCTATTGGCATGAGCGTGAGCAAAATCGCTCGCAAAAAATTGAAATCGATAAAGCCCGTGCCAGTAAGCACCATGTGAATGATTTTTTAGCTTCCATGTCGCACCATTTGCGCACACCCTTGAATGGCGTAATGGGTTACGCCGAATACATTTACAGCAGCACCCGTGAACCCATGATTCAGTTCACCTCCAAAATCATTTTGGAAAACAGCCTGCAAATGCTGCACTTGGTCAACGGATTATTGGATTTGAGCAAGATCCAAGAAGGCAGCCTAGACCTGTCGCAATCCGAGTTTGATATCAGCGACATAGTGGAATCGGTTCGCGCCCTGCACCAAGCACGAGCCGATGAATTGAAAATCACACTGCAAGTGAATTTGGCCCCTAACCTGCCCTCCCAAATGCGAGCAGACCCCTACCGTGTGAGGCAGGTGCTGAATAACCTGATAGACAACGGTTTGAACTACAACCGCCCCCAAGGCAGCGTGACCTTGTCGGTCACCCCCAGCGCAAACAATTTGTGGGTGGTGTTCTCCGTCGAGGACACGGGTCGAGGCGTTGCACCCGAAATGCAAGAAATCATTTTCATGCGCCAGCAAAAAAACAATAACCCGTTTGTTTTGCGGCCCAACGAAGGCGCAGGGTTGGGCTTGGTACTGAGCCACCATTTGATCCATTTGATGGGCGGCAAACTTGATTACTCCACCAAGGCAGGCGAAGGCAGCATGTTCTTCTTTACCCTGCCTGTGCGGGGAGAAAGTCCACTTATTCCATGAGCATCCCCTTGCAGGTGGTTGTCATCGACGACAACCCCACCAACCGTTTGTTACCAGGGCTGTTTTTGCGCCCCCTGGGTCACGAGGTGAAGGAATGTGGCGGTGCGCAAGAGGCCCTCGATTGGCTAGCGCAAAACCACTGTGATGTGATACTGCTCGATATCTCCATGCCCCATGTCAGCGGCTTGCAACTGTGCCAGCAGTTGCGGGCAGATCAGCGCTACCAGCACTTGAAAATCATTGCCTATACCGCCCATGCCATGCCCGATGAGGTGTTGTTATGGGAGTCATCAGGCTTTGACAAGGTACTTCTCAAGCCCGTTCGCAAGGATGATTTGCTGGCGCTTTTCACCTAGAAAATTAATCGGGATCTGACCCCGATTAATTACTAAGCCTTGAGGTATTCCTTCAATATGCCTGCCCCAACGGTGTACTTGGGGTCCACAAAGTTACCCAAACGCACTTTGCCGCACTGGCTGAGCATCATGTAGGCGTCCCAGCGATCGAAGCCAAACTCGGCTTCCATCCACAGCACCAAGTCTTTGTAGGCGATGCGGGTGGCGTCTTCCAAGGGACGCGCACTGCCGATGGTCATGATCATGTCCTCGGTTTCCAAACGTGGCCAAGTGATGGCCCAGTTTTTGATGAGGTCGACCTGAATGGTGGTGGTGCTTTGGAACTCCACGGCGGTACCGCATACCTCGCCATCGCCTTGGCAAGCATGGGCGTCACCAATGAACACCCTTGCGCCATCAGTGCATACAGGTAAATAAGTGATGCTGCCAGGGCCCATATCGGGCAAATCCATATTGCCGCCGTGGGTGTCGGGTGTCAAGGTGTTGATCGAGTCGAGCATGGGCGAGCAGCTCAAAGTGCCAATGTGTGGCTTGTAGGGCAGCGTGACCCGCTTACTCCAATAAACACCTTTTTCATCGACATCGATCTTGCGCACAATTTCAGGCAAGGGTTGCGTGAGCAGCGAGGTGAACATGGTGGCGCTGAGTGCGCCGAACTCGGGAATCATGGCGCAAGTTCCTCGCGGATTGGGTCCACGTGGCGCCATCGATTCGATGTACACCGCGATCACATCGCCAGGCTGGGCACCTTCGACCATGATGGGGCCGTTTTGCGGATTAACGAACGGCATGGTCAGCACCTTGGAGGGCAAGTCTTGCTCGGTTTTGACCTTGCCTTCGAAAGCGTCACGGGTTTCCACAATGATGCGGTCGCCAGGCTTGACGCTCAACACCGGCTGCGAGTAGGGTCCAATGGTGTAGTGGTAATTGCCTTGCTTGGCCTCTGTCAATTCGTGGGTGACGGCTTGACGACCTTGGGCCACGCCGCGTTGGCGCATGATGGATTGTTCTAACCATGACATAGAAATACTCCTTTGACTCAAACTTTGGGGTGGTGACGGTGCCAATCGGTGGCTTGCTGAAAAGCCCACCCCGCGCGAACAATCATGTCTTCTTCAAAATGGCGTCCCACAAACTGGCAACCAACCGGCATGCCTTGGGGCGTGAAACCAGCCGGCAAGGTGATGGTGGGCTGGCCTGTCATGTCAAACGGGCAAGTGAATTTCAACAAAGCGCTGAGCAGCTCGGCGTCGGTGGCCAATTTGCTCATGCGTTCCCATGAGGGCGCGGCAATGCCGGTGGTGGGAATCAGCAGCAAATCGATGTCTTGGAACAAAGCATCGACGCGGCCTCTGAAGTCGTGGCGGCGCAAAATGATTTTTTGGTAATCCAAGCCGCTTAAAGCGTGTCCCATGTCAATCAAACCCGCCAAACCTGCGCCGTACTCAGACTTACGCGCGGGGTAAGTGGCTTCATGCGCGACCGCAGTCTCGACGCCGCACAAGGGAAACCAGTCGTCAATGGCGTGTTGAGGATCGGGGAACTTCACTTCTTTGACAATGGCGCCTTGCGCCTTAACCACCTCAATCATGGCCATCAATGCTTGCTTGCTGGGCTCGTCGATGCCTTCGAAGCTCCACTTCAAGTCGATGCCAACGCGTACCCCTTTGAGGCCCTTGCCCATGCTGGCCAAGTAATCTGGCACAGGCAACAAACTGGCGGTGGGGTCTTTGGCATCTGCACCCGCGATCACGCCCAGAATGGCTGCGGCGTCTGCGGTGCTGCGGGTCATGGGACCCAAGTGGTCTAGGGTGGCCGCCAGCTCGAAAGCACCGTAGCGGCTGACCCGCCCCCATGTGGGCTTGATGCCAGTGATGCCATTGGCCGCACACGGAAAGCGAATCGAGCCACCCGTGTCTGAGCCGATCGAGCCGTAGCACAGGCCTGCAGCGGTGGCGACACCTGAGCCGCTGGAAGACGCCCCAGGCCACTGCCCTGCGCCCCAAGGGTTGACGGGTGGCGTGATGTTGGGGTGATGGTCGGCGTATGCGCCTTCGGTGAGTTGCAACTTACCCAAAATCACCGCGCCAGCTTCACGCAGTTTGCGCACCACGGTACCGTCTTCCTTGGGAATGTTGTTGGCATGGATGGTCATGCCAGCAGCCGTCTTGGTGCCAGCCGTCCAACACAGGTCTTTCACCGCGATGGGCACGCCGTGCAGCGGCCCCAAGATGTGCCCAGCCCCAATGGCCTTGTCTGCCGCTTGGGCGTCTGCCAGTGCGTGATTGGCCATGACGGTGGCATAACTCTTCAAACTTCCATCGAGTTGCTCGATGCGTTTGAGTTGGGCTTGGGTCGCCTCGACAGAGGAAATTTGGCGAGATTGAATCTGCTTGGAAATTTCCAGCAATTCAGCGAAATGTGCTTGGTCTTCACGCATGGCTGCCCCTTCGGTTGTGTGTCTCATTGTGCTTGAAGCAGGTCGGATTTGTCCATCGAAAACTTTCCATTTCAAGTAAAAATAACAAGATTTGCAAGCCATAATGGGTTTTCTTATCCACGCATGGCACGCCCGTCATGCACCGACTTGAGGCATCGCCATGAGCACATCTTCACGCTGGAAACACCGCCCCGCAGGCTCGACGTGGGGCGACTTTGGCCCTGACGATCAGTTGGGTCGCATGAATTTACTCACCCCCACCAAGGTTTTGCAAGGTGTGTCCGAGGTCAAACATGGCCTGAGCTTTAACCTGAGCTTGCCGCTGGACTTCCCCGGCGGCTCGGTCCTCAACCCCCGCCGCAGCCCACCCGTGTTGCGTCCCACGGTGCGCAACGGCAAGCCCAACATGAACTACCAAATGTGGTGCGACGACCCCTTGTGCACCGATGTGATGAGCGACGACTTGGTCATCATGCATTTGCAATACAGCACGCAATGGGACAGTTTGGCCCACGCAGGCTCTATGTTCGACGCCGATGGCGACGGCGTACCGGAGGCGCTTTACTACAACGGCTTTCGCGCCGGCACCGATGTGATTGGCCCAGACCACAACGAGGGCGCAGGCATTTTCGATTTCATCAAAGTGCCACGCGAGTCCACCTCTTATGCCAAAGCCCTGGGGATTGAAAAAATGGCCGAACGTTGTGTGCAAGGCCGCGCAGTGATGATCGACTTGCACGCCCATGTGGGCAACACGGGCGCGGTGGTGGGCTACGACATGTTGATGGACATCATGGCCAAAGACAAGGTCGTGGTCGAAGAAGGCGATATGGTGTGTTTACACACCGGCTATGGCGAAGTTTTGTTGGGCATGAATAAGCAACCCGATGGTGCGGTGCTCGACAAAAGCGGCTCTACCCTCGATGGCCGCGATGAGCGATTGAAACAATGGATCACCGACAGCGGCTTGATCGCTCTGATCGCTGACAACTACGCGGTTGAAACCCACCCTGCCCTGCCCCACGCAGGCGCCTGTGCAGCCCTGCCTTTGCATGAGCATTGCTTGTTCAAGCTAGGCGTTCATTTGGGCGAGTTGTGGCACCTCACGCCCTTGGCCCACTGGCTGCGAGCCCATGGGCGTTCAAGGTTTTTGTTGACCGCACCACCCCTGCGGTTGCCAGGCGCGATTGGCTCGCCCGCAGCGCCCATTGCCACGGTCTAAGGCCACGGTCTAAGCGCTTGCCGTCTTAAGAGGCGCAAACCTTGGCGATGAGTGCCTCAAAGAACGATTTGGGCTCAGGCGCGTACCAACGAAAGTAACGTTTTTTGGGACCACCGGTTGCAGTTTGGGTGACATTGCCGTTGCCCATGCGTCCATCAAAGTCAGTGAACTTGATTTGGCGCTGGCGTAAGGTTTCGCATTGAACATGACGCACAGAGATACGCGAACTGGTGAGGAAAGCACAGCTGTCGCCTTGGCAGGCTTCCTTTTTGTCCTTGGGGAAGTCCGACAGGGTGGTGACTTGTTTCATGCCATCCACATCGCTGATGCTTGCCAAGTCGATGTAATGGTTTTCGCCAAACTCAGCATCTTGCATGATGGGCGTCCACTCCGCATGGGCAGCCGCTGACAAGGCAAACAAACTTAAAACCAAAAAGCGTTTCATTCATCACTCCAGACAAAAGATAGACATCAAAAATCCTCTTGTCAGAGGAAAACCGCATTGTAGGTGCAGGTTTTTTTTCACATAGACCCGCTAACCCATGACCTTTGAAGGCGCATGTTTTTCCAAACAGGCAATGACCGCAGGGGTCAGCGAGAAACCTTCGCCATGCTCAGCGCTCAACGCTTTGCAGTGGGTCACGAAATTATCCAAGCCTTGCGAGAACACGAATTGCAAAGCGCCACCCGTCCACGCTGGAAAGCCAATGCCAAAGATGGAACCGATGTTGGCGTCATGCGCACTGGTCAAAATGTTTTCTTGCAAGCAACGTGCTGTCTCCACCGCTTGGCGGTAAAGCAGTCGCTGCTTGATGGCCAACTGCAAAGCCTGCGGATCGGCTTGCAAAGGCTTTTCAAAATATTGCTTTAACCCACCCCACAAGCGTTTGGGACCACTCGCGGGATAGTCATAAAACCCTGCTGCAGCAGCACGACCTGGACGTTTAAATTCATGCACCATGCGTTCGACAATTTTTTCACCCGTCGTAGAAACATGCGTTTTTCCCTCGGCCGAGAAATCGGCGCGGGTTTGTTCGATGACGTGAACAGACAAGGACAAAGACGTTTCATCCAAGACCGCCAATGGCCCCACGGGCATGCCTGCATTGATCGCGGCATGTTCGATCAATGCGGCAGGAATGCCTTCACTCAGCATGGCGGCACCCTCCATGACATAGGTGCCAAACACGCGACTGGTGAAAAATCCACGCGAGTCATTCACCACGATGGGTGTCTTGCCAATGGCTAAGACGTAGTCATAGGCCCGTGCCAAGGTTTCAGCGTCGGTGTGTTCACCTTTGATGATTTCCACCAAACGCATTTTGTCCACCGGCGAGAAGAAATGCAGACCAACAAATTTTGCTGGCCTGACGCTGGCTTGGGCCAAGCCAGTGATGGGCAAGGTCGAGGTATTGGAGGCAAACACACCATCCCCAGCCATCAAGGGTTCAACCTCATGGGTCACTTGGGCTTTGAGATCGCGGTTTTCAAACACCGCTTCAATCACCAGATCGCAGCCTTGCAAGTCTTTCAAAGCATCCGTGGCTTGAATCAACGACAGCACCTGCGCTTGTTTCACTGGGTTCATGCGGTTTTGAGCGATACGCTTGTCGGTCAGCTGTCGCGTGTGGTCACGCCCCTTTTCTGCTTTCTCCAAGCTGGTGTCTTTCAATACGCAGGCAATGCCTTTCATCGCATTGGCATAGGCGATGCCCGCCCCCATCATGCCGGCACCCACGATGCCCACCTTAGCAGGCTTCCAAGGCGCAAAACCGCTGGGGCGCGATTTGCCGGCCTTGATGGCGTTGAGGTTGAAAAAGAACGCAGTGATCATGTTCTTGGTGGTTTGGCCCACCATGAGCTTGGCCAATTTGCGGCTCTCGATGCGCGTGGCGGTGTCGTAATCGACCTGCGCGCCCTCGACCATGGCCTCTAAAACCGCTTGGGGCGCAGGGTACAAGCCCTGTGCTTTGTTAAACAACATGGCAGGCGCCACGGCCAGCCCGTTGGCCAAGGCAGGACTGTTGACACTGCCGCCGGGCATTTTGTTGCCCTTGCGGTCCCACGGTTGTTGCACGTGGGGGTTGTCATGGATGTAGGCCAGCCCCAATGCCATGAGTTGCTCTGGGTTGGAGGCCAAACCATTGACCAGCCCCAAGGCCAGGGCCTCGCTGGGGTTGAACAACTTGCCTTCCATCAAATAAGGTTGTGCCGCCATCAAACCCAGCAAACGCGTCATCTTGGTAATGCCTGTGGCCCCCGGAATCAAGCCCAGTGTGACCTCTGGCAAACCAAACGAGATACTGGGCTTGTCCAATGCGAAACGTGCATGGGCAACCAAGGCAAGCTCCCAGCCGCCACCCAAGGCTGCGCCTTGCAACAAGGCCACCACGGGCTTGCCCATGGTCTCTATGCGGCGAAACGCTTTTTTCAAAGCTTCGATACCGTTAAAGCCAAGGGCTGCATCGCTGGCTTGAAGTTTCAATACACTTTTGAGGTCAGCGCCTGCAAAAAACGTGGTCTTGGCAGAGGTCAGTAAAACGCCCTGAAGCGCAGCTTGATCGGCCTGCAATTGATCCGCCAAAGCCAGCATGTCTGCATGCCACTCGGGCTTCATGGTGTTCACCGGTGAACCAGGTTCGTCGAAGGTGATGGTGACGATGCCCTGTGGGTTCAACTCGTAATGCAGTGTGGAAAAGCCCATATCAGACCCGTTCAATGATGGTGGCAATGCCCATGCCACCACCCACACACAGGGTGATGAGGCCGCGCTTGAGTTGACGCAACTCCAATTCATCGAGCAAGGTGCCCAACAACATCGCCCCTGTGGCACCCAAGGGGTGACCCATGGCAATCGCGCCACCATTCACATTGACCTTGTCATGCGGCACATTCATCTCGCGCATGAAACGCATGGGCACGGCCGCGAAGGCTTCGTTGATTTCAAACAGGTCGATGTCGTCAATAGACAAGCCCGCTTTGGCCAAAGCTTTACGCGCGGCGGGCATGGGGCCGGTGAGCATGATGGTGGGGTCGGCACCTGATAAAGCGGTGGCCACAATGCGCCCACGGGGCTTCAAGCCCAATGCCTGCCCTTTGGCTTCGCTGCCAATCAACACAGCCGCAGCGCCATCCACAATCCCCGAGGAGTTACCCGCTGTGTGTACATGGTCAATACGCTCGACTTGCGGATAGCGAGACAAAGCCACCGCATCAAAACCCATCTTGCCCATCTCGGCAAAGCTGGACTTCAAGGCCCCCAAGCCCTCTAAAGTGGTTCTCGGTTTGATGAACTCATCGCGCTCGAGCACGGGCAAACCAATCTCATCCATGACCGGCAACACGGAGCGATCAAATTTGCCCTGCGCCTGCGCCGCACTTGCGCGCTGTTGGGATGTCAATGCAAATTGGTCTACGTCCTCGCGGGTCC
>Ga0114962_10000540_pt1 | contig 33723 bp, 47 predicted proteins | sample C_130820_MF_Meta_FD_87017 | JGI IMG/M metagenome (GOLD analysis project Ga0114962, IMG submission 87017) | Freshwater microbial communities from Lake Croche, Canada to study carbon cycling - C_130820_MF_MetaG | ecosystem: Environmental > Aquatic > Freshwater > Lake | place: Lake Croche, Canada...
CCTTTTTGATGGTGCAAACAAAGCAAGGTGATATACTGACCTCGTTCCTCCATTGTCAAATCCGCAACGCCGGAAATGAAATCATTCGAGTAAAATAAAAAAGCAGGCGATTTCATTTTTGAAAATTTGAAGCGTACAAAAATTCATCGAAACTTTTATGGATACTTATTACGCCTTTATTTTCTAACATTGTTAAAATCGAAATCATTTTAGAATAATCCATTTGAAAAACTTTACAAATAGTTTCAAAATCAAAATGCCTAAAAATCAAATCGCCACTATTATTATTTTCGGGCTGATTATCATGAATAATCGAAAAAAAAACCAATTCTTCAGGCGTTAAATCATTTTCAAACGCCTTCAGTAAATCCATTTGCATTTTATAACTTCTCATAATCTTTTAAATAAAAAACCCCGAAAAAGGTAGGACAAGTACCGATTTCAGGGTTAGGTGTTCAAATTCTATGAACAAATTTTTGCTACATTTTCTTGTCCAAAATGTTCCGATTAGAAATCGAAAAGCAGAATACAAAAATAAATAACTTTAATCAAAAACCAAAACAATCTTTCCTTTTTCACCCCAAATTTTACGAGCATGAAGCGTATGAACAAACGAATCGTCCTTACCGAAACAATCCATAAAACCTTTGATAAGGTTATCAATATCAGGCTTTTGCGTGTGGAATTGTCCAATTCGCTCGGCTCTTTTTTTGCCCGTAATACCATCCGCTACAGGCAGTACAAAAATTATTTTCAAAACCTGCTCTAATTCGTATCCGTTTTTTTTGCATAGCCAACGCAATGCCGTCTTATATTGTTCATACTCAATACTTTTAGGCAAGTATTTTGACTTCTGAGTAGTCCTGAGTGCAGGACGGGGTGTAATATCTAATTCGATTTTATTCATCCCCAAAATTACTAATTTCACCCCGATTCGTATTTTCTGCCCCGATGCACGTGAATTCTTGGTCGGGTATTTTTTTCGTATATTTGTGGCATGGCGAAACCGACCAAAATAGGACTAATTACGGATGAGGTCTTTGATTTTATTATCGAGGGGCAAACTTATCGGTGGATTGCCGACTATTTTAAGGTAAAATTGAGTACATTGGCTGACTATCTATCGAAGCCCGAACGTTCCGCACGTGTACAGATTTGTCTAATAATTTCGGGTGATACTTGTGCTGATAATGCCCAACGAGCGTATGAGGCAATTTCTGACAATGCGCAAAACGGGGAGATTGCCCGCCAAAGAGAATTAGGTCAATATTGGAAATGGAAGGCGGCTAAACGAGCCCCGAAAAAATACGGTGACCGTATCGAAATTGATTCAGACCAACCGGTACAACCCACCCCTATCATCAACGTTACCCTCACAGCCGATGCGGTTGCGAAGGCGAAGAATATAAGTAAATCAAAGAGTAAATAATCATGACAAAAACACTCGACACCGACATAATCCAAGCCTTATCAGCCCGATGCACGGACGAAATGTATGCATCGAATTTCTACCGTTCCGCATCCGCATGGGCACGAGATAAGGGTTTGGATAATTTGGCTAAGTATTTTGCCGAAGAATCAAACACTGAGCAAATCCACCTGTCTGAATTGATGGATTACTTGGCGGATTGGAACGCACCAACTATCCTTGAATTGCCTGCTAAATGCGAACTCGGAACGACTTTGCCCGAGATACTGCAATATGCGTACGACATGGAATTGAAGTTGGGCGACGCGTATAATAACATGAGACGGGCGATATTGGCTACTGACCTATTTACATATGACTTTTTATCGATTTATACATCACGCCAAAACGAGGCTATCATTGAGTATAACAACTTAATCAAGCAACGTGAACAATCCCCTTCCGATTTGTGGTTTGACAAATTTTGCCTGAGCTAAACGAAGCTCAACAAATTGCCTACATTCTCAGCCATATCGAGGATGTAAAAGAGGTGCATATGGTTACGGGCGTGGGCGTGGGTAAGACCTACACACTTGGCGTATGGATGATTCCATTCTTGTCTATCCGAGGTTCACTCGGATTGGTCTGCGCCCCGACCGTACCGATGTTAAGGAATGCCACATTGCCCGGTATCATATCCGCGTGGGAAGACTTCGGAATAATACAAGACCGAGATTATGTAATCAATAAGAGATTCAAAGGCGTTCAAGCATATAGCGGTATAGGCTCGGATAATGTTATTACATTTCGTTGGGGAAGTTATGTAGTATTAACGAGCATGGAGAATTACAACACCGTCAACGGTTCTCAATGGGATTATATCGCGGGCGATGAGGAACGTGATTGGAGGCACTTCGAGGAAGCTATGGGCAAGATACGGGCGAGGCTAAGAGGAAAATTATTCAACAAACTTGGTCTAAAAAATAAATATCTCGGTGCGACCACACCGCCCGACAATCCATTATATCACATCAAATTAAAAGATTCGCAAGAAACCAATCCGAATATAAGATTAGTAACGGCTACCTCGTATATGAATGCGCATAACCTGCCTGATGATTATATCAAGTCGCTCGAAGACACATACGACCCGATGACATTCAGGCGGGAGGTCATGGGCGAGTTAATTATTGCCAAAGGCAGTCAATGGTTGTACTGCCTTGATGAAGAATTGCACGTTGTTAAGGATATACCGGTCAACCCGAAAGAGCAAGTATATCTGTCATTTGACTTTAACGTATCGCCCTTAACTTGTATAGCATTTCAACACGTAACCAATTACAAGTTGCCCCCGAACCAATATAACCGCACGCAGATTCGGGCTATTCAGGAATTTAGATTAATCAATTCGGATGTTACTGCTATGGCTATGTCAATAAAGAAATGGCTACGTAATAACTTCGGCTCGGATAACACGGACCGGCTTGTTATCACAGGAGATGCGAGTGGAAACAATCGGACAAGCATAAGCGTGGGCGAGTCGAATTGGAACAGACTTGTAGGCGATTTGGGCGTGCATCCGAGTCAGTTGCGAATACTGACCGAGAACCCATCGCATACGGACAGCCTACAATTGACCAACTCAATTATGGCTAAGCACGGGGATATACTTATTTCCGAGCGAGGTTGTCCGCATTTATTGAGCGACCTGCGATTCGTTCAACGTGATGAAAATTACCACCCTGTGCCACCTGATGCGATGCACGGGCACTTATTAGACTGCTTTAGATACTACTTTTGGACATTCCATTATGATTTTTTACGAAAATTTGCTGAGCGAAGTCGAAATTTTCGTTAATTAGCGACCTAAACAGAAAAGAAAGAAATGAAATACGTAGCAAAAAACAGAACAGAAATTGAAGCGGTACAGGTACTGAAATGGGATTTTGACCTGCTCAAATCTATCCGCAACCTATCCGCAAGTGATACAGAGGTAAAATGGGTGCTACCATTCGCAGGGGATGGATTGGTGCTCGAAATAAATGGAGTGCTATTCGGGGCTAAATTAGGGGACTACATTTGGTTTCATGGTGGTAGTTACCATTGGATGAATGAGAAGGATTTTAAGGAGAATTGGGAGGGGAAAGAATCACTTACCGAAATATGAAACTAACCCGACACCAAGTCTCGGTTGTTTCGCATACAGAAACGCCTCAAAAAATATTCCGCTTCATGCACGAATTCTTTAATGTGCAATTCGCAGTAACACGAATCGAAGGTGGAATAAAGGTATTTCACCCCGAATTGGATTACACCGGCAAGATATATCCTGCCAATCCCAGACCGAAATTATCCTACCCAATCTATATGCCGGCGAATGGCTTCGAGGATGGTAGGTATTGGTTCAGTCAAGAATGCGAAGATTGGATTGAAATTTATCACGAAAATAAAGTGGAAATATGCGAATGATTAACGAATTATGGCACGGTCAGAAAACCTCTGAAATGATTGCTATTCCGCACGATTGGAAGCCAACACCGAGGCAGAATTGCGCTAATTTTGGCAGTATATTCTCGATTCCTGATGGCTTCAATTTCCCCGAAGGAATATTATTTATCTATCTCGATTCGGTTGAGGTAATTCCGGTCGGATTTAAATTGCCTTCGACATGCATATTTTGCGAAATGATGAACGTGACTGAGTTACCTGAAGGATTCGAATTTCCCGAAAGTTGTGTCGAGTATTATTTTAATGGTAAACAATTTTTAAAATAAAATGAGCATATCCAAAACCAATATTGTAACCACTGACGGCACTGAATGGTACACATTCGATGACCCAATGAGCCTGCCAATCGCCCGTGCATGGATGGCAAGTTCTGCCACACGCAGGTTGAAATTAGTTATGACCGTTGACGAACTAAACAAAATGTTAGTGCGGCAAGAACAATTTATGAATCAAGGATTAATCGTGGATGCAGCGCACATTAATAAGGTTATAGCGGAACGATTAACCAATTATGGCTATGAAGACGCTTATATCGAATATGCCTGTACCTGTACGGTTTGTCCTGCACTTGGCGAGAGCGAGAATAGTTGGGATGCGAATATTGCCAAACGAAAGGCGGAGATACTAATGAGCGAAGGGAACGAAGAGGCACGGTTTTTTTTTATCTTCATGGTAGCGAATATTTTATTCGATGTCAGTCAGTTTACGCAGGATTCTTTCCTTCAGCTTTTTCGGGAACAGAATCTGAGGTGGGTCGAGCAAAGTCAGAAGCTATATTCTTAATGACATTTGGTGCAGATTATTTGCGTGATTATTTCCGAGACCTAAACCAATTGCACCAACGCATTTGGGGCACGAGCGTAAACGATTTGCGAGCCGTTGATAATATGCTTGCCGAGGAATATTATGCCGTTGTGGATGCTTGGATTGCCAATAAGGATGCCGAAGCTAAGGCATACGAAGAGGCGCAAAAGAAATTCAAGGAAAAGTAGTATATTTGCACATAAACTAAGGGTTCGGACACCCTGATAAACCGCTAAATTTTGAATTAAGCGGTATGGTTTCAAATATAGTTTTCCAACTCACGGGCAATGCATCAGGGATTGTTGCTGCATCGAATACGGCAAGTGATGCGATAAAAAAGACCAATTCAGAAGTATCCAAACTCGATTCCGCCCTATCTAAAGTCGGTGCAGCCGCAGCCGCATATTTTTCTGTTCAGAGTGTTATTGCATTCGGCAAGGAGATTGTCGCAGTCGAGGTAAAATTGACATCATTACGCAACCGATTTGAGGGATTGACCGGTAGCGCAGAAGGCAGTATAAAAGAATTCGCACGCCTTCAAGCCTTGTCGGATAAGTTAGGGTTGTCGTTCACCGAAGTAGCCGATTCGTTCATGGATTTCGCCCAGTCGGCAAAATCTATGAACATCCCACTCAGCCAATCCCGTGCGATGTTCAACGACCTAACGAAAGCCATTGCAGGTGCGCATCTAAGCACTCAGCAACAAGGTCAGGCGATGTTGGCACTTACGCAGATGATGTCGAAAGGCAAGATACAGGCACAAGAATTGACTTTGCAGTTGGGGCAAGCACTCCCGGGAAGTATTGGCATCATGGCACGCAGCTTGGGTATAACTACTGCCGAACTAAATAAAATGATGGAGAAGGGCGAACTACTATCGTCCGTTGTGTTGCCTAAATTCGCTAAAGAACTTGAAAAAACCTTTGGCGGTCAAGCCGAATTAGCTGCGGAAAGTTTGAACGGTAGTATTAATAGGGCTACGAATGCGTGGATAAGGATGTTTGATGTCATTTCAGAATCCGCACCGACAAAATCGACCATAAATGCGTGGACGGATTTATTAGATGTAATTACCAAAACCATCCAATTAAACCAAGTCGGCACGAGTGGAGTAAGAGAGATTGATGCGGTCGCATCTGCACGAATAGCATCCGAGAAAGCCATCGCAAAAGTGTTGGAAGCTTTAGACAAAACTAAATTGACTGATGGTGAGAAAGGGCTTAAATTAAATCAAGCAGCCAACGAATCATTAGGCAGGCAGATTCAATTGGCTAAAGAATTGAAAGATGCAGACCCGACAGGAAAGATGCCAACTTCGCATGATGAATATTATAAGGTCGAAGCGATTAAATTAAAAATAGCCAAAGAAAAAGAATATCAAGCCGTCTTATTAGATGCCTCCAAAGCAATATCGGACAAAGATGTTACCGCCCAAGCCGAGCGAAAAAGAATTGCCGAAGAATCTGCACAATTAACCGATAAGCAAAAGAAGGCGTTAGAAGACTTTGCGAAAGCGTTGCGTAAACTACAAAACCAAGCCCAAATAGAATTGCATGGAGGGGCTGAAAGTGTGCAAGGAATCAGATTAAAAGCGCAACAGGATATTGAATTGCTGAAAGAAACTAAAGAATATTTGGCATTACCCGAAAATGAGCAGTCTGCGTTGGTCGAGGCGATTCAGAGAGTGGCGCAAAAGCAGGTTGATTCAATCGTTAAGACTCGGTTAGATGCAAAAATAATACTGCAAAAATCCGCAGCGGATGCGCTCAAAGAGGGATGGGATAAGGGCAGAACGGTCGATACGAGTAAGATGCGCCCTGCTATGGATGCTACAGGGAAGACAATAGACGAGATGGATGCGGAAGCGCAACGCCTGAAGCAGATTGAATTGGATAAGAACAATTACCGGAACCAAATCGCACAGGATGGATTGCAGACAATAATAAATCTTGAACAATCCGCTGCGAACAAAAAGCAACACATACTTGACCGGCAACTTGCGAAGGGATTAATATCCGAAGCGACCTATCAAAAAGAACTTACTAAAATAAAGCGCAAAGAAGCAATTGCGCAAAAAGCCACAGCGATAGCATCTATTGCGATTAATACAGCAGTTGCAGTATCAACTAATCTTGGCGCACCTACATTCGGGGCACTCACACCACTCATTATCGGTCTTGGTGCGGCACAAGCTGCGGTCGTAGCATCGCAACCAATCGCATATGCGAAAGGTACAAAATACGTACCTCAACAAAATGGCGCAATCAGGGGCAAGGATTCGGTTCATGCCATATTGATGCCGGGCGAGCGTGTCGTGCCAACCGCTATAAATGAAACGCCCGGATACCGTAGCCTACTCGACACTATCCAAGACAAGAAAATTTCACCTCGTACGGCACAATATCTGAACGATGTGGCTACGGGCAAGTCAACACGTTCCGCACCTGTGTCTTTCGAGATTGATTATGACGAAATGGGTAAGGCGGTGGCAAGGTACGCACCTAAAGTGAGTGTAACTGCATCGCAAGGAGTGGATATAAGTGTTACTGAAACTAATCGCAGGTCTCGTTTATGATTAGATTTCGCTTCAATGGTACACCGATATTAGGCAGGATTTATGGCCTTGACAATATTTCATTAATCATTACTCCTGCGGACGATGCACGACTAAACCAAGTCGAGATTAGTACGGACTTGACATTCTACGATGATGGCTTTGACATAATTTATGCGCAATTAATCCAACCGCAGAACGGAATATACAATTACATAACGGTCGAGATATTTGATGATTGCTGCAACACATTTCTACCCCAAAAATATTATTTGCGTGGAGACAAAATAAATTGGTGCGAAGGTGAATGTTACTGCACGGCTATACTAATATGTGATGACAATGACCGAGCCATAGCCAATTGCATATCGAATACAATAGTTTCGGATAACCGTAATAATTTCTTTACTAATGGACAATTCCCATTAGTACCTTACTGCATCGAATTCAGACCGAGTGCGCTTCAAGACATTGTGATTGCGTTCGGGGCATTGCTTATGTTGGTGGTGGATATAATTACGGGAGTTGTTCTAATATTTATTGCAGTTGTTTCGGTCGCACTTACTGCCATTTGCGCAGTAGTTCAGGCGGTAGTGTTCTTAGTGAATGCGGTTGCCAACTTATACACTACGATTGCGAATTTTATAAATAATACTATTATACACTTCTTAAATCAAATTCCATTCGTAAACATTTCTCCATTAAACGTAAACGCCTTATCCAACGTAAATATTTCCTCTACATTTTGTCAAGGATTCTTAGTTCAGCCATTCCAATATACTCAGGACATACTCGACATACGTGCTAAGATTGCGCCACTAATTGAAGGATGCGGACGTAAACAACCAAGCCCATTGGTAAGAGATTATATTAATAATGTTTGCACCATATGTGGAGCAAGCGCATTCGTTTCATCTGTTCTAAATAATCCTGCAAACGAATACTATCAGTTATTGTACTGGAACGCACCGAGCAAAAAAGGAGACCGCACTCCACCCAATTATATTTGGGATAACCGACCTACTAAAACAGGTGCGGAATTTCTTGATGATTTAGGATTGGCATTCAATTCAAAATGGTTTGTCAAGAACGGACAACTTTTATTCGAGAACGAATATTTTTGGCAAATTCAACCTGTATTCTTTGATACTACTGCTAATCCGGAAGCTATCTTAGAACGCCCATGCTACCGAATGAGTGATTCGCAATCATACGCAGGAATAAAAGTAGAATATCAAGTGGATGGCATTGATTGGGTAGGCAATGAGGCTCTTGCATGGTATAAGCATAATGTATCCTATAACCAATTGCACGGGTATCACCCGACATGGAAGGGAATAAATACCAAAGAGCTCGCATTCGGGGCGGTACGATTCAGGAATGATTTATTCGAGTTGGATGTGCTTAGTTGGTGGGGGCAAGTAGGTATAATTAACACCTTATTCGGTGGGGGATTGAGCGCAAGTGGCGATTATCTACTTATCAATAATGGCACTTCATCTATGCCCAAATTATTGATATGGGATAATGTCAATACCCCTTGGAATAATGCGAGGGTTAAAGATTACGGAACGAACAAAGGGCGCAATTATCCGATGCAGTTGCGTGAGAGTAGCCTCGATCATAGGTATAGCAGTACCGACCCTGTACCTGCCCATCCTGAACCACAAGACTTGACAGGTAATTTATGGGACTTCCACAAATTGGACGACCCGTTCATAAATCCATACCAATTAATAGATTTCACCTTCACAGGACGATTAGATTGCACTCACTTAGGTACTGCCTCGGTCAGGCAATTAGTATTACTCAGACCGCACGAAAATGGGCAAGTGATGCAGGGTAGGATTGACAGAATTGAGTTGAATCTGAGCACACGGCAAATGATTATTTCAGGCAAAGTTTAAAAAAGAATATACATGGCAAATTGCACCGCAACATATACAGGATTATCGGGAGTGGTTAAATTACTCCCCGGTCAATCACAGACCTACACATTATCCGTAACCGTACCAATAGGATGCGCAGGATGTGCGAGTAATATCACTGCAATCAATGCGGTGAGTAGTAATTCTCGAATTGTACCGACCATTGTCACAACACCTATACTGCCAATTGTGGGTGGTGGTTATTGTGGAACGCCTTTTACTATTGTCGTTCAAATTGATGCCGATGCAAGTTCAGTAGCAGGTAGTGATTCGGGCATTATCACCATAACGTATGTCAATGCGGGCGCAACCATAACGAGTATCATTCCATTCGCAGTAGTTCGCCCTGAGATGAGTGTAGATTTAGGGCAAGTATGTAGTGGCAGTTACTCATTCAATTTATGCAACCCAACCTCGCAGAGATACGATGTGTATTTCGATGGATGTTCGTGCCCTGCGTGGACAGATTTTCCTGCGGGCAGTGCAACCGTTATAGAATGTGATTGTGTTGCAATTACAATAAAATTTGTCGGCTCAGGCATAAAAAATATTCAGCAGAATTGCACCGTAACTATACTGACCGCTTTCGGATATAGCTACCAACTGACCTTGTACTGGACAGAAATAGAATGCCCTATCACATGGTCATTTTGGGAGATTGCGGACATAAACGGACAACTACCGTACAATTCTGACACGTATAATGCCGAGTGCAATGTAATGAATGTCGGGGCTATGGGTGAGCGCAAATACTTTTATGGCGCATGGAGTACATTGGTCAATCCTGTTGTATTTGGAGATGAAATTTATCTAAGCGCATGGATGTTCGCGCAACTTTCTCAATGGAACTTTAATAAAGGAACACAACCTACAAGTGGATGGAGGTGCAAGCTATGTGATTCAGGTAATGGTATAGATGGCACATATACGATGGAATGGTATGGCGAGCAATTCAGTACAGAGAATAGCACATACACACCTCCAATGGTCTGCTATGTATCTAATGGCGGGTTGGACATAGGATTTTATTACGAGTTCCATCTGATGGCAGATACGCAATTAGAACCGAGCAATTTCCCTGTTGAAAATCACGAATACTTTCTACGTGGAGCATTATCGGGCAACGGTGCGAATACGAATGAGAATAGCCCTTATCGCAATGAAAAGTATATTTCATTCGCAGCGGTATTGAAACGAATTACTGCAAACGAATGGCAAGATACATATCTGTCAATTCGGTGCAGATTCGATTATTACGATGCGAACGAGGTTATTCCGAATGTGGTAATGTCGAATGTGGTTTATACCTTCTCTATCCCATCTACTGCGGATGCGACCAATTGGCTTAGCCCTATTCGCACCACTAATTGCCATGTCGAATTCGATTGGATTACGTCCGACCCGACAGGAACATTACCCATAAGCACTTGGTTGTATATGTTCCGCAATGACACGAAGAATAATAGCGAGAATCCATTTGCAAATTATCAGTGTTCGTATGCGGACATTGCCTCGAGTGTGCCGGGCGGAATGATAATTGCAATTATTACGCCTCCAACCTATTCGGGTTCGGGCAACAGATTTTATTTTGATGTGGAACTTGACACTTGCGCATTCCCTGACATCCCGACCGAGCAAATCCCTGACCAATTCAGATTTATTTTAGTCAATTATACTTATACCGATTTTGCGGTACGGACAAGTTTAAGTGCGGTATTAGAGTGCATAAACTATGACGATACTGCGATTGTCTTTAATCAATTAGACTTTACATTGGGCGCAGTGGATATGGAATATCCGAGTACGGTTAATTCTATTCAGTTCCCTGTTCATGCGGATATGCAGACCAATATGGGTTGGATGCCTGCACTGGATAATGCACAAGTTATAGCCAAAACAAATGGAGTACAGCGAACAGCGTTAGAGGCATTGACAGGAATAGAATTGCAGGTATTCAGACAAGACGATTTGAATGATTTAGAATTAATAAACACGTCCTATTTCGCCCCTGCATTGGCACACGACTGCGGTGCATTCAGCGATATTTCAGCACAAACAGGACAAGCAGGGTTAATCAATCTAAGCAGTGGCGGTGCGGTTCAGTTAGCATTCCCTATGACATTACTCGATAATACTTTCCGAGTAACCTCCCGTGCAAATTTATTCCAAGCACCTAAAAGTAACCCGAATAATTGGGGCGTATATTCAGGGGCGGATTTGGATTGTGTGGCTAACCGTGTGCCTTGTCAGAGTATTATTATTAATAGGTTGGCGGATTTAGTGCCTGTGAACGCTTCAGATTTATACCAAATTATTTGGGTATCTGCCACGAATGAAATATGGACTTGTGATGCGTTGAATGGATTAATACTTCGATTCGATGCGAATACTTTAACGCAATTGGCTGATATTGTTTTGCCAAGTGGAGCAAGTAATTTAGCATTATACTACTGTCAAAATGCTAATTGTGTTTTTGTGGGGGATAATAGTCATGCTGCCGTTTACAAGATAGATATTTATGCGCTAACTTATTCGGCATCCATTGGGTTCACAGGGTTTGGAAGTTTCGCATTTGTTGAGGTTGGGAATAGTATATATAATGCAGATAACAATTTTATCCAAGAAATTGATATTTCCTCGAACACAGAAATAAATACACCAGTACCAACACCGGGATTATACGTTATAGGAATGATTTATCTACCTGCGCCAATCAATGAGATATGGTATGTAGATGGAATTAATTCGGCTATAATACGAGTTAACCCAACATCAAATACTATTATTGGTAGTGTATCCGTGTCTAATCCACCAACTGCATTAACCACTGATGGCACGTATGTTTATGCAAGTTGTATAACTAATATTGACACCGTAGAGATTGCGACCTTATCGGTTGTAAATTCTCAAACACTTGGAATTTCATTGCAGGGTATATCTGCCAACTTTGGCATACTTTATTGTGTTGACTACGATTCGGATGCGTTACTAATTATTGACCCCTCAACCCTTACATTAATTGCAAGTTATACCACCGATGTAAAGCCTGAGAATTTAGTCGTTGCAAGTGGATTAATTTTCACACAGAACAAGGGCACAGAAGATTTATCCGTATTCAAACTTACTCCCTGTGGCGGTCTCCCTCGCTATTCTTGGGCGGGCGAAAATATTTTATTGAAATGGCAACTTGCATTTAATTTTCTTGGGAATGTTGAAACGTACAATTACACTCAGCAACTTGCTCGAATTAATCCTACCGTACTTAATCCTGTGCCGTATGTGGATACCGTTACAATTCAAGAAAAGCAATTAGACGGCTCATACGTAACCATAAGCAAGCCGTGCGTAAATTCATCCCAATTAAAGATTAACGTAGCATATAACGCACCGTATGCCACCTTATCGGTCGGAATTGAATTACAACCCGTAAGAGGTATGAAGTATTTTAGCACCTCCGTTCCGCAAGGTCTAACACCGATGCCAATTATACCTGCTGAGAATCCGTATGTGTCGAATATTATTACGACCGCAACGGATGTAACCTTCGACTTGGATTTCCCTGCATTGCCATTCAGTAATGACATGGAGTTAATAATTCACACCATTATCAAATAAAATATGCCCGTCATAAGAAAAAATCTCGACCTAAATGTTATCACCTTGCCCTCGACAGGTTCGGGCGCAATTGATGTGCCATCAGGGATACCCATAGACATATATTGCAACCCGTGCGCACCCGTAACTAACAATCCCGGCATTAATTGTCTTATCACCGACACATGGAATTGCAATCTATGCGGGAATGACACTCCCTACTTGCAACCGTATAAGGTTGGAGATTGCTTGAATTTTCAGTTTCAATTTCAAGACACTTTGAATTCTGCCAATCCAATATCGTACGCACAATTCCAAGCCTTACCATTTCCGAAGATACCTTATGGATGGTATGATTCTTCATTGGACAATACAAATTACACTATCCAAATTCGGATGTATGATGCCTGTACCGATGCGCAGGTGGACACGGAAACGCTCGAAGCTATGGTACAACAGGCTTGTGTCTACTTGTTCCAAGATTCCAAAGCCTCGTATATCGGCTATCCTTCTCAAGCATGGTACAGATGGGGGCAAAACATAAATATATGCCTTACCGACCAAGCCCCTGCGACATTCTATTTTAAATTTACGGTAACGCATAGTAATTCCTCTCAGACCGATTATTTTTCTGACACCTACGCATTGGCTAATTGCGGATTCCCTACGATGGTAATTGAAGGCATATACGACACGACCGATTGTAGAGGCTTTACGTATCACGACCCGACCGTTATTCCGAATACACGTAGTACAATCCCACCTTATTCGCTCGCCTCAAATTGTCTGCGCACAGGTCGTTCAGGGAATTACCGCAACGCATTCAGGGTATATGGCACGAGTGAATATACGGGGGTGAATATTGAAAAAACAATCCCGAAAAGATTCTGCGCATCGGTCAGCACAACCTCATACCCTATCTATCGTGTCCGTACCAAACCTGTTCCGCCCTTTGTTGCGGATAGAATGAAATATGCGATGGAGGGCAAATATTCACTTATTGATTCAGTACAAGTCAATAATATGGTGGGCATTCAGAAGTCGAACGAGACCGGTCGGATGTGGATTATGGATTTCGAGGTGCAAGGATGCCAGTGTGTTCAAGACCAAAATTGTTAAGTTTGATTTATGAATATTTTTGTATACTTTTGTTGCAAGGGATGCGCCCGCACCCTGAGAAACGGGCTTAGAACAATTTTACTCAATTCTAAAACCGTATAATATGCCACAAACCTGCGCTGGATGTACCGTAACCGTACAGACACTTCCCCCAACCTGTGTAATCACAAAAACTTTAGCCGGTATCAACGCAATGGCGTTCGTGTCCTGCTCGAACACCACTATCGCTGCCGCGCCTGACAATATTACCGTTTGGCAGGCAGCAGTTGCAGCCAACGAGGCTCGTGTAGTAAAATTATTACTTGGCGAGAATCCTGACCCGAATGACAACATGAAGAGATTATCTTCCTGTTTTGCCGAAGAAATTGTAGGTCGTACCAACATGATTAATATTGAGGATTACGACTTGTCATTTACTGCCGGAACGCCAAATACCTATGACAAATGGATATTTTGGAACTGGGTAATGGCAAATGCAAGTTCATTAAATGTATACTGGACAGATTGCAACGGTCGTAGTTACTACGCAGCCAATCCAACCGTAACCGTGAACGAGGTTAAGCCGAATAATTCAACAGAATTATCCTATTTCAAAGTGAAGGTTGCATACCTCGGTATCCCGATGGTAGTCCCCTTTGACTTGAACCTTAACGAAGTTTAATAAAATTATGGGCATTCAACAAAGCGGTGGGCTAATCAACCCACCGCCTGTTATGTGGCCGTTCAATCCGAACGCACGACCAACCCATGCCGCACGGTGGGGCTCGGCTTTCTATGAAATGATTACGCATACGTGGCGACACAATGCACGTAAACTACTATTTCAACATAGACCGACCGAAAGCCCTGAGACGTTAGACTATCGCACGCAGAATGAAGAAGGCATTACGACCGGACCAATCACACGAGCGACCAATGAAATATTCTCAGCCATTTTAGGCGGTAAATATTCGTATGAGGTGGATGAATCCATTGCGGATTACATCAAAGAGCCTCGATTCGGACTAACAACAGCCAACCGTTACGGATACAACTTTTGGCAATACTTGCGCCATGTTGTATGTCCAAGAATGCGGGACGACCCGAATGGGTATTTTGTTTGGCTGCCCGAAAGATATGGAGATGTAACGAAGAAGATTGAACCTGATGCGTACCTTGTGTTCTCAATATCTATTATAGAATTGAGCGAAGAACGAATTACCTTCCTTCGCCCTGAACAATTATATACGGTAGATGCACGTGGCGTTCCGCTTAAAATATTCGTGTCAATTGATAAACATTATTATTGGTATCACCAACAACTGACCGACGAGAATGATAATGCCATAGACAAATATTCTTCGCTGCCTTATTATTATCACGGGCTCGGATTTATTCCAATCGTGTCGCTCGGTGGCGTGTATTCAAGTGCCGCCTATGCGTGGGACGACCGCACTGCCAAATCGCTTCAGGGCGAGCCGACCGCATGGATGCCTTTCAATATGTCAGGTGGTTCAGCAGGTAATAATGTAATGGGATTTCCGCTTATTGTGAATTACTTTGAAAGTTTTTTTCGTGGGTATATTCCGATGGCAAATGATTTTATCAAATTCTATTCCGATTACAAAATATCTTGGGCACGTACCGCACACCCTGTAATTGTCGAGAAGGCTATTGATTGCCGAGTATGTCAAGGGCGTGGAACGAGATGGGATGCAGAAAATAACAGAGACATAAATTGCGGACATTGTCATGGCACGGGCAGTGAGATACCGAGCAAATCACCTGCTGGCACATACTTGGTTAAAGTTGCCGACACAGAGAAGATTCCGACAGGCAATAATCCTGCGCAGATGGAAGACCCATTCAGCTATATTGTACCGCCACATGAAGGATTAAGATTCCAATGGGATGCGTGCAAAGAGATGCTGATTCAGGCTGAGAAAGAAATATATCAATTCTATACCGACAAGGTGCAGAGTGGTGATGCTAAGGAGATAGACCGAGAAGGGAAGTACAATATGATTCTCACCCTGAACGACCATATCTTCGACCACAACGCAATCAATATGCTATGGATATTGACCTTGCTACGGAATATCAATAATCCAACCGAGCCTGAAATTATCAAGCCGACCGATTTTAAGGTGAAAGATGAACTGGATTTGATTGAAGAGCGCAAGGCAATGGTCGAGGCGAATGTACCGCTATCAATGCGATTGAAGGTCGATGTGGATTTGGCAAAACGCAGATTTTCGGGTGATGAAAAGCCGGGAACGATTATCATTCTACTTTCTCTTTGGGATACGCTGTATGACAAATCACAGGACGATTACGTAAACATATTAGGCGGTATGCCACAAACAGAGGCGGACGATTTGAAGCGCCGGCACTTGTACGCTGACCGTGTTATCGGGCAAATACTAAATGAGCAGGGAGAGGAATGGCTTGATAAAGACACAGCCATTCAATTGTCCGATATGGATGCGAAATATGCGACATTAATTTCTACAATTCCAAAAGCAATAGCCAATCCTTTATTACCTAATGGCTGAAATAGCAGACATACAGACAGAGCGCATAATAAAGGCGAGTAATAAGGCTACGGAGGCGCTGGTTAAAGAATTGACCGCCTATATGGACAAACTACCGACCAACGGTGGAAAGTTCAGTAAAGGCAAGGATTTACAGAGATTAATTAACGGACTTGGAAACGAGATTGATTCGATTGTGCGCAAGTCAGGGTACCCCGAAACGGTCGTATCTGTGGCACGTAGTTTAGACGATATTCAAGGCGAGGCAGGGGCATTATTAAAGAAGTATAATAAGGGCATTCCGTGGGATACAGACATTAAGGCACTCGGTATTGATAAGATGAAGGAAGAGGCGAGTAACACCTTAATCGAAAGACTTACCGATACCGAATACACATCGAATATTCGAGACCCATTAAGACAGGCATTGTACCAAAATATATCAGGTGGGGCAAGTGTAACTGAAACACGTGAATTTCTGCGTAGAATGTTATTAGCAGGTGATGCGGACAAGTACGCACCTATGGCGAGATGGTCTGGGCAATTGACATTAGATACTTTACTTGGATATGATGGGCAAATTTATGACCGATTCACGACCACATACGATGTTAATACGTACGTTTATATCGGTTCTCTGTTGACCGATTCGAGACCGCAATGTGTTCGATGGATAAACAAATTCAACGGTAAAATTCCTTCCGATAAATTAGCGAGTGAGATAACTTGGGCGCAAACGAATGGTTCAGGGATGAAGAAATATACCACCGTAGCCACATTCTGTGCAGACAGGGGCGGTTATCATTGCAGACATAAGTGTATTCCAGTTTTTACAGATTATGAGTTCAATTGAATTAGTATTTATTGACCGCATGAAGGCGTGGGCTGTACCCGTAATTTGTGCGGTTGTGGCATTCACGGGCAATGGCATTATTAATTCCGTAAACCGCCTGTATGATGGGATTGAAAAATTATCCGACAAGGTCAGCAAGGTGGATGAGCGACAGATACGCACCGAAGAACAGGTTAAGGCGTTCAGTAAGGAATTGGAAGAGGTTAAAGAACATATAGCACAATGGTAATGGAACTCTATTTAAAACGGTATGTATTCGGCTCGAAATATACCATAGGCGATTTCTATCAGATGGGACACGCCCCAATGTGTCAGATACTCGAAGACCACCTGCCGACACCTTACGTAAAAGTGCCTAAAATCACCTGCATACCATACGGAAGGTATAGGGTTGTATGGGACTTCTCGAACCGCTTCCAAAAGAACACCCTGCACTTATTGGATGTGCCACAATTCGAGGGCGTTCGCATTCATGCAGGCAATTCAGATGCAGATACGGAAGGTTGCCCAATACCGGGCAAGTACGATGCCACATACCCCGGCATTGTATCGCACTCTCGTGATACGGTTAAAGCCATAGAGGCGTTGATTTGCCCGCTATTGAGTACGACAGAGGTCTATATCAATATTATTTCGTAAATTCACAACAAAAATAAAATGCAACTAAAAAACTCGTACCCATTTATTATTGTCGGCATTATTGTCGCAATAATCGGATTCGCCTCGACACAATTCAAGGCTTGTAGTCCCATTTCCGCATCTCCTGCACCTATGTCCATACTTGACACCGTTACGGTATCAGAGATTACAGGAACAGGCAATGCTATCGTGGCTTTATTCGGCACGAAAAAAGGCGCAGGTTACACTTATCAGACCTATCAACAAGGGCAGGTAGGCAATGCTTATCTTGTGTACGATACCGTTGGCGTGGATTCTATTCACTTGCAATTGGTTTCTACCGATGACAAGATTCGGTCATGGGATTTATCGATATTCTATTTCCGCGTGTCAGGCATACCGCACCAAATCGCAGGCAGTTCACAAAATACAGTTAATTATGCTAATTGGAAATGGTTCACACAGCCAAGTAGATTGCCATTACTTAACGTTACCACTGCTAAACGTGATTCATTATATCAATGGTCTTTAGCACCAAAGGGAACGATGATATTTAATACAACCATTGATTCTGCGCAGATTAAAGCGAGCGGAACAATTTGGAGAACTAATTAATAATTTTACTTAAACTTAAATCACAATGGCACTAATTAAACTAAGAAACCTCTCTGACCCATCTCGCACGGTGGTAGTCAATGAGCGTGTGTACGCAATTGAGCAGAAAAGAAAAAACAAAGACGGTAAAAGCATAAGCCAATTCAAAGATTGGGAGCAAGTACCGTTGGAGGATGAAGCTGAGCCTGCATCCACTGAGCCTGCATCCACTGACAAGCCTGCTAAGAAGACTACTAAGAAATAAGTATGTCCAAGTATAAAACTATGGTCGAAGCCTTACTGAAAGGCACGACCAAAGGGGCTGAGGTGCTAACCGCACTCGAGTCTCTCGATGACAAGGCGGAAGTGCCTGCAAACCTTATCGACATGGCTTCTGATACACAATCAGAATACCATTTCAAAAATGACAAAGAGCGGTTAAAATCGGTTCGGTCTGAGAACAAAGGACGTGTGTATGACGAAGCAATTTCCGCATTCAAAAAGGCTTCGGGCATTTCAGGTGAAGACTTGAAAGATTTGAACACTTACGAGGAAATTGTCGCAAAAGGCATTGAAGTTCTCAAAGCTAAATCGGGACTGACCTCGGATGAAAGAGTAAAAGAAATCGAAAGACTTCAAGGGATGTTGGTAGACAAGGACACGGAGATTAAAACCTTGCGTGAAGTTGAATTACCTAAGATTACTCTTGAAGCCAACGAAAAATTACTCAACAAAGAAAGGCGCTCGTTGTTCGCTTCGGAAATTTCGGGAAAGAAAATTACCGGTTCAGAATTTCAAATTAAAGCCACCCAAGAGAGTATGTGGAATGCTCTGAATGCTGAGGCTTCGATTGAAATTGATGACAACGGTAAGCACACTTTGAAAGACAAGAATGGTGCAGTCATCAATAAGCCCGGTACGAAAGAGCCCGCAACGGTTGGTGATTGGATTACGAATTATGGCACGACGAATGGTGTGTTTTCGCAATCGAATGAGCCCCCGACAAAGGACATCAAGTTTCCATTGCAAGGTGGCAGTGGCGGTGGTGATAAACGCACAGAGCGCCAAAAAGCGATTGATGCGGATGTGGCTGCGAAAGAGGCATACGCAACAAAATAATTAAATCTTTCTTTCTGTTTTAATATGTCCCGTGCGAGTAATTTGCACGGGATTTTTTTTTTATATATCTTTGTTCCCAATGTCACCCGACATGAAAATGGGTTAAGGCGCAAGACCTGACAACTTGCAACCAAAAACTTTAATGTTACTTAACCCTTAATTCTACACATACAATGGTAGTTTCTCCTCAATTTTCAGCGATTGCCCCAGCGATTAGCACGCTGTTAAAAGCAATCACCTATAATGACCCCGCAATGAAGAGGTCTCAATTAGGTACGATTTTAATGTTAAAAAATGCGATGAACACCGCAGGTTCTCAAGCAGCTATTCCTGTTCCAATGAACGGCCAGTTGCGTGATGTACAAGTAAACTACATCAAGAGATATACAGAGGCAGAAGCAGGCGATACATTTGCACAATGCTTTGACCCAAATGCGGTAAATACTACCGACAATTTTGCATTCACCGTAGCCGCTGCGGATTTCTTGTATGCTGACATTACTTTCAGCTATACAGAAGACCAAATTCGTCAGTTGATTGAAGACCAAAATTCATTCATCGCATACGATATGTTGGCTCAGTACGATGCGCTATCTCGTAAGATGAACCAAGCCATCATAAATTACATATTGGCGAATTTCGGTAACTATTCTGACGGTACTAATTCAGGTTCTGCACCACTTGCCTTAGGCTTGATGGGTGCATCTAACAACATTTTGGGGGCAAACTATGTTGGCGAAACCAAATTGAAGGCTGAATTAATTCGTATGCGCCAAGCAGGAACTAAAGCTCTTGCAGTTGGCATGGGTACTGAGCAAGGTATCTTCACTTACACCGATGTGCGTAAGGTGGGTACGGCTAACTTAACAGGTATTGATTTGGCTTCACCGCTTAGTTTCGCTTTATTTGCCGATGACCAATTCGCACTAAGTGCGGGCGACCCTGATTACTTTGCAACAATCGAGCCGGGAGCGATTCAATTGCTTTCACAAATTCAATATCCTGCAGGAACTGTCTACAATAAAGTTGTGGATAATGTATTCATGAAGGATACCGTGGTTGACCCATACACGATGGTTACTTATGACCGTTATATGGAGTACGACCCACGTTGCGGGGTGTATAAAGGTAAATTATCATCCTTCTACAAACCGCAGGCGATGTTCCCTGACAACTTCAAAGCAACTGATTACTTGAACGGAGTGACCTACATCACTCAGTGGGATGCTAAACCATAATCTAAGTGGTATTAGCACTCGGTAACACAAATGGAAAACTCATCCGCGCCCTTCGTTGGGTTGCGGATGGGCTTGACCATGCAGGGTATCACATTCGTGTTCGTGAAAGCAATGCGATAAGTGCGGATGTATTATACGCACTCGTTAAGGCAACGCACAAGGCACGGGATAAGGCAGGACTATACAAGCATCCGAACCCATTACCAAGTGCGAAGAAGTCTTGGGATGCACTGACACGAGGCGAAGGAATTACATTTGTGTTGTGTTGGCACAAGACCATATTTCATTCCGAACTTGTTACCGATGCGATTGCACAAGAGGTGGTTGACACCCTGAAAGCATTCGGATTCGATTCGGATTATTTGCACACAAACAAAGAAACAATATTTTATTATGGTACTCCCAAGCTGTCTGAATAATATTATTGGCGTTGAAGGAAGTACCACATTTCCTTCGTACTGCAATCAGTATATTCAAAGACTGCCGGGCATTACCATGAACACTATCGCAGCGATGCGAACAAGTGATTATGCCACAACCGATGCGTATTTGGCTGCGATGATAAACCAATCAACGGCTAATCTTGTCAGCGATGTTAAGGCGTGGTTAAATGCCAAATACAGGGCGCAAGGTGCATTATCTTACCTAAATGTAGGCAAGTATCAGCGTGGGGTAATTACGTATAATGTACCCGCTAATTTTAGTCGAGGAATTTATTTCAGGCGCAACCGTGCCGATTTATTTACCCAATTATATTTGCCTTCGATTTCGTTCTTGTGCAATAACACCGCAACAGGAAATACCTTGACCATAACAGATTCATTAGGTCAGACTGCTACATATACATTCGATACGGCAGCAGGCGTGCCGACCGTTATTAAAACAGATTTCTATTCAGAGGCGTTATGGGTACGTGCGAGTGTAGATAATACCACACTTGATACGGCTACCACCCAAATAAATACCACCTGTGGAACGTGCACGTCGATTGAAAGTCCTACATGGATTGCCGAGAGTTGGGATGGTACGAATGCAGGCAAGAGCAAGGACACATACGGAATGATTGCCACAACACAGGTAATATGTGGCGAGGCAAATGAAATGTGCATTTTCAGAAGTTCATATAATTTTCAGCAGGCTGCTCTTCAGCGATTCGGATTCGATATAATGGAAGCACTCGCATACAGAACAGACCGAGCCAATCCTCAGACCATGCGGAAAGAAGATGCATTGGAATTATTGCCTGTCTATGAAAATAAATACGAAACCGCATTGGAATTATTACGAGAGAATAGTTTGCAAGCCATAGCATCCGTCGCAGGTCAATCACCTTGTTTTACGGTGAATAGTCTAAATTATTCGGATGTAATGGAATCACCCCGAAACAGAAGTATCCCATACAATTATGGCAGGTTGTACTAGTTGCGGTTCAGGTAGTGCCAATGCGCAACCGAATCAAAGACCTCAAACAATATCAATTCAAAGACCCGGCACGGCTAACCCTGCCATGTACGGCAACGTTAATAAGCAACGCAGATAATGATAACATTCGGACACAAACAATTCAATCAAGCCACGCCTGATTTAGCGAAGAAGATTCGCAACACAGCGTTAAAGATTGGCACTGCATTAGGTGGCGCAGGAACGGCGATAGTTGTGGCTAATAAATTAATCCTTATCCCGCTCGGATTCTGCTTTCCTCCGGCTATTATGGCATACGCAGCCGAAGCAATAGCGGTAAGTGTTGGCGTGCCTACTTTGGTCGCTTCGATTGCGCAAGGGTTCGGGATTGCACCTGAACCAACTGACACGCCCGAGCCAAAATGAACCCCGAACAATTCGAGAAAGCAATGCAGAATTTTGCGGTTGCCTTTCAGACCGAATTGCCTAAAATACTCATGAACGGTGCGAATGTCGGGAGTGCATTGATGCAACGAAGAATATTCAATAAGGGTCAAAGTGCAGACCTTGAAACGATGCACTATCGAAATAAGCGGTACAAGTTATTGCGCACCGATGCAGGATTGCAAGTTGGCGTGAAGGATTTAGAATTTACGGGCAATTTATTCAACTCACTTACATTAATGCGCACCGCACCTTATACGGTGGCGTACCAATTTAATAATGCCGAATCAGCGCAAATCGCAAATTATCAAGAAGGTTCTGACCAAGTTGGGAAAATTATTTTTGCATTGGCGAACAAAGAAGCCGAGGCAGTTGAGAGGGCTGTAAATATGGATTTCAAACGCTTGGCTGAACGAGCCGTGGCAAACTCTAATCAAGTACCTAATCTTGCGCCACAATTGAATGAGAAGCCTGTTAAGAGTAGAACCGCAATCAAGAAAAAAGCCATTAAAAAGAAAGCAAATAAATCCGTAACTTTACGAGAAAAATTACGAAAGGCAAACGCACGCAAGAAAAGATTAGGCTATAAATAAATGACAGAAACACAATATTATATCGACCAAATCGCAACGCAAGTGCTGAATATTTCGTCCGTGTTCAGGACAGGATACACGAATGTATTTCTCGACACCGAATCGAATGAGATTATGCTACGCCAATCAGGCAACTCAAATGAATATGTGCGTTTTGGTGCAAATGATTCGCTCGGCAATTTCTTTTACATCCGATACAGAGGGCGTGAATCATGGACAATACAGCGTGAAATAAAACAACTTGCATCAGACCAATTTAGGCAAATTGAGCGCATACCGTTAAAGATTGTCGGTCTATTCACCGAACAAGACCTATACGAAGTAGCGGACGGGTTGCGACATGATATGCTAATGGTTCACCTGCCGAATTATATGAACGCAGGTACGGCATGGATAGAGCAGGAGAAGGTCGAAATGGATTACCTAAACGCATCGAGCGAAGAGAGTGAAGGACGATTTAGAAGTTATGCGGTTGGTCTACAATCCATCGCAGTAGAATTCACATTGGTTTATTCACGGTCGGGCGAATGCAGACAGCCTGCCGAATTATTATAATCGAAAAAATATATGAGCAGTTTATCAGTACAGAATCTCGGTAGCATTCCATATTCGCAGACCGTTGTGAATATTGGCGTAAATGCTCATTTTAGCGACGACTACACGGTTGAATCGCTTATCAATGGTATATTCACCGCACCTGTTACGGTTACGTGCATAAGCGGTAATGCAATAGAAATTGATAATTCCAATTACCCCGAAGATGCGACCGTATTGGTTCGTGTGCAATTCCCTGTTGGTGAATTAGAATCAGATATGAATTACGTAGCCAATGTGCAAGGTTGCATTTGGTTTCAATGGACGAATATACCTGTCAGATAATGTTACTAAACTTATTAATTGAGTGCCTATTCGTATGCGTATGCGCATTCGCTTTGGCTTGTCTGTCTTATTTTATCGAAATGAGCCTTCAACCGTTTCAGATTTTCTCCAAGTGGGGTGATATGGTTGATGTGATGCACGCAGGAGGTGGAATCTACTGGAAAAAAATACTCGGCGGATGTACGTTGTGCGCTAATATTTGGCTTGGGGTTGGATGCACTGGATTGCTCATTGGTACGGTCGGAATTCATTGGGTATGGATAATATTCGCACCGGTCGTGAGCAGTTTTTTTTTGAGAAGGTTTATGTCGTGAGGACTAATTGCCTTTTAATATTACCGTGTGAATTCCAATATATCCCATCGGGAAGGCTACCGACTTCCCGCAGCAACCACGTATTCGGGTTTACTTTCCATTTTGTAATTCTTTTAAAATGGTATCAATATTCGCATAAAGCAATCTTTTTCCGGTTAAAAATAAAGACCCCCAATTAGGTCTTGACATTACATTTTCTGCCCACCATTTACTTGATTTTGATTTAACCATAAAATTATATATCCAAATTGTAGATTCGTCTTCAATTGGGGGTAAATTACCATCATGCATTAATCGGTAAATTTCAACCGACATCCAGTTGTCAATTCTATCATCCCATATATTATGAAATTCATCAATATTAAATCGCTCAAATATTTTATCTTTACTTTCCATTTTGTAACTTATTTATTATTCATTTTAGATAGAATCTCAGCAATTTGTAGAATTTGTTCCTCATCTGTTCCAGCCTCAATAACAATTGGTTCATTAATCTTTTTTGGTAAGAATAAGTTAAGATATTTTTCACACCTTTCTTTAAATGACATATTTGGATTATTATAATGTTGATTAAATAATTCTATAACATCTTCCACCACTTCCCGCCTCTGTTCCACCGTTATCCCATTATCAGGGAGCAGGTCAGATGGGATTTCGTACCAGTGTGCCCAATATGTACCATCTATATTGTGATTTCTATTACCAGAATAGGTATCAGTAATAAAACCACACTCTTTATCCGAACCATTAGTCGTAACAATATACACTCTCCCATCAACTCTGTCTTTCTGTTCCACTTCCTTGCCCAAACTTGCGTAAGTTGGGTACTTCAATTTTAATTCTGCTGCTGTCATAATTTGATTAAATAATAATCTTATCCATAAATTCCCCAAAATCCTCGGTAACTGCTTTACCCGTAGTATATCGGTTTTCAAATTGGTTCAAAAAGCTAATGAAGTCATCGGTTGGAGTAGCTTGCATCAAACTTATAAACCGCATTAATTTAGTATTTTGGTCAAGGAATTCATCCCATAATTCTTGATTCATGCCCTGTTCCAATCGGTTATAAATTAGCTTGCAATTCATTTCAATTCGATCAATCCAATCCTGAATATCACTATCCATTTTCGGGCGTTCCGATTTCGGGAAGCACTGAAACGTGGCGTGAATTAGTTGGATATTTTGGAGTAAAATTGGGAAGAGTGGGTTCATGATTTCTCAACCGCTAACCCTTTCGGGATTAAATTGAATAAATCAATATGGTTTTGGAAGCAGGTTTGAGCCAGTCCAAAACTGATTGAATCAATACCGGTTTGACCATTCGCATAATCGCATAAATCTCTCGACTTAAAAACGCCCAATTCCAACTTCTTCATCTCGGGCGAATTTATACTCGTAAATTTTGAGAGTGGGGTGAGGATGGGTTTGACATTTTTAAAATCTTTTTCGAGTAATGCGTTGCCCCATCCAAAATTAATAGCAATTAATTCGGTATCAATTGAAATTAATTTCTCGGGAATGTCATTATCGTATCTGAATTTCAACCCATACGGCAAGTAACCGGCAAGGTTGGATAAGAATATTACTAATGTGCTCATATCAACTCCTCCCAAACAAGCCCGAATAAGGCTGTTAAAACGAATGTGCCATTGAACCCTGACAAGTATGCCACTTGTTCGAATGAATCAATCCTGAACCGCCCTGATGCGATTTGGATAGGGAATTTAAAGTTCTGTGTGATTATCATCTTACAACTTGTTTGAATGAGTGAAAAACATTAAATCTGTCCATAAATGGGTGTATGCTAAATTCCCTGTTACCAACAAATCTTCATGCATCGTAATAGAATGTATTATTGTGGAATGATTTCTGTTCATTACCAATCCGATTCGTGTAACAGACATTTTTTTTTGCTGATATAAATATACGGTAATACATCTACGAACATCCATTAAATCTGTCTTCTTATTCTTACCAAGAATATCTTTAATCGTGTAACCTTGAGCCTCAATCCACATGGTATATGGGTTCAAATCGAATGAGCCTCGGTAATTAGATATTTCGTGCCCATCAAGTAACTTTGTAATAACCTTATCAAATTTATCTTCGCCAAATTTGGCTCGGAGTAGGGTTAATTTTTGTTCAATTTCCATCATCTTCAACATCTTGGTAAAAGTGGTCTTGGGCGGGGAGTTGGATGTATTTTGAATCTAATAACATTCGGTATAAATTATGCCAATACATAACTCCTTCTTTTGAATTCGACCATGAAAAACCATTGAAAATTGCAATATAAATACACGAAACTTCCTCGGTAATATTCTCAAATTTCCAATCCCAATTCTCCTTAGCCTGTGTCCGATACGGCTCAGGTAACTGGTCATAGAATTGGAAGTAAAGTTGTTGTAGTTCTGATTTGTTCATGATTGCAAACACGCTTTTAAAATGAATCCAATTATTACAATTGCTATACAAACCGCCACCACCCTATCGGTGTAATGCGGTTGTTCCGGGTTCGGGGTGGAGGTCATAACTCGTTAATTAATTTTTGTAATCTCAATTTAATTTTATACTGAACGTATTTAATCTGCCACATCCTATCTCTTCTGTTCTCACGTGTCCAAAATTCTATCATCAAATCCGCATCACCAATCAATTCAAGGCACTTATGGCATTTTTCGTATTTGGACATTTCCGACCAAAGTTTTTTGGGTTTGGATTCAATTTCCATCGTCTTCGGATTTAAGTTGCTCCAATTCTTTTTTAAGCGATTTCCGAAGGATGCTATCTGCCAATCCTTGAATGGATACTTTGTCGTTTTTGCGATATTTCAAGGCTCTGAGCGCCCGATGAATATCGTTTTCTATTCTTATGTGGTTTGACATAGTTTATGGAAATTTTCTACCATTAAAATTTGTTCACAAGTGTACAAGTTCACACATTACCACGCAAGAATTATTTTTTAACTGGTTGGGAATGAGGGGAATAAATTTTGAAATAATACCTCTTAAACTCATCCGAATTAATCTTATCCATTCCACCCATGCCATAACCATATTCACAAACAGCATATTTCCAAGCAATTTCGGGAGTAACATTGCCTAACCTGTTACACCAATTATCATAATTCCGATGTAGTAATATTGCCACCATCCGAAGATTATCACACGGAACAAATCGGTTGAATTGTGGGAGGCTTGCGCCCGTTCCTTCGAGGATTTGACCGTAACCGTAAGCAGAACTATTAATATTCTTAGCCTTATGATTCCACCCCGATTCCAATTGAATTAATCTGAAATATAACCGTACCGGAACTTCACATATTTCGGCACATTCAAAAGCCGTTTCGAGGTGAACAGGTGATACGTGTGGTAGCCATAGATTTGATTCAATATAAGCCTGTTGGTGAACCGATAATGTACGGGGTAAAGTAGTTCGCCATGTCCTGTCTGTATTGGCTGTAATGAGCCAAAATAGGGCGAAGATGGGTAATGTGAGGTAGATTAGGTTTTTCATTTCTGTTTTAATTCAATTCATTCATTCCAACCCCGAAGGGTAACATTCTAACTGACCGTTGCCTCATTTCACTGGCGTGGTCTTTTCTTTATTCCCAATGCTCTTTAACCGAATCCGATTCAATCAAATCCTCCTCGCACAATTCGCAATTACCCCGGTCGCTCAATTCCTCCACTTCCCTTCTGCAACTATCGCAGATTAGAACGTGGTCTTCTTCGGTGCATCCCAAGTCGCATTCGATTTCAAATTGTTCGCAGATTCGGCATTTGGTGCTCATAAAATTTTTGCTACGTAAAAATAAAATTTATCTGTACTTGTCCAGTTACCTTCGCAACTTGCAGGAGTCAAGCCCAGTGTTAGCAAGGTGCAGAACGCAGGTAAATTGCTACGTTCCGCCCCTACAATTACCACCACCTTGCACAATTTCCCATCAAGCATAATCTCCTCTCCATCCTTCAATCGGAATGGGTGCGCAAAGGATACGAATTGCTTTGCATCGGTTTTGGTTGTGAGCGAAATCATTGCTTAAAACGGTAGGTCGTTATCTGGCTCTGCAGGAACGCTCATCTGTTGAGCAGGTTGCGCAGGTTGCGAACCTGTTCCGAGTCGGGAGATTTTCCATGCTGACAAGCAATTAAATGTAACCGTCTTACCTGTTTTATTCTCCCAATCACGCCCTTTAAAATCGAAATCAACCTCTACACTATCACCCACATTCACCGTATCCAATAAGGGCACATTCTTATCTCCATTGCACTCCATTAGCGCAAGTTCGGGATATTGATTTTGCGGATTAATTTCGAGCGAAAATGTCCGCTTCTTAAATTGTTTTTCACCGACCAATTCAAGGTCGTCAATTCTTTTAATGATTCCTGATACTTTCATAATTGTTTTTTTTAAAAAATTACTTGTTGATAATACTTTTCAATTTTTGCCCAAAATGCAACCACTTCATTCATGGTATTCTCCAAAACGAAATCCTCCCTTTTTACCCTAATAGAATGAAATGGCTTCGGGGTGAATCGTGGGTCAAAGCTAACAAAATCGAGCCATTCCTGTTTTTCATTCACAAGGAAATACTGCTCGACTTGCCTCATGTGCTTGGCCGGAATTATATTCATCCGAATATACTGGACATGATTCTTTGTGTCGGGGCATTTTATTTCGCACCCACCAGTACGGTCAGGTGTCAATCGGTCGGGGGACATTCCTAACCAATCGAATATTGAATGAGTACAGAATCCGACACGTTCCGCAACACATCCTGTGCGCATCTCCCACTCCTTAGCCGCATCGTCCTCGTGTTCTGTACCCCACTGCATAGCCTCGGACACGTACCCATCTTCTGACACTTCCATTAGCACACGTTCGGCTATGATTTCATCGACTAAAGACAAATTATCTTTTTTAAATATGTCCGCAACCCTGCTCGAAGTGATGCGGTTTAATCGCAATTCGTGCCATTCGTATGTGCCTTGCTCAACTGCCCACTCTCTCATGCTAATTGTGTTTTAAGTTCGTCCTTTAATCTAATTACATCAGGATGTGCCTGCTCGTCTTTGCTTAGACCCTTCCAAATCACTCCCAATTCGGCAATATCCTGCGCACCATTCATTTTGATTAACGCATCGGTAATATCTATTGACTTCGGGGCAGATACGGTTGTCTTGATGCGCAATGCATCGACATAATCCCCGAAAGCCTTGACCTTCTTCACCTCTATTGTACATTTTTGATTTGCCCATTTCTCGATAAAATTGGATTTTGCCAATTTCGCCAAGACCTTGCAATTCGTCTTGTTCAGAATCATTGGTTTGATTCCTAACTCTACCCAGCTTGCTACGATGCAGTCCGATTCGCTCCCATCAGTACCTTTGACCTTTTCCTGCTTAACTGTGGCTACGGTCAGCGTTACTTCTTTTGATTCCGAATCGTTCAGCATCAGGTCGTGGCTACCGAGATAATTCGGATTGCCTAATTTTTTCCAATGTGTGAGTTGCTCAGACATTTTTTCCCCTATTTTGAAGCGGCTTAAGTAACATTTCGGATTCGCCACTTATTGCAATCAACTTCTCAACGGCTTGGATTGCCCCGATAATATTAGCAACGCCTACATTCATATCGGTCTGAAGTTGCGCTATTTTGTCAAATTCTTTACGAGCATCTTCAGGCAATAAGTGCGGATACTTGACCTTATTCGTGTCCAAAATGTTGTCCAATTGTCGGGCAATGTTGCCCAAAGCACGATTAATGTTGGTTGTGTTCATGTTTAATAATTTAATTTTATTAAGTTCCGGACGGTGGAATCGAACCACCATAAAAACCATTTCCGGAAACCATCCAGCCGAAAAAACGACTAAACGGTGGATGCTGTTAGCACACAAAATGATTCGTTCTGCCTGTGTTGCCAACTTCGTCAGAATAACGTGCATTGTGCCATTGATTGGCTTCATTTTTAAATTCTGCAATGCGTTCAGCACTTGGTGTCGATACTGATATGCTGAGCGAATTACAGAACAATGAAGAATGGTACAACTCTATTATTTCACCGTTTGATTTTTTAGCAAAAACGTAAGTTTTGCCCTTAGAATTCAATAGATTAGCATCTTCAACACTTATATCGAGAGTTTTCGCAAGTCTTCCAACATCGAAAAATCTCCCTTGTGATTCTTCATTGCTCAGCTCAACGAATGTGCCGTAATCGAATGTGATTAGTGAATACACGCCATTCTTCTTAGCCTCCAAGATTCTTTTTGCTACTATTTTTTGTGCTAAAATACGTGCTTTCAATTCTTTTTTTCTATCGGCAATCATTTTTTTGTAGGTTGCAACTTGTTTTTTTGTGATTTTTACAATCCCTACAATTTCGTGGCGAATCGATGAATTCCATTTTTTCCCACGTCCTGAGTACCATTCACGGTCATCGAATTTGAATTCTTCCCCATCCGGCATTACCACCGTCTGTGTTCCGCCCATCTTGTAGCTGTAGCCTGACTTATAGTAGGTTGCAATCTCTAAATTTGTGATTTGATTTGTTTTTGTCGTTTTCATTTTGTCGTTTTTAAAATTGTTGAAACAAAGTAACAACGTTTTATTTTATCGTGCAAGAATTATTTTTTATTATTTCGTAACTTGCTGAGAATCAAAGAGAATAATTTTATTCCGTATATATACCATATATATGCCATATATATTCCCTATATTTGCACCCATGAAAAATAAGCCCAAAATTATCAACCCATCCAAAATGTGCCTTAAGTGGTATAAGGCTCAGGCAATTATAGCCGAATCGAACGCTAAAAACTTGATGGAAAAGCATCTTGAGCAACTCGCCACAGGTACTCATAAACTGGTCAAAGTACGTACTAAGAAGGTTAAAACGGACTAATATTGTCTTGGTCAAAGTCGTATCCATCGAATTTTGTTGATGGGCTATAACTCTCCTTAACTGATTGGCTCTCAACAAATTTGACATACTCAGGAATCCAATTTAATTTAATTGTCGCAAGACCACCATTGCGATGTTTAGCGACAATTATTTGACCAATTCCTTTGAGGCTATTGCCGTCTTCGTCTATCTCAACGCCATAATACTCAGGGCGGTGAACGAACATAACAATATCCGCATCCTGCTCAATTGAACCTGATTCACGCAGGTCGGAAAGTTTTGGTACTTTATCCTTACTTGCCTCAACGCCACGCCCAAGTTGAGCAAGTGCAATGATGGGTATATTCAACTCTTTGGCAAGTGCCTTTAAGCCGGCACTGATAGCACTAACCTCCTGCTCACGTACAATCTTATTCGCTCCCGACCGCATTAATTGTAGATAATCTATTATTATTAATTCAATATTGGATTCAGATTTCAACTTCCTGCATTTAGAGCGCAACTCAGGCAATGTAATTGAGGGAGTGTCATCAAAAAACATCTTAGAATTACGAATAGAATTTAACCCTGAATTAATCGCATCCCATTGATGCCGTGCTAACTTACCCGTCCGCATCAGGTCAGAATTAATTGCCAATTCACTACTTATTAACCTGTTCACAAGTTGCTCATTACTCATTTCGAGGGAAAATACTGCTATGGCTCTATTGAATCTTATTGCAATATTCCGAGCAATATTCAACATCAATGCAGATTTACCCATCGCAGGACGGGCAGCGATAATAATTAAGTCGGGCGATTGGAATCCACCTGTCAATTGGTCAAGTTGATAAAATCCTGAAGGCACTCCATAAATTGTACCTTCATGGGTACTAAGTACTTTAAGCTTTTCGATATTTTTCTGCAAAATATCGAGCACAGGCATTACCTCATTTCGCACCGTGAATTTCCCAAGTTTAAAAATGGCAAGTTCCGCATCATTCAGCAACTCGAATGCATCCTTTGTATCATCGTATCCATCCCGTAATAATGCGCTCGATATTCTAATTACCTCCCTACTCAGATACCTTTCGACAATAATCCGAGCATGAAACGAGGCGTGAGCACCTGATGCAACCGTACCGGTCATTTCTACGAGGTATGTTACACCTCCCGCATTATCAAGTTGTCCTGTTGTAAGTAATTCATCTTTGACAGTGAGTAGGTCGATAGGCTTATTATTCACATACAGCGATTTTATCGCCTTGAAAATTACTCGATGCTCATCCTCATAAAATGCATCATCGGACTGGATTATATCCATTACGGGAAGAATAGCATCCTTCTCAAGTAACATCGCCCCTATTACGGCACGTTCCGCATCGCCCGAATGAGGGGGCAATTTACCGAGGTTTACTAAATTCATGTTAGTTTTTAAGTTCATTTTTGTGGTGGTATATATTTTTGATTTTTAATATCTAAACCTGTGAAACTGAGCCAAATCGAATATAATTCATCGGGCAAGTTAAGGGCATAATCGAATTCGAGAGGTCTTGGGAATCTATACCCCTTCAGGTCAGAATTAGCCAAAAACGAAGGTGAATGCAGTGGTTCTGACCATTTTAACTTCAAAATATTCACACCGTCCGTTATTACAGACGGTCGAGGTTGAGAACTACTTGGGTTATATTTCTCAATTTCGCAATTTAAAGCCTGTAGTTGAATTATTTTTCCGTCTTTGGTATCTTTCCTCGACCAAGACAATACAGTGTGATAGTGGCTCGCATATTTGGCATTACGTGAAAGTATGTAGTCATTTAGGTTCTGAATTTTCAGTTCCGTGCCGATTTTGCCAAATTGAGAAAGTAATTTTGAATATTCTTCCGAGGTAAGATAAACAGCCTCAGAAAAAAGCAATTTTTCGGGATTTTTTTCTTTAATTTTTTTTTGCGACACCTTTTTTGTTCCAGTATTACTTGTACCTTGTATTTCTATACTAATTATATCTTTATTTATATTTTCCATATGCATAGGCATATGTTTTGCATATGCTGAGCATATGCTTTCCTCTTTTTTTGCATTATTTCTTCTTGATTCGACATAGGAATTTCTCTTATTAGCCTCAATTTCAAGGCGTTTATTAAAAAACAAGCCAGTTTCATCCTGCTCAAATTTTTCTAAAACATACTTTGACAGGTCACGAACTGACCTATTTATGGTATCTAATGATAAACGACCTTTTTGATGGTGCAAACAAAGCAAGGTGATATACTGACCTCGTTCCTCCATTGTCAAATCCGCAACGCCGGAAATGAAATCATTCGAGTAAAATAAAAAAGCAGGCGATTTCATTTTTGAA
>Ga0114962_10000541_pt1 | contig 33722 bp, 34 predicted proteins | sample C_130820_MF_Meta_FD_87017 | JGI IMG/M metagenome (GOLD analysis project Ga0114962, IMG submission 87017) | Freshwater microbial communities from Lake Croche, Canada to study carbon cycling - C_130820_MF_MetaG | ecosystem: Environmental > Aquatic > Freshwater > Lake | place: Lake Croche, Canada...
CCACGGTTAAAATATACTTCTGATTTTTCTGACGAAAACTCAGTCATTTTGATTTTATCTTGTATTCCATTTCTAAGTTCATCCAATTGAATTTTACCCATTTTGGCGGTGTAAATAATTTTAAGACCATCTATGTTTCCTTGTTCTGCGGCTTTTGAATAATCATCAATAGCGCCTCTAGGGTCTCCTAATTTAGATTTCACAAAGGCTCTTCCATATAATGCAGCAACTTTGCCAGGATCTAATTCCAAAGATTTATTGAAATCTTCCAATGCTCCCTTTTCCCCATTTTCACCTCTATAATTTTCTATTTGAGTTTTACAAAAACCTAAATTATACCAGTCATCTGCGTCGTCTGGACTAATATTAATAGCATCATTGTAGTTTTTAATGGCAGCTTGAAAATCATTTAATTTCATTTTAGCGTAGCCTCTTCCGGAAAAATATCCCGCTCTTTTCGGACTTATTTCAATGGCTTTACTGAAATCTTCTATACTGTTTTTGTAATCTCCTAATTTAATTTTACAATCTCCTCTTGCAGCTAAACATGGGGCATAATCAGGAGCTAATTCCAAAGATTTGTTAAAATCAGATAGGGCTCCCCGATAGTTTTCTAGTTTACCTTTAGATAATCCTCTGCTGTAATAAGCCGATGGCTCTAATGGATTCAAACGAATAGCTTCGTTGTAATCTTGAATAGCCACTTTGTGGTTATCTTTCTTGAAATAACTTTGACCTCGAGCAATAAATGCTTCAAAATAAGTAGGTTTTAATTCAATTGCTTTGTCGAAATCAGATATTGCCCCTTGAAAATCCTTTAAGTTGTATTTGGCAAAACCTCTGTTGTAGAATGCAATAGGGTCAGGGTTAGCAGAATTTTTCTCTATTTCTAAGCTGAAAAATCGCAATGCTTCAGCATAATTACCTGTTTTATTTTGAGTCAAACCCTGTTCCAAATAATTGCTTGTCTCCTGAGCCAACACTGAATTTAAAATTGCAAATAAAATAAATGATGATAAAATTATTGATTTAAATTTCATAATAAGTTTTTTTGTAAAATTAATAAAATCAATGGTTTAGAAAAATTTTAACGATACCAAAAATTAATATTAGCCATAAAGTGCTCAAAGAGGTTTTTTTCAGAAACGGATCAATTTCTTTTGGACTCATTGTTGGTTTTAGAGATCTGCTAATTTTTATAATAGGATAATATCCTACCAAAAGAGCAAAATTTTGAACATTTGAAAACTCTTGTCCCGACACGATAGGATACAGTCCGAATCCCAATATCGCAATTATATATAATGCTTGCTGATATAAAAAGCCATTTTTTTTACCGATTCTTACAGGAATGGAATTTTTGCCATTTTTGATGTCATTTTCAAGATCTCTGAGATTATTTAGGTTCAATACAGCAACGGATAGAAATCCACAAGCAGAGGCTGGGAGTAACACATTCCAATCTATGTTTTTTGTTTGAAGAAAATAAGTTCCTAAAGTCCCTACCCAGCCAAAGAATATAAAAACTGAAACATCACCCAAACCCATATAACCATAAGGTCTTTTACCAATGGTGTAGGTAATGGCCGCAAGTATGCTTAATAATCCTAATCCCAAGAAAAATAACCAAGTTTCCGTGCTTGAACTTTTCAGGCCTTCATACAATAAAAATATCCCTGAAATGAATGAAACAACTGCCAATACTATGATGGCATTTTTCATCTCTTTCGAGCTTATTTTGCCCGTTTGTACACTTCGAAGTGCAACTTTTCTATCATTGGTATCAATCCCATTTTGTGTATCACCAAAATCATTTGCAAAGTTGGAAAGTATTTGAAGAAAAACAGTTGTAACTATAGCTAATGTAGCAGTTAAAAAAGAAAAACTTCCACCAGTATAGGCCAATATATTACCTAATAATATACTTGCCAAAGCTAATGGAAGTGTTCTTGGTCTTGAAGCTTCAACCCAACGATTCATATTTATTTTTTCAAAGCTTCTAAAAATTCAGCGCTTGAAGGTTTAATTCCAGATGCGAAAAAGTTAATCAATTCGCCTTTTTCGTTAATGACATATTTGCAGAAATTCCAACTTGGTTCTTTTTCGTTCCAGCCATTTTTTGACTTATCTGTTAACCATTGATATAAGGTGCATTTTCCTTCACCTTTAACTACCACTTTTTCCATCATCTGGAAAGAAACACCATAATTTTTTTGACAAAAACTTGCTATTTCAGTATTTGTACCAGGTTCTTGACCTCCAAATTCATTCGCGGGGAAACCTAAAATTACAACATCTTTGTTCTCTTTGTGGAATTTTTCCCAATCGGCATACTGCGGTGTATAACCACATTTGGAAGCAGTGTTTAAAATAACAACTTTCTTTCCTTTGAATTGACTGAAGTCAATCTCTTTTCCATCAATTCCTTTCATTTTGAATTGATAAATATTTTGTTGTGCTACTGTTGTACTCATTTCATTCGGTCTGTTTAAAACTTTGTTTTGAGTAAATGGAATTGCCAATGCTGTCAGTAATGATCCAATTTTCATAATGTTCGTTATCATAATTATCAATGTTAAGAGGATAAAAAAAAGTATAACACGTTTCAAGTTACATTCGTTCAGGTGAAACAATGCCTAATAAACTACTCCCGTGTTTAATTGTTTTACCAGTTAGGCTAGCCAAAGTTAATCTTAAATTCTTTTTATCCATATTTTCTTCATTTAAAATACTCAATTCATTGTATAATTTATTGAATTGTTTCGCTAAATCATAAATATATTGGGCAATAATGGATGGTGCATATTGATCACAAGCTTCCTCAATTTTTTGCTCATAAAGGCCTAGTAAATAAATCAATTCTTGCTCGCAAAGAGCCAATTCAGTGGAATCATTTAAAATTAAAGTTTGCCGATTGTTCGCTTTGCGTTGAATAGAACAGATTCTCGAATGAGTATATTGAATGAATGGTCCTGTATTACCTTGAAAGTCAATGGATTCTTCTGGATTAAATAACATTCTTTTTTTAGGGTCGACTTTTAACAAGAAATATTTTAAAGCTCCTAATCCTAAATTGTGAAATAACTGGGTAGATTCTTCTTCAGAAAAGCCTTCAATTTTACCTAGTTCTAAGGTTCTATCTTTAGCAGTTTGTATCATTTCAGCCATTAAATCATCTGCATCTACTACAGTTCCTTCGCGGGATTTCATTTTACCGCTAGGAAGATCCACCATACCATAGGATAGATGATAATTCCCATTAGAAAATGGCTTATTTAATTTCTTTATAATGTGAAATAATACCTCAAAGTGGTAGTCTTGCTCATTACCAACCACATAAACCGATCGGTTCGCACCAAAATCTTGGTACTTTAATTGAGCAGTTCCCAAATCTTGGGTGATATAAACTGATGTACCATCTTTTCTCAATACTAATTTTTCATCTAAACCTTCGCTGGTTAAATCAATCCATACAGACCCATCTTCTTTTTTGAAAAATACGCCTTGTTGGATTCCTTCCTCAACCAATTGTTTACCTAATAAATAGGTATTTGATTCTCGGTATATTTTATCAAAAGTAACCCCCATGGTTTGATAACTTTGAGCAAATCCTTCAAATACCCAAGTATTCATTTTTTCCCAAAGTGCTATTACTTCCGCATCATTTTGCTCCCATTTCAAGAGCATTTCCTGTGCTTGAATTAGAATAGGAGCTTCTACTTTTGCTTTGTCTGGATCAATTCCTTTGGAAATTAATCCGTCAATTTCTTGTTTGTATGCTTTGTCGAAGGCTACATAATATTTTCCTACTAAATGGTCACCTTTCAATCCGCTTGAATTGGGCGTTTCATTGTTTCCAAAAAGTTGATAGGCCAACATTGATTTGCAAATATGAATTCCTCTGTCGTTGACTAAATTTGTTTTAATTACTTCGTAGCCTCCTGCTTTTAATATTTCAGCAACAGCGTAACCTAAAAAATTATTTCTTAAATGACCTAGATGTAAAGGTTTGTTGGTATTGGGAGATGAGTATTCAATTAAAACTTTTTCTGATTTTGGTGGTAGGTTTAAACTTTCTTTTTGCGCTAAAAATTGCAAAGATTTTATCCAAATAGAATCATGAATAGATAAGTTTAGAAAACCTTGAACCACTTGGAAAGCTTTCACTGAAGAACAATTTCCTAATACAAATTCTCCCAGTTTTTGTGCAATTTGGGGAGGTGCCATTCCAGCTTGTTTGGTATATGGAAAAACAACCAAGGTATAACTACCTTCAAATTCTTTTTTTGTTTCTTGTAAAGATATTTCAGCAACTTCTATTTGAAACAAAGATGAAAGGCCTTTTTTTAAACTATCTATTAATTTATGTTCAATACTCGACATGTTGATTTATGTAGATATGTGTTAGTGCGATTTTGATCAACAAAGGTAACCAATTCAAATTAAACAATCCTTTAAGACCTTCACAAAAGAGGAAATTATCTTTACCTTTACGCTTATGATTCCAAATATTTATACAGAAGCAGTCCAATCATTAAAATCAGGAGGAGTACTATTATATCCTTCTGATACCATTTGGGGATTAGGATGTGATGCGAGAATGGATGCTTCCATTGAAAAATTATTTCAGATTAAAAATAGACCTATTGATAAAGGATTAATTTTATTGATTTCCAAAATAGAACAATTAAGCGAGTACGTAGAGCAAGTTCCTGATATTGCTTGGGATTTGGTTGAATTTGCTGAAGATCCCTTGACTGTGATTTATCCGAAAGGTAAAAATGTTAGCAAACATGTCTTAGCGCCTGATGGCAGTATCGCTATTCGCTTGGTCAAAGATGAGTTTTGCAAAGGTCTTGTTTATCGATTCCAAAGATCTATTGTTTCTACCTCAGCGAATTTATCTGGAGAAGAATCTCCTAAAAATTTCATTTCCGTTCACGAAACAATAAAAAAGCAAGTGGATTGCATTCTGCAAAATCCTAAAGGAGAAAATAAAGATGTTAAGCCTTCTAAGATCATCAAGTTAGGCATAAATGGCGACTATTCTATGATTCGTAAATAAATGAAAACAGGAAAAGAAATTATAGAACATCCCTTTTTTGTAAAAATTGGATTAGCCGCTGATCGACTTGGTTTGGATGCTTTTGTGATTGGAGGGTACGTTCGCGATAGTATTTTAAATCGACCATGTAAAGATATTGATGTCGTTTGTATTGGTTCTGGAATTGAATTGGCCGAAGAAGTCGCAAAGGAATTTGATTTGCCTGAACATGCTGTTTCCATCTTTAAGAACTTTGGAACTGCTATGTTGGTGGTCGATGATTGGGATTTGGAATTTGTCGGTGCAAGAAAAGAATCCTACAGTCGGGATTCTCGTAAACCAATTGTTGAAGAAGGAACTTTGGAAGATGATCATAATAGAAGAGATTTTACCATCAATGCCATGGCTGTACAATTGAACCACACTTCTTATGGCGCTTTTTTGGATCCATTTAATGGGCTAGAGGATTTGCAGAAAAAAATCATTCGTACACCTTTAGAACCTACAATAACTTTTTCAGATGATCCATTAAGGATGATGCGGGCCATTCGCTTTGCCGCTCAATTAGGATTTGATATTTACCCCTCGACTTTTGATGCGTTGATTGATGAAAGAGAACGTCTTTCAATCATTTCAATGGAGCGGATTTCAGATGAATTAAATAAGATAATTTTAACCCAAAAACCTTCGTATGGTTTTTTGCTTTTAGATGCTTGTCAGATTTTACCAATCATCTTTCCAGAATTCATGAAATTGAAAGGAGTTGATACCGAAGAAGGAAAAGGGCATAAAGATAATTTTTATCATACGTTACAGGTTTTAGATAATATCGCATTACACACAAATGATTTATGGTGGCGTTGGGCTGCTATCTTACACGATATTGCTAAGCCTGCTACCAAACGTTTTGATTCCAAAAAAGGATGGACTTTTCATGGCCACGAAGAATTGGGGGCCAGACAAGTTCCTTCCATTTTCAGGCGCTTCAAGTTACCATTGAATGAGAAAATGAAATTAGTTCAAAAACTAGTACGTCTGCATCTTCGTCCAATCGCACTTTCTAAGGAAGAAATCACAGATGCTGCTTTAAGAAGGCTCCTATTTGAAGCAGGAGATGAGCTTGAAGCATTGATGACACTTTGTCGCGCGGATATTACTTCAAAGAATGGTGACAAGGTGAAGCGCTATTTGAGAAATTTTGATTTTGTGGAAGAGAAATTGAAAGAAGTAGAAGAAAAGGATCAATTACGAAATTTTCAGCCTGTAATTACTGGGGAAATTATTATGGATACTTTTGATTTAGGTCCAAGTAAAGAAATAGGAATGATCAAATTAGCAATTCGTGAAGCAATTTTGGAGGGTTTCGTTCGAAATGATCTAGAATCTGCCTGGGAATTTATGATTCATGAAGGGGAGAAGTTAGGATTGCATGCGGTGAAAAAAGTGAGTGATTTTGCTTAAACAAAAAGCCTAAGAAATGAATCTTAGGCTTTTTTTATGATATAATTACGAACAACAGATACTATAACTTTATAATTAATTCATTTTTTGGATAGCGTACTTTAGCTGCTCCTGTCATGTAATCGGCTGCTTCATCTCTGTAACCTACTGTCAACATTAAAACAGAGTGCAATCCCTGAGCTGTTAAACCCAATAATTCATCTAATTTCGCTGGAGCAAAACCTTCCATAGGAGTTGTATCAATTTTCAATTCAGCAGCTGCAACTAGAGCAGTTCCCATTGCTAAATATACTTGACGATCTGCCCAATTGGCTTGAATTTCTTTCGGTAAGTTCAACATAGAACCCACGATTGCATTTTTGTAGTCTTTTAAAGCTTCCAAAGGTGCATTTCTTGTATTTGCTACCAGTTGAATAAAAGCATCAATTTTTTCTTGTGTAATTTCATTCCAAGCGGCAAAAACTAAAAGATGAGAAGCTTCAGTCACTTGTGGTTGACCATAAGCAATGGGTTGAATTTGTGCTTTTAATTCTGGATTATCAATCACAAAAATTTTATAAGGTTGTAGGCCAAATCCCGAAGCGGATAGTTGGATTGCTTCTAAAAGAGTATCTATTTTTTCTGAAGGAACTACTTGAGAGTTCATTCTTTTGGTGGCGTAACGCCATTTTAATGAGTCAATAATCGACATCGTATGTGGATTTAAAATTTGAAAAATATTAATTTATTTGATTATGTAGCCCAAATGGGATTATTCGCTTACTAAAGATATCGTTAAGTTGAAATCATCATAGATTGCTTTATCACCAATTGATTCAAAAAATTTCTTTGAACCGAATTTGATATTGTAATCTGTTCTGTCTAAAATGATACTTGCGGTAGCAGAAACCTTTCCACTAGAAACAACAATTTGAGCTGGGAAAGTTATCGCTTTTGTAATTCCTTTAATGGTCATATTGCCTGAGATTTCGTTTCCAGCTACTTTAGAAATAACAAAATTAGCTGTAGGGAATTTCTCTACTTCAAAGAAATCACCAGAACTCATATGAGCAATAAATTTTTGGTTGTAACCCGGATCAGTTAAATCTTTACAAACGATTGATTTTAAATCAATGGTAAAGTTTCCAGCAACTAATTTGTTGCCATTTACAGTCAAAGATCCTTTTGAGATATTTACTGTTCCATTGTGTTCCCCTGTTACTTTTTTTGCTAACCAAACAATTTTACTGGCTGATGTAGATACATTCAAAGTTTTGGGTGCCGCATACAAGCTGGTTAATGTGGTAAATCCTACTAATAAGGCTGATAATAAAATCTGTACTTTTTTCATTTTTATAAAATTTAATTGTTGAAATACTAACTTCGGAATTGATCAAGAAGTTCATTTAAGTGCTTTAGATTCGTTGTTCCTAATTTTGAAAATCTTTGATTCCATTTTTTTTGAATCAAATCAATTTGGCTAAGTAACTCTAATCCAGCAGGTAAAATTAAAATGTCAACGGCTCTTCTATCAACGGGACACTCACTTCTAATAACCATTTTTTTTTCTAAAAGTTTATCGACTAATCGAGATGCATTCGATGTGCGATCTAACATTCTCTCAATAATAGCTAAGACTGTCATTGGTTTACCATTTTGTCCCCTTAAAATTCGGAGAACATTGTATTGTTGCATGGTTAAGCCAAATGGTTTTAGTAGTTCATGTTGTTGTTGTGCTACCCAATTACCTGTAAATATCACATTTAAAAGTGCTTTTTGCTCTTCAGATGTAAATTTTTCTTGCTTGATATCTTGGTCTATTCCCATGATTGAATAATTGATGTTGTAAAATTAAATGTAATTACATTAAATACAAATGTTTTTAATATTTATTTTTTAATAAGATAAATAGGTCTTAATTTTTACAATTTTTAATTATTTTTAGCGATGCAAAATAATCTCAATTTACAATTCCCATTGATTCTCGCTTCCAATTCGCCTAGACGGAAAGAGATTTTGAGTCAAGCAGGATTTGATTTTACTATTTTACCTTCCGACATTGATGAGTCTTTCCCCGCTGATATGCTCGTACAAGATGTTCCCAAAATGCTTGCTGAAAAAAAAGCGAAGGCTTTGAGCGAGTCGTGCCCAAGTCAATTGATTTTGGCAGCAGATACTGTTGTAATTATTGATGATAAGATTTTAAATAAACCGTTAGACAAATCTGAAGCAAGGCAAATGTTGTTGGATTTATCTGGCCGAACGCATCAAGTGGTTACTGGATTTGCCTTAACGGGTCCCCTTGGAATGAAGAATGGTTTTGACGAGGCTTTGGTGACGTTTAAAAAGTTTTCCGATTGGGAAATTGATTTTTATGTTCGGGGTGGTTCCGGGTTAGATAAGGCAGGTGCGTATGGAGTTCAAGATTTTATAGGGATGGTCGGCATTGAAGATATTAAAGGCTCGTATTTCACGGTAATGGGTTTGCCTATTTTTAAAGTATATCAATATTTATTACCTTATATTCTTGAGTCTAAGCTGGGAGTATTGGAGATGTAAGATGTAAAAGGTAAGAGGTAATAGGTAAAAGTTTTTTTCTCTTTTTCTCTCTTCTCTCTCTTCTAATTTAGATTGAAAAGCTCTCTCCGCAACCACAAGTCCTTGAAGCATTTGGATTTTTAAATTGAAAACCTTTTCCGTTAAGTCCGTCAGAAAAATCAAGTTCTGTACCGGCTAAATATAAAATTGATTTTTTGTCGACCATGACTTTAATCCCCTTGTCTTCAAAAATCATATCAGTTTCTTTGGCTTCAGAAGAGAAATCTAGATTATACATTAATCCAGAACATCCACCGCCTTCTACTGCCACGCGGATGTGATATTGGTCGTTTAGGCCTTCCTTGTCTCTTAATTCTTTGATACGACCTGCTGCTAAATCACTAACTGTTACCATTGCTATCTTGATTTTATCTTAAATTTCTGTACAAATGTAAAAAAATAATTCATATAAATTGAAGTTATTTATATTCATTCTAAATTAACTATGGTTTTTAAGATTTAATCGAATTAATTTTGTTAACATTTTTAAGATTCAAATCAATAAAATATGCTTTCCATTACAAATTTACATGCTCGAATAGGAGAGAAGGAAATATTAAAAGGTATAAACCTAGAGATAAAAGCTGGAGAAGTTCATGCAATTATGGGACCCAATGGTTCTGGAAAATCTACTTTAGCTTCTGTATTAGCTGGAAGAGAAGATTATGAAGTGACAGCAGGTTCAGTTGATTTTCTTGGTAAAGATTTATTAGACCTAGCACCTGAACAACGTGCAGCTGAGGGAATATTCTTAGCTTTTCAATATCCTGTGGAGATTCCAGGTGTTTCAACTACCAATTTTTTAAAATCGGCAGTAAATGAAATTAGAAAATATAAAGGCGAGGAGCCAATGGATGCTGTTCAATTTTTGAAAATGTTCAAAGAAAAAATGGCCTACGTTAACATTGATCAATCTTTGTTATCAAGAGCTTTGAATGAAGGTTTTTCTGGTGGCGAGAAGAAAAGAAATGAAATCTTTCAAATGGCGGTATTAAATCCCAAATTGGCAATCTTAGATGAAACAGATTCCGGATTAGACATCGATGCCTTGCGCATCGTGGCAGAAGGGGTAAATAAATTAAAAAGTCCCGAGAATGCCACTATCCTTGTAACACACTATCAACGTTTGTTGGATTACATTATTCCTGATTTCGTACACGTTCTCTACAAGGGAAGAATTGTTAAGTCTGGAGGTAAAGAATTAGCTTTAGAATTGGAAGAAAGAGGATATGATTGGATTAAATCTGAAGTAGATCAATAGTTATGTTAAATCAAGAACTAGTAAATAATTTGCAGGCAAATGCACTAAACTTGAAATTAGATTCAAGCCAAAAGAATGCATTGCAAAAATTTATAGAAGTTGGATTTCCAACTTCCAAGTTAGAGGAATGGAAATATACTTCATTGAAGTCCATGAATGAGGTTGCTTGGGAATGGTCTAATCAATCAAGTGTTTGTTCAAATGCTGCACCTGCGGATTGGAATCCTTTGTTTACCATTCAAAGTTGCAATGGACATAGTAGCTTTCATTCCAATAAAACGATTGATGGTGTTGAGTTTTTGCCTTTTAATGAATTCATTCAAAAATGTCCAGCATTTTTAAATAAATGGAACGCAAAAGACCCCATACTAGAGGAGAATTCGCTTTTTGATTTAAATGTAGCTCTAGTTCAACAGCATTTTGTTCTTTGGGTAAAAAAAGATACCCAATTGTCTCAAATTGCCTTGCATCAATATTGTTTGAATGGATTAGATCAATCGACTGCCGTGCAGACGCGTTTGCTTATTTATTTAGAGGAGGGATCAGAACTCTCATTGATGGAGCGTTTGAGCTCGTCTGTAAATGATAAGGTGCAATTATCCAATTATGTACAAGAAATTTGGGTCTCACAATCAGCAAAATTCACCTATATTAAGGAGCAGGACTTACAAGACAGTGTTAGTCACATCGATCATACATATATCTATCAATCCGATGATAGTCAGGTAGATACTTTTACCTTTTCAATCAATGGAGGTTTGATTCGGAATAATCTACATTTTTACAGCAACGGTTCTCGAATCATTTCTAATTTGAATGGTTTATATGTCCCGGGTGATAATCAATTGATGGATACCCATTCCGTGGTGGATCATAGAAAACCAAATTCAGAGTCGAATGAATTATACAAAGGAGTTCTTTTAGGTAATTCAATCGGTGTTTTCAATGGTAAAATCTTTGTTCGTCCGGATGCTCAAAAAACAAATGCTTTTCAAAGCTGTAAAAACGTATTAGCATCAACCAAAGCTTCGATGAATACCAAACCTCAATTGGAAATTTGGGCGGATGATGTGAAATGCTCGCATGGAACTACAACTGGTCAATTAAGTGATGTGGATTTGTTTTATATGCGATCTCGAGGAATTTCTGAACAAGTAGCCAGAACATTATTGTTATTGGCTTTTGTACAAGAAGTTATTGATCGAATAGAAAATGAAGCAATACGAGTGGTAATATCTCAAAAAATCGTTTCAAAGATTCAAAAATCTCTGGACATAACTCTTACTTAATATGAGTTTAGACATTGTAAAGGTAAGAGAAGATTTTCCTATTTTACATCAAGAGGTAAATGGATCACCATTGGTGTATTTTGATAATGCAGCAACAACGCAAAAACCTCAAGTAGTAATTGACGCACTCGATCATTATTACAAAAAAGATAATGCCAATATACATCGAGGGATCCACTCTTTAGCTGAAAGAGCCACAGCTGATTATGAATCAACCCGTAAAAAAATACAATTGTTCTTAAATGCACCAAGTACGGATCAAATTATTTTTACCTCTGGCACAACAGCTGGGATAAATTTAGTGGCTCAAACTTTTGGTAGAGTGACTTTTTCAAAGGGAGATAAAATCATTATTTCTAATTTAGAACATCATTCTAATATTGTGCCTTGGCAAATGATAGCGGAGGAGAAAGGTGCTGAAATTTTAGTAATTCCTGTGAGTGACGAAGGTGTTTTGGATTTGAATGTGTTGGGTAATATGCTTGATGCATCGGTTAAATTAGTAGCTGTGAATCACGTTTCGAATGCCATTGGAACAATCAATCCCATTCGTCAAATCATACAAATGGCGCATCAAGTGGGTGCGAAGGTGTTGATAGATGGTGCTCAATCAGTCGCTCATTTTGATATTGATGTACAGGAATTAGATGCGGATTTCTTTGTTTTCTCTGCACATAAATTACTAGGTCCTACGGGTGTCGGTGTATTGTATGGGAAGCGTGAATTACTAGAATCAATGCCTCCCTATCAAGGCGGCGGAGAGATGATTAAAGAAGTAAGTTTTGCAGGTACAACTTACAATGAATTACCCTATAAATTTGAAGCAGGAACGCCTAATATTGCAGACGTTATTGCATTTGGATCTTCTTTGGATTATTTGAATAGTTTGTCAAAAAAAGATATTTTTCAACAAGAAAACGATCTTTTAGCATACGCCACAAAACAATTGGAGCAGATTGAAGGTTTGAAAATTATTGGTCAAGCTCCAGAAAAAATTGCGGTAATAAGTTTTGTAATTGATGGCATTCATCCTCAAGATATTGGTGTTTTACTTGATAAATTTGGGGTTGCTATACGCACGGGACATCATTGTGCACAACCTTTGATGCAAAGGTTTAATTTAGTCGGAACTTGTCGCGCATCTTTTGCGTTTTACAATACGCTAGAAGAAGTCGATCAATTAGTCAAATCCCTTGAAAGGGCTATTAATATGTTACGATAAAATGGTGAAAAGCATTAATGAAATACAAGAGGAATTAATTGAAGAATTCTCTTTGTTTGATGATTGGGCAGACAAATATGAGTATTTGATCGATTTAGGGAAGAAATTATCTGCACTTTCTGAGGAGTTCAAAACCGATGAGAATGTCATTAAAGGCTGTCAAAGTAGAGTATGGCTACATGCTTCTAAAAAGGATGGACTTTTGATTTTTGAAGCTGATTCAGAAGCGGTTATAGTAAAAGGTTTAATTAGTATGCTGATTCGAGTCCTTTCTAATCAAAAGGCTGAAGATATATTAAAAACTGATTTATATTTTATAGATCAAATAGGGATGAGCCAACATTTGGCACAAACTCGTTCGAATGGTTTATTATCGATGGTAAAACAAATAAAAAATTATGCCTTGGCATTTTCTGCGAAAGTTTAAACGTATGGAAGAAAAAGTAGAGTCTTCTCAAATGACGGAAGTTGATTTGAAGGAAAAAGTAGTCAAAGCTATTAAATCAGTTTATGACCCCGAAATTCCTGTGGACGTGTATGAATTGGGGTTAATCTATGAAATTAAGGTATTTCCTGTTAATAATGTGTATGTTTTGATGACGTTGACTTCTCCATCTTGTCCTTCTGCGGAAAGTATTCCTGTTGACATTGAAAAGGCTATCAAAGAAATTGAATGTGTGGCTGAGGTTTCGGTCGAATTGACGTTTGATCCTCCCTATTCACAAGATATGATGTCAGAAGTTGCCAAATTGGAACTTGGATTTATGTAAATCTGTTATAAAATTTATTCACTGTATAATAAAAAATTAAAATATGTATCCAGAAGATTTAGTACATCCCATGCGGATGGATATTGTAGAGGGTGGTTTTCAGGAATTAAAGCAAGCGTCAGAAGTGGAGCAAGCGATGGCCAAAGAGGGCACTACCTTATTATTTATCAATTCAGTTTGCGGTTGTTCAGCTAGAACAGCTCGTCCTGGCGTGAAAGATGCTGTTACTGCATCTCTTAAAAAACCGACCAATTTGGTGACTGTTTTTGCAGGTGTTGACCAAGAGGCAACTCAAAAGGCAAGAGAATTTACATTGCCTTATCCGCCCTCTTCTCCTTCAATTGCCTTATTTAAGGATGGAGAATTGGTTCATTTTGTAGAGCGACACCATATTGAAGGCCGATCAGCTGAAATGATCTCTCAGCACTTAGAAGCAGCATTTGATGAATTTTGTTAATTGTTGACTTATATCAAACATAAAAAGCAAGAAGCTGGAATTGATTCCTTCGCTTCTCGCTTTTTTATGGTCCTAGTTTTTTATTTTTTCAAATAAATGGTCTTTTTGGAATTTGCTGATTCAACTGCGGCAGATAAAATTTCAACCACGACAGAATTAATAGCCAAAGAGGATAAATCTTTTTTGGGTTGAATTTTTCCTTTAACAACAGCCGCCAAATATGGAAATACATCGGATTGGTCGTGTTCCAAGGGCATCAACTCTATCATAGACTCTTTCCCAAATCGATCCCCAGAAATATATTTCATTTGGTTATTTTTGTTGGCAATTAAAATACCTTTTGTTCCATAAATTTCCGTGTCTTTCCGATCGAATGGCCAATTCCACGAAGCTTGAATAATAGCTTGACAACTCGGATAAGTTAATATGATACTTGCCTCGTCATCTACCTTCGGATAAATATGGGGTTTTAGTTGTTGGGTGACAGCTGTAACTGAAATAGGTTTCTCCCCGTTCATTAACCAAGTCATGATATCAGCACCATAGCAACCAAAATCAATAATAGCTCCTCCTCCATTCATTTTCGGGTCAGTTAACCAATCTAGAAATTCAGGTGCACAATCAATTTCTTGTGGACCTCTATGCCCATCCATAATAACTACTTTTCGAATATCACCTAGTGCTTTAGATTCCTTGACCATTTCCCATGCTTTTGCATGAGATGGATACCAAGTTGTTTCAAAATTAGTTAATAATTGAATGGGGTATTTCGCAACAAGAGCTTGCATTTTTTTCAGATGATCCATATTTACTGCAAGTGGCTTTTCAACCATTACATGAATTCCTTTTGGAGCACATTTTTCAACAACCTCTAAATGTTCATAAATACTATTAAATGCGCAAACAGCAGCGGGTTTTGTTTTGGAAATCAACGTTTCTAAATCAGGAAACCATAATGAATCTGGCAAGTTTTGTTCTTTCAATAACCTTAAAGCCAATGATTTATTGGGTTCCGCAAATCCGACAATGATTACATCTTTTGAGTTTTTGGCTGCTGTATAAGCTTGGCCCACGTGCCCATGGGTCATTCCCGCTATTCCTACTTTGATTTTTTGTCCAAGTAAAATAATAGGGGCACATATAAGTAAACCAATCAATAATTGGAGCTTTTTCATGTTAAATAGATTATTTATATCAATTAGTTTCTTGGAGGGCCTCCTTGACGCATTTGACTTTGTACGGTTTTGTACTTTTCAAATTGTTCTGGCGTTAAAATCGCTTTAATAACATCCATTTGGCCATCATTTAATTTTTTCATCTCTGCCATCATCTCTTCTCTTTCCATGCCAGCTTGACGAAATTCCATCATTTTTTCTACTCGAGAAACCAATAAAGGTTCCATTTTTTTAATCTGATCTTTGCTCAAAGTTAATTCTGTTGTTAAACGATCTAATTGACGTTGAGCCATCATTTGTGGATTAAAATCCTGCGCTTTTACTTGTGATGTCAAGGCTAAAAATAGCACCAATGACAATGTTGAAATAAGTTTTTTCATTGCTTAAATTGTTAAATGGTAAAGTATAAAAATTAATTAAAAATGCTGTTCCAAATTACATGATAGACGTCAGTTGCAGGTATTTCATTTCCCAAATCTTTGTCGCAAATGAGTAATGGGTAATATTTTTTATCACAAAATGGACTTCCATGAGATCCCTTTACTAGACTTGCATCCAATGGAATTACGTCCATCAAATACCTGAATCCCAACAACTTTCGAGCTAATTTGTAGGCTGCTCTTACTTTGATGAACGGGTTTTTGGGATTCATAAACATTTCAACTGGATCGTAACCTGGTTTCCGATGTATATCTACTAAACGAGCAAAATCTGGGGCTTTATTGTCCTCTAACCAATAATAATAAGTAAACCAAGCATTTGATTTGGCAATTGCTACGATATCGCCGCAGCGTTCATGGTTAATATGGTATTCATTCAATTCTTTTCCTGATAACAACTTTTCTATTCCATCCAATTCTAACAATTGTTCTTTGATGACAGCGATATCTTGTTTGTCTTTCACATAAATATGCGCAATTTGATGGTCTGAACTTGCAAAAGCCTTACATGCGCCTGCATCCAATAATTCTAAATCTTTTTCTTCTCTGATCGAAATATGACCTTTTTTCCTCAAAAACCGATTAATATGAATGGGCTGATTTACTTCATTGATACCATATTCAGAAAGTAAGATGATATTTGCTCCTGTATTTTCAAAATGTTCCACCAATTGCTTGACAACTTGATCAATTTCTTGAAGTTCTTTGGCAATTTTAGATAGGTCTGGGCCAAACTTTTGTAGGCAATAATCTAAATGAGGTAGGTAAATGAGGTTTAAAGTTGGATCATATTTTTTATCTACCCAAATACTTGCATCGGCAATCCACTGTGTTGATTTTATGTTGGCATTAGGCCCCCAAAAATTAAACAAAGGAAATGTTCCTAGCGATTCTTGTAATTCATCTCTTAATTCAGCTGGTTGGCTGTAGCAATCAGGTGCTTTTACTCCATCAGCATGGTATTGTGGTCTTGGTGTCACCGAATAATCAGCTGAAGAATACATATTATACCACCAAAACATTTTGGCACACGTGAAATTTGGATTTTCCTTTTTTGCATGATCCCAAATTTTATCGCTTAAAACAAGTGGATTGGATTGTTTCCAAAATTTAACCTCTGAATCAAATCTGTCATACCAACCATTTCCTACAATACCATGTTCATTTGGATTCTTTCCAGTGATAAAACATGATTGAGAAGTCGTCGTTACAGCAGGTAGCGGCGGCTGAATAAGGTTTTTCTTTCGCGAAGCTATAAAAGAATTGATAAAAGGTGTGTGTTCGCACAAAACGCTTTCACTTAATCCAACAACATCTATAACAACCGTTTTTTTCATTTTTATTGATTTAGTACTGATTTCACCCATTCTATTTCACGAATGATGGATTCATGAATGGGAACCTGATATTCGCTTGGTAAAACTCCCCAAGTATAAGTTTCAATTTCCATTTGCTGACTAAATGGACTTATTTTTTGAATGGACAAAGTATCTAGGATTTGTTTTTGGGTAGAGCCTAAAAGACCATAGTTTTCTAAAAACAGGGGTACATGGTAATGAATTCTCCATTCTTCATAAAGTCCCTCTTGATAATGATCAAATGCCTCATCTAAATCTCGGAATTGTACATAACCGCCTGCAATCAATTTTGCTTTTACTTGATGCAAATAAACAGGTTCTTGATATTGTTTTAATTTGGCTAATTTTTCTACTGCATTTTGTCTTAAATCAACTCTCAATGCCGAGCTAATTTGAATTTTACCAACTTTAATCCCGTGTTGATTTAGTTCTTCTATACACTCCTTTGGATTATCATAGCTTACTCCAAAATGACATATATCGAAACAAATTTGAATATGACTTTTAATCAATGCCTCAATTTGTTGATTACTTAAGCCTTTTGGCGCCAATTGTTTTTTAGCAATAGGTAACAAAGTATGCAAATACCAATCCAAAAATTCATGATGATTTTCTAAAATTCCATCAGGTTCAGGTTCAATATCAATGTGAATTATTTTGCCCGTTTTTTGATAAATATTATCTAATTCTTCTACCACTTCAATCAATGCGATGGTAGAAGAATGGATTGCTTGATTTAATTCAATGGTATCCTTCCACCAAAAACGATAGGATAGAGGAGAAGTTGAAATTCCAGCTTCAATAATTCTTTCTGGTAATAAGTTGGAAAGTAAATGGGCTAAACGAATGGTATAATCTTTGCGGCTACTGTGTGTCCAATCCGGTGTGTGAACTTGATCTTTTACGATGGTATCATGAAATCCTCCGAAAGGAAATCCATTCAATGTATAAACGTATAATTGTTCTTTTTCAAGCCATTCCTTCAATTCTCCGAAATACTTTTCATCCAACAAATCTTTGCTAGCTAGATCGGCAATCCTTAATCCCAAACCCATTGGGTGATTGGGTGAAACTTTGGCTTTAACTAAAGGTATATTGGTTTTTAAATGCTCAAAATGCTCTATCCAGATTTCTCCCGGATGAATATTGCTACAATAACCTAAAGTACCATGTTTTGTTTCCATCTGAATCAATAATTAGCTAAATAGTCAACGGATGCTTTGATTAATTCAAAATCCATTTCATGTACCTCTTTTCCTTTTCCTAAATTTTCTAAAATGGTAATTGTTAATTCTCCTCCTAAATGTTCTTGAAATTCTTGAAGCCCTTTAAAAAGATTAATTTTGTTGTTTTCCGCTAAAGCAGGATGAAAAATGTCAAAGCCAAGTGCTTTTATCAAATCCAACACTCTGTTTGAGTCCTTTTCTGAAAGTAATCCTTTCTTCTGAGAATATACAGTATCTAAAGCTATTCCAATGGCAACTGCCTCACCATGACGGATTTGAAAATTACTTAAATACTCTAATTTGTGAGCAGCCCAATGGCCAAAATCAAGTGGTCTTGCAGAACCTAATTCAAATGGATCACCACTCGAAATATGTTTCATGTGTAAATCTGCACAACGATAAATTTGTTCTGTCATCACTTTTTCATCACGCGCACACATATCGGCAGCGTGATTTTCTAGCCATTCAAAAAAGTCGAGGTCTTTAATCAAAGCAACTTTAACCGCCTCTGCAATCCCTGATCTCCAATCTCTTTCATTTAGGGTTTTCAGTAAATTTACATCATTGAATACGGCCACTGCTGGTGCAAATGTGCCTAAGAAATTCTTTTTTCCCAAATAATTAACTCCGTTCTTCACTCCAACACCTGAATCGTTTTGAGAAAGTACTGTACTCGGAATACGAATAAATTTAACTCCTCTGTGTGAAATGGCCGCAGCATATCCACTCATATCTAAAAATGCCCCTCCACCTATGCAAGCAACAAATGAATGTCGATCTATGCGATGTTCATCTATTGCTCTAACAACCTCTTCGTAATACCGAGGGTCATTTTTACAAATTTCTCCACCAGGTAAAACCAAGATTTCTGGTGCCAAATCAGCTATGGGATACGTTTTAAAATAGGATATTATTTCAGTCGTTAATTCAATATGTGCATCGGCCACACCTTTATCAACAACAAATAAAATTCTTTTTCTGAAATCTGCTCGACCAAAATTGGAGATAAATTCCTTGAAAAGGGTATTGCTATCTTGAAATAGCCCTTTTGTGAAAAAAACCTCATATTGAAAAGGCACTTGAAAACTTTGTTTTAATGATTGCATATAGTTCTAAGTAACGGCAAAATATTTTCCTAATCGAATAGATAATGGCAATAAAGCTACTACTAAAATTGCTAAATACCATTGGTCTGAAGTACTAATCCATGCTGCGTTCATTATAATAAGGGACAATACTCCTGCTTTAACTGTTTTTCCTATATTTGGACCTATAGGATGTTTAATTGCCTTGAATAAAGGCACATATAATAGATATGCATGAAATCCAATGAATGGCAAAATGAACACTAATTTATCATGCTCCAAAGCAAAATTTAGTTGGGCTAATTGAACCGAAATAAATAAAATTCCAGCTATCCATAAAGGCCAGGGACGACTTCCATGTACTTCGCCTCTACTCACCAAAGTAATGGCAAAAATATAAATTAATGGAACAACCAATAATTCCCCAAATTCAATGATTTCTAATTCATACACGCTCATTCCTAGCATTAAATTAAAAGCTCTACATAAACCCATATTGAAAGGTCCAAAAAATGCATTATGCTTCGAAAATTTATCATAAAGGATGACTAAAACGACAATGAAACTAGCGATAATTCCAGAAAGTCGACTTTGTAAAAAGGCTAATGTAATTCCAAGTATTAGTAATAAAATCCCTCCCAGAATTGCTTGTTTTAACCCGATTCTTCCGCTTGGTAAGGCTCTCTCTGGTCTTTCGATTGCATCCAAATTACGGTCAAAAATGTCATTAAAAACAACTCCTCCTGCGTATAAACACATACTAGACATGCATAAAAATGTCAATGAGGAAATTTGATAATTTTTCCATCCAAATGTAAAACCAACAATGGCCATACCTGCTAAAATATCTGTTAGAGCAGTAATGACATTTGCTGGTCGAGTTAATTCCAAAAAGGCTCTTAATTTGCCCATTATTGAATAATTAAGGAATCTTTATTAACTCTTGGTTGTTGTCCACCTCTTAAAATAGTGTTGCCATTAAATTTTTGAGTTTGGTCTATACCCAATCCTCCAATAAAATCCGATTCATTTATTTGTCCACTTTGTGCAAAAGCATCTAAGGCATTTTGATAAGTTACTAATTGGATATCTTTTTCTGAAATACCTTTTATCTTCATCAATGCAGCCGTTTTTGGTATGGCTAATGGGTCTGAAATTCCCCAATCTGCAGCGGAATTAACCATGATTCTTTCTGGTCCATATTGTTTGACAATCTCCACCATTCGCTCATTACCCATTTTAGTAAATGGATAAATGGTGAAGGCAGCATAAAATCCTTTATCTAATACTGATTTGACAGTTTCTTCATTATTATGATCAATAATGACCATTTTGGGATCAATTCCGTGTTCCAAGGCAATAGCCATGCTTCTCTCTGTTCCTTGCTTTTTATCCCGATGTGGAGTATGCACTTGAACAGGTAAATGAAACTGTTTTGCTAATTCCAATTGAGCTCGATAGTATTTTTCTTCTAAAGCAGTTTGATCATCAAATCCAATTTCTCCCACTCCGACTACGCCTTCTTTTTGTAAATACAATGGCAAAATCTCCATTACTTCTTCAGCAAGTGCTTCATTATTAGCTTCTCTTGAATTTAATCCAATGGTACAATAATGTTTAATGCCAAATTGCGAAGAACGAAATCGTTCCCAGCCAACCAAACTAGCAAAATAGTCCTTGAATGATGATAATCCTGTTCTAGGTTGTCCCAACCAAAAGGCTGGTTCAATCAAAGCAACAACACCAGCATCTGCTAAGGCTTGATAGTCGTCTGTCGTTCTGGATGTCATGTGTACATGTGGATCAAAGAATTTCATTCCTTGTGTATATGTCTGAAAGCCTATTTCCACGGTATTGGCTACTTGCTGTTCTTCTGGACTTCCTTGAAAGTGAGAGGGGTTTTGTTGGTTATTTTGACACATAATCTTAGGCTGTATAAATGGGTTCTGGAATTTCTAATAATGACCAATCAAGTTTGGAATCTGAAGATTTTAGGTGTTTGTCTCTAAGGTGATTCAATAAGGCAGATTGAGATTCTTTCAAGACAATTTTGCCAGCAAGTACATCTCTTTCATTGCTTGATTCCAATAAATGTTCTAGGTCTTTTACTAAACCTGAAGTAATAAATGGGCTTACTAATCGCCAAACTTGCGATGGAACCCTTCGTCCAGCTGCCCATCTTTCATGAGCAAAGTCAGATAATGTATTTGCCAAATGTTGATTAGATCTATTATTGAGACCGTAAATTCGGTGAATACCTTTATCATTGAAAATACATTTTAATACAATTTGATTCCAAGCTAGCTCTGAAAAATAGGTGGCTGGGTATGGGTTGCCAAAAGCAATTGAATCAAAAATGATTCCAATGTTGGATCGAATGGCATCCGTTGCTTTTAAAAGCCATTTTTCGGGATAAGGTAAAATAGGGAATGCAGCGTATAATGCTACAGATTCGTTCATTTCTGCCGTTTCGAAAAGTAAATTAATTTGTTGAATATATGTTTGCTCTGTGTCTACTTTTGATCCAATCAGCGCTATGAAATAAATTCTAACCAATTGGTCCAATGAGATTTCATCCAACTGCCAACCTTGGACGATATGATTCAAATCCAATGAAAAAAAACTTTTTTGGATAAATCGAGGAGTAGCTACAAATGCGTAAGATATACCTTTTGCATCTAATTGCGATTTAGAAGTAATCCATTCTAGTTCTGAAGAACTAGCTTTGGATTCAATAATTTCGAATAGTTTTTCAATAGGTTTCAATACTTAATTTTAATTAAATTGTAATAAGAACGAATTTAATAAATAATCATTAAAAATAAGTAGTGTTTGTGAGGTATTGATTTTTATCATTTTTTTGAAATTATTTAGGAGGTCTTTTTTAGATAATTTTTTTTACAAATAAATTCCATTTATTTTTGAATTCTGTTTGAAATTATTAGTCATTATCTTAATCACTACCTCGATGCTTCCATTTTCAAAATCATTTTTCAAAGTTCTATTTTTGATTTGTAATGTCTTGATTTTTTCGTCAATCAATGCCCAAATAAATGATTTAACTTACAAAGCATTTCGTTCCTACTCTTTTCCAAGTGAGTTAATTAGCTCAAAAAATGGAGATAAAATTGCTTGGGCAATGGATGAACAAGGGGTTAGGAATATTTATGTAGCTTCATCGCCTAATTTTGTGGCCAGAAAATTAACCAATTATACAATAGACGATGGTCAAGAATTGACCTCAATATCCATCACGGATGATGGTAAATGGCTATTGTTTGTAAAAGGAGGGGACCACGGTGCGAACTTTAATCCTGAATTACCTATCAATACGAATTCAAATGTGGAAGTCCAAAATGTAAAAGTCATTCAAGTGCTTTTTGATGGAGGGAGCCAAAGAATCATTGGAGACGGAGATTTTCCAAAATTGTCACCCAAAAGTGATCAAGTCGTTTTTATCAAAAACAATCAACCTTGGATTTGTAAACTCGATACGGTCTCTGGAGAAGATTTTTTTGATATTCCTCGTCAATTAGTCAATACTACAGGTAAAGTAAGCGATTTACAATGGTCACCCAATGGTAAAAAATTGGCATTTAAAGTAGATAGAAACACGCATTCTATGATTGCTGTATTTGAACTGGGTAAAGATAATTTACAATGGATACAACCTTCATTTGCAAGAGATACTTCTCCAAGATGGTCTCCTGATGGTAGCAAAATTGCTTTTGTGCGCATGAATGCGATCGGTGGGTCAGTAGATTCTTTGTCTCAAAGAAGTTTAGTTCCTTGGTCTATACGTATTTCTGACATTGACTTCAAAAAATCAAAATTAGTATGGGAATCCCCTAGGACTTTCCGAGGGTCTTTTCCACGGACGCACGGTGGAGCTAATTTAATGTTCCCCCAAAATGAGTTAGTCACTTTTACTTCTTCTCATGACAACTGGCCCCATATTTATAGTATTTCAACCAATGGAGGTAAACCCTTATTGCTAACTGTCGGGGATTACATGGTAGAGCATTTGTCTTTAAATGCAGATAAGAATCATCTATTATTTAGCGCAAATTTCGGTTCTGACCCTTCAGATTCAGATAGAAGGCATATTTTAATGGTATCTGTTGATAAAGTGGATGTGAAAAATGTGACAAATGGAAAAGGAAATGAATGGACAGCAGTTTCAATCAATAATTCTCTAGGTTTAGCTTTTATCGGTTCAAGTGCCACAAAAGTTCCAGCGGTGATGGTTAAAAATAATCAACAAGTCGAACCTATTTCGATAACTTCCAAATTACAAAAAACTGATTATCCTGAAAAGAATTTAATCGTTCCGAATCCAGTGATTTTTAAATCATTAGATGGTCAAATAATTCATGGTCAAATTTTTGATAATGGAGATGGAAAATCGAATAAGCCGGCAGTCTTGTTTGTTCATGGTGGACCTGCCCGACAAATGCTCTTAGGATGGCATTATTCAGATTATTATGCAAATGCGTATGCTTTGAATCAATACTTGGCCAATTTAGGTTTTGTGGTATTATCGGTAAATTATCGTTTAGGCATAGGTTATGGTTATGATTTTCAAAATCCAGCTAGTCCATTGGCCGCTACTGAATATTATGATATTAAAGCCGCAGGTGAATTTTTAGCGCATCAATCGAATGTGAATCCTAAGAAAATGGGTATTTATGGAGGCTCTTATGGCGGATATTTAACAGCTCTCGCTTTAGGTAGAGATTCTAAATTGTTTGCGGCGGGTGTAGATATACATGGAGTGCATGATTGGTCATCAAATTTACAAGAACAATTATTTACCTTTGGGAATAAACGTGTGCCAGATGCTGAATGGGCAGCATCTTTAGTTTACCGTTCATCGCCAATATCTAGCATTTCAACCTGGACTTCACCTGTTTTAATTATTCACGCTGACGATGATAGAAATGTACGGTTCGAACAAAGTGTTGATTTATACAATCGTCTTCTAAAGAAAAAAGTAGATGTTGAAAGCATGGTTATTGTCGATGATACTCATCATTGGATGAAATTTGAAAATGTTATTCAGGTTTTTCAAGCAACGGCTGATTTTTTAAAGGTTCGTTTATTGAAATAGGTTTAGCAGTCTTTTTCCTTTAATTTTGCAAAATGGATGTAAGAGAAAGACCTATTACGGATTGGTTGCCTTTGACAAAGAAGGAGCTTGAAAAAAGAGGCTGGGATGAACTAGACGTTATTCTAATCTCTGGAGATGCCTATGTTGATCATCCAGCTTTTGGTACAGCTGTAATCGGACGGATTATGGAAAGTGAAGGTCTAAAAGTAGGAATTGTAGCTCAACCTAATTGGCAAGATGATTTACGAGATTTTAAAAAATTAGGAAAACCTAAATATTTCTTTGGCGTCACTGCGGGTTGTATGGATTCAATGGTCAATCATTACACCGCTAATAAACGTTTGAGATCCAATGATTCTTATACGCCAGGAGGAGAGGCAGGTTTTAGACCTGATTATGCAACTACCGTTTATACCAAGATTTTAAAAGAACTTTATCCAGACGTTCCCGTTCTAATCGGAGGTATTGAAGCTTCATTACGAAGAGTTACTCATTATGATTACTGGGCTGACAAGTTATTTCCATCTATTTTGGTGGATTCAGGTGCAGACATGTTGGTCTATGGAATGGGTGAGCAGCCTTTACGTGAGATTATTCGTGGGGTAAAACAAGGATTTTCTTTGAATGAACTCACTTCCATCAATCAAGTAGCATACTTACAAGACAACAAGCTTCCCGTTGTTACAGTGGAAAATGTTGAAACAGTAGAATTAAATAGTCATGAGGTATGTTTAGAAGATAAAATTAAATATGCATCTAATTTCAAGATTGTTGAAGTTGAATCTAATAAGTGGCAAGCTAATCGGATTATTCAAAAAGTAGGGGATCAATTATTGGTGATCAATCCACCCTTTAAGACAATGGAAGAGGTAGAAATGGATAAATCATTCGATTTGCCATATACCCGTTTACCTCATCCAAAATACAAGAAACGCGGGCCAATACCCGCCTTTGAAATGATTAAATTCTCCATCAATATGCATCGTGGATGTTTTGGTGGTTGTAGTTTTTGTACGATTTCTGCGCATCAAGGTAAATTCATAGCATCCAGAAGTGAAAAATCGATCATGAAAGAGGTGGATATTATTGTTCAACAACCAGATTTTAAAGGTTATATTTCTGATTTAGGTGGCCCATCTGCGAATATGTACCGAATGAAAGGAAAAGATGAATCGATTTGCGCTAGATGTTCAAGCCCAAGTTGCATTCATCCAGTTATTTGTTCTAATTTGGACACATCTCACAAACCTTTAACAGATATTTATAGAAAAGTAGATGCGCATAAAGGTGTAAAAAAAGCTTTTGTGGGTTCTGGAGTTCGTTATGATTTGTTAGTGGATGATTTCAATAAGAATAATCAAGATGGTAATCATGATGAATATATGGAGCAATTGATTACTAGGCATGTGTCTGGTCGTTTAAAAGTTGCCCCCGAACATACATCTGATGCAACCTTACGTGTCATGAGAAAACCATCCTTTAAATATTTCAGAAAGTTTAAAGAAAAATATGATGAAATATCCGCTAAACATAATTTGAGACAGCCTTTAATTCCTTATTTTATTTCTTCTCATCCTGGATGCGAGGAGGTTGATATGGCAAACTTAGCTGCAGAAACGAAGGATTTAGGTTTCCATTTGGAACAAGTTCAGGATTTTACTCCTACACCCATGACAGTTGCAGAGGTAATTTATTATTCAGGTGTTCACCCTTATACCTTGCAACCAATAAAAACAGCAAAAACAAAAGAGGAGAAGCAAAATCAAAACAAATATTTCTTTTGGTACAAAGCTGAGTTTAAGGATTGGATAAGAAATCGTTTGACGCAATTAAAAAGACCTGATTTAGCTCAAAAATTACTTGGATTTCGAAATAAAAATCAGTCCTATAAACAATAACTAATCGTTTCATTCAAGCGAAATTTTGACAACATGGAAGTGAAAGATAGTAATGGGAATCTGTTGAACCCTGGTGATTCAGTAATAGTTACTAAAGATTTAAAGGTAAAAGGTTCTTCTGGTGTTATCAAAAGAGGAACTACCATTCGTAACATTAATTTAACAGATGATGAAGATGAAATTGAAGGTAAAGTTGAAAAAACCATGATGGTTTTGAAAACTTGTTTTTTGAAAAAGGTTTAGTCTATTTCTTCGTCAATTTCATCCAAATCCGATTCATCTTTGAGCAAGTCAGGGTGAATCTTTTTTGTGGTATTTATTCCCATTTTTCTTAAATTTTGGGCTCTAATAATTAAATTACCTCTACCTGAACTTAATTTATTCAAAGCTAATGAATGTGCTTCTTCTGCTTTCTGTATGTGCTTACCTATGTCCTGTACATCTAATGTGAAAGCCACAAATTTATCGTATAATTCCCCTGCTTTTTTTGCAATTTCCACGGCATTTTTTGTTTGATTTTCAGTTTTCCAAACTGAGGCAATAGTTCGTAAGGTTGCCAATAAAGTACTAGGGGAGACCAATACTATTTTTCTTTCCCAAGCGAAGTTAAATAAAGATGTGTCTTGACTTATTGTTGCTACAAAACCCGATTCGATAGGAATAAATAGAAGAGTGAAATCTGGGCTAGTTAATCCAATTCCAGTATGATAGTCTTTTGCTGATAATTCTTTAATATGATTTTTTAAGGAATCAATATGCGCTTTTAAGGCTATTTCTTTCTCATTACTTCCATCCTCTGCGCTTGTGTATCTGTCAAATGATACCAATGATACTTTACTGTCAATAATCAAGTTTTTATGATCAGGTAAGAATATGACGGCGTCTGGTTTGATTGTTTCACTCGCCTGATTTTTTGTTACAAATTGTGTTTCGTATTCGCGTCCTTTTATTAGTCCAGAACTTTCCAAAACGCGTTCCAAAATCATTTCACCCCAATTTCCTTGTGTTTTATTAGATCCTTTAAGGGCGTTCGTTAAGTTTTCTGTTTTTTCAGTAACTGTATGATTCAATAAAGTTAGCTGCTTTATTTGCTCCAAAAGAATTGAACTTTGTTCCGTACTAGATTTTTGATTTTCATGAACTCTGTTTTCGAACTCTTTTAATTTTTCTTTTAATGGATCTAGGACATATTTTAATTTAATATCCTGTTGTTCATTGAGTGTTTTCGCTTGTTTTAAGATAGTTTCATTGCTGATATCTGTCAAAATTTTACGCATTTTAACTTCATCATTACTTAGATGTTCAATTCTGTCCAATAGAGATTGATTTTGACCTTTGTAAAAAGCAATCTCACCAAATAGTTTTTTGGACTCAGCTTCTAAGTTATCTTTTTTGGAGAGTTCCGTTTCAAGTAATTTAATTCTATCGAGTGCAACTTTTAGTTTTACTTGGCTAAAAAAGTAAACTAACAGACCGCAGAAGAAAGCACTTAAAATGATGTAAAAAAAGAAAGTCATGAGTCGATGTTTGAGATAGGAAAGATAATTTATAAGACAAAAAAAAGCCAGTCAGAAACCGGCTCATTTTTAAAATACCTAACCACTAATAATCTTTAATATTTTTATTCTAGTTTTCACTAGCGTTATATTCTGGTACAAAATTAATAAATAAAAATTGAAATTCGGACATACTTGTGTAAAAAAAATTAATTTTATGAAAATTATTGAATAACCTTTGATTCTTTCTTTATGTCAAAAAAATCTTCAACAAGCAATCTTGTTATATTTCAACTATTTCTTTTTTCAGTAGTTTTTTTCATGTCTTGTAATCAATCTAACAAACAGTCTGAAAAAGTTTTAACCGCAAATGACTTAACTCTAATCATGCAACAAAAAGCTTGGGAGGAAAGTTCTGATTTTGTTAAAAAAATTACAATGTCTCCTAAAGGCTTGATTCGTGGCGTTGATTGGGGGCTGTCTTTAAACGATCTTAAGGAAACGGTAGAGTTGTCAGAGGTACAACCTAATCAAGGAAAATCGTACACTCAATACCTAGATGATTCGGATTTAAATTTTGTAGATATTACCTATTTACAAAGAGAAGGTCAATCTATTCACGAAATATCATTAGATATTTTTTTAGAAAACAAGGAGGATGTAACTGAATTGATCAAAGAGTTGAGTGATTTCTTGAATTTGAAATTTGGAAAATCTAATGTATTAGGATCAAAAGTCATTTGGTCTAAATACAAAAATACCCAAATCCAACTAGAAGATGTAAGTACTTCTAAGGATTTAGGTATAAAAGTTGTATTTAAAAAAGTTCCTTAAACCTTGAAAATCCAATTTCTGGTATCTTCAACCTCTCCTAAACGAATTTGGTTGATTTCTTTAAAAACTTTAGTTGAGAAGTCGCTTTCCTTTTTATCTGGGAGTTCGTAGTCCTGACCATCAAAACCAATGGTGCAGATCGGAGCGATAACAGCCGCAGTCCCTGCTCCAAAAGCTTCCGTAACCGAACCATCTTTAATACCTTCAACTAATTCTTTGACGGATAATTGACGTTCTTCAACTTTCAATCCCCAATCTTTGGCAATTTGGATAACAGATTTTCTTGTAACTCCATCCAAAATTGTATCACCAGTAGGAGCAGTTACTATTGCGCCGTTGATGACAAACATAAGATTCATAGTGCCAGCTTCTTCTACCAATTGATGGGTAGCAGCATCGGTCCAAATGATTTGATCGTAACCATCTTTATTAGCTAGTTGAGTTGGATACAATGAGCCACCGTAATTTCCGGCATTTTTTGAGAAACCAACACCTCCTTTAGCTGCACGAATGTATTTTGTTTCAACTCTTACCCTCAAGGGTTTAGCATAATAAGATCCAACTGGACAGTTGAAAATAATAAATTTATAGGTCGTTGAGGGGGATACACCTACATATTCATCTGTTGCAAACATAAATGGACGAATATACAATGAACAACCTTCTTTATCGGGTACCCACGATTTATCTAATTGCAAAAGCTGTTTTAATCCCCCCAAAAATAGTTCTTCAGGCACTTCAGGCATACACATCCTAAGCGCAGATTTATTAAATCGCTTGAAATTCTCCTCTGGCCTAAACACTAAAACATCATTGTTTTTAGAACGATAGGCCTTCATTCCTTCGAAAATAGCTTGTCCATAATGTAAAGACATCATAGCAGGTTGGTAAGAAAGCGGTCCATAGGGTTGAATAGAGACTGACTGCCAAGCTCCATTTGCATATTCAGCAACCAACATGTGGTCAGCAAAAATTCTTCCAAAAGATAAATTATCAAAATCAATTTCATCAATTCTCGATTTTGATATGGGGTTAATATTCGTTTGCATAAATTTTAAGTTTTACTACTTACCTGAATTCCATGCTATCTCAGGGATAGATAAAGAATGATGCAAATAGCGGCATACCATAAATAAATAATCTGATAATCTATTTAGAAACGCAACAGCTGTAGCGTAATTTTCATTATTGTCATTTTGAACCCATTTTATCAAACTTCTTTCAGCTCTTCTACAAACTGATCTACAAATCTGTCCAATAGCTATGCTTTCTGCACCTCCAGGTAAAATGAAAAAGCGCATAGGCTCTATTTGCTCATCAATCTCATCAATCATCTTTTCTAAAATTAAGATATCTTGTAATGAAATTAATTTCATATTACCCAAATACTCCTTATTATCGCTCGCTACGTGAGCTCCTAACACAAATAAACTGGATTGGATTTGAAGTAAATTAGAAGATAAAGTTCCTGAAATTTTACAAATTAATAGTCCCAAATGGCTATTTAATTCATCGATATCTCCGAGAGCATCCATTCTGAGTTCAGATTTGGAAACATCTTTGCCGTCGGCCAAACGAGTAAAACCTTTATCGCCATTTTTTGTATAAATCGACATATGTTAGAAATTTATCTTTACAAAGCTACTTTTTTAGTGAATTAATAGCAAGAAAGAAGTATAAATATCCGTTTTGATAATTAAAGAAAATAAAGATTAGGTCAATAAGGATTTCAAGCCTAATTTCGTAGTAAATTAATTCGTTGTTATGTCGATAGATCATTTTTTATCTAGATTTTGGAGAGTTTTATCCATCATTGGTTTTGGTATTACCTTACTTTTTATATATAGAGGTTTACCTGATCCAACCGCTGTTCATTTTGGTGAAACGGGTAGAGGAGATGGTTTTTTGCCCAAAGAAGAAATTTTTTATTTGACTTCTGGTGTTATAATTGTTTTGAATGTTTTAATGTTGATGTTGATCAATAGTGTTAAGAAGTTGCCTTCTCATTTATTTACCACTGGAGTATTTCGCGTTTTTACGTCAAAAGGAGATGCGCAAGTTCATGCTATATGTATTCATTGGTTGCATTTTTTTCCTGCTTTAGTCAATACTTTTATTATTTTGGCATTAAGAGCCCTCTTGATGTTAAATGATTCAAGAAGTTATTCCAACGATTACAGTTACTTAGGCTCTCTTGGTATCATTTTATTTCTGTTGTGGTTGTTGTATTTACCTATCCGACTATTTTCCTTACCTATATTTAGTGAAGAATAATGCAATTTAATATTCCGCAGATTTTCATTCAAGACTTTGATTACAACATAAGTAATGATAAAATCGCACTTCATCCAAAGGATAAAAGGGATTTGTCAAAGTTATTAGTGTACCGTCAAGGACAATTCCAGCATTTAATATTTAATCAATTATCTTCTGTTTTACCTGAAAATAGTTTTTTGATTTTTAATAACACCAAAGTCATTCCTGCACGTATTTTTCTGAAAAAATTGACAGGAACAAATATCGAATTGTTTCTACTTCGGCCTTTTAATTCAAATGAACTGACCGAACAGATTTTGTATTCACAAAGTGAAATTCAATGGGAATGTTTAGTAGGCAACAAGAAAAGGTGGAAGGATTCTGAAATCTTGATTGAAACAATTGACATCGAAGGTTTGGAAATCACTTTGGAATTCAAATGGCTTGATAGAGAAAATAATATTGTTCAAATTAATTGGAATCATATTTGTTCCTTTGCTGAAATATTAAATGTCTTAGGTAATATTCCATTGCCTCCCTATATAGAAAGAGAGAATATTGAAATTGATAAAGAACGTTATCAAACAGTTTTTTCAAAGGAATTAGGTGCTGTGGCGGCACCTACAGCAAGTTTGCATTTCTCAGATGAGCTTATCCAGGAATTAACTGATAGAGGTGTAAAATCTGATTATTTAACATTGCACGTTGGAGCAGGGACTTTTTTGCCTGTTAAGGTGGATCAAGTAGGCGAACATCCGATGCACAGAGAACAATTGGTTTTTTCTTATTCGATGATTCAATCGTTGTTGGAGCATCAAGGTCCTTTTATCCCCGTTGGCACAACCTCTTTGAGAGCATTAGAAAGTTTATATTGGTCAGGTATTTATTTGATTGAAAATAATTTCCTGCTTAATGGTTTTCTGACGATTCAAAAGCAATTTGCTTATCAAGTCCGAGAAAAAAGAACGAATGTAGAGGCATTACGCGCTGTATTGTCCTATTTAGATGAAAATAAATTAGATAAATGGATTGCCGAAACTGAACTATTGATTATGCCTGGATATCAATTTCATTTTTGTGATGCTTTGATTACCAATTTTCATCAACCTAAATCTACGTTATTGGTATTAATCTCTGCGATAGTTGGGGATGCTTGGAAGAAGATTTATCGGACCGCAATGGAGACCGATTACCGTTTCTTTAGTTACGGAGATTCATCCATTTTATTTAATAATGCTAAATAATCAATCAAGATTACTTATTTTTGTTGCCATTTTAATCATTATATTCAATCAAAATGTTTGGAAATTTTATAGAAGAATTACGTTGGAGAGGCATGTTGCATGACATGATTCCTGGTTTGGAAGAGCAATTGAAAAAAGAAATGACCGTAGCCTATATTGGCTTTGATCCAACTGCCCCAAGTTTACATATTGGAAATTTAGCGGCGATTATGCTTTTAAAACATTTTCAAATATGTGGCCATAAGCCAATTGCTTTGATTGGAGGCGCGACAGGAATGATTGGTGATCCATCCGGTAAAAGTGCTGAGAGAGATTTTTTAGATGAGGATACTTTAAGGTTGAATCAAATTGGTATTAGAGGTCAATTAGAGAAATTTTTGCTTTTTGATTGTGGTATTAATTCCGCTGAATTAGTTAATAATTATGATTGGTTTAAAGAGTTTTCATTTTTAGGTTTTTTGCGAGAAGCAGGAAAATTCTTGACAGTTAATTATATGATGTCAAAAGATTCTGTTAAAAAGCGATTAGAAACCGGTATTTCATTTACAGAGTTTTCATATCAATTACTTCAGGGGTATGATTTTTACCATTTGTACAAAAACAAGAATGTTCGTTTACAAATGGGTGGTTCTGACCAATGGGGGAACATTACAACTGGAACAGAAATTATCAGAAGAAAAGAAGGGCATGATGAAGACGCGACAGAAAGGCTTACTTTTGCTTTAACTACACCTTTGGTTACGAAGGCTGATGGAACAAAATTTGGAAAATCAGAATCTGGTAACGTTTGGCTGGATGCTTCCAAGACAAGTCCTTATGAGTTTTACCAGTTTTGGCTAAATGCAACCGATGCAGATGTAGCACGATTGGTTCGTGTATTTACCTTACACACGAAAGAGCAAATTGAGCAATTAGAAAAAGAACACTTAGAAGCTCCACATTTGCGAATTTTGCAGAAAGCGATTGCTGCTGAAGTTACAACTCGGGTGCATGGTGAGCAAATGACTCAATTAGTGATTGAGGCTTCGTCTTTATTGTTTTCTAAAGATGCGGTAGAATTACTATCCAATGCTTCGTCAGACCTAATTGCACAGCTCCCAATTATTGAAGCTAATATGGGTGATAATTCATTGTTGGAGTTATTGACAGGTAGTACTAACAATATAATTTTCAGCTCAAATGGAGAAGCTCGAAAAGCAATTCAAGGAAATGCTGTTAGTGTCAATAAAGTGAAAGTGACAGATCCGTTGAAAAAATTGGATAAAACAGATTTGATTAAAAATAGATATATTTTAATCGGTAATGGAAAGCAGAAGAATTATATACTGTCTATCAGTTAGATAGCCAATTTGAAAAATATTTTTCAAATTTATTTATTCATTTCTTTTGTATAAGTTTTGGTATTTAAAAAATAAACCTACATCTTTGCACTCCCAATTGCTAACAAAAGGTTGTTAGCACATAGTGAGGAGATATAATTGAGTGGAAAGAGGCGCAGTCTTCTGAAGACTAATTGAAG
>Ga0114962_10000542_pt1 | contig 33614 bp, 42 predicted proteins | sample C_130820_MF_Meta_FD_87017 | JGI IMG/M metagenome (GOLD analysis project Ga0114962, IMG submission 87017) | Freshwater microbial communities from Lake Croche, Canada to study carbon cycling - C_130820_MF_MetaG | ecosystem: Environmental > Aquatic > Freshwater > Lake | place: Lake Croche, Canada...
AAACCGCTGGAGCGGGTGAAGGGAATCGAACCCTTGTCGTAAGCTTGGAAGGCTTCTGCTCTACCATTGAGCTACACCCGCTTCGCACAAGTACTACCACTACTTTTCAAACTTGGTGGTGGGGGAAGGATTCGAACCTTCGAAGGCAGAGCCGTCAGATTTACAGTCTGATCCCTTTGACCGCTCGGGAACCCCACCGGACCGAACCCGCAATTCTGGTGGTTTAGGAGTCTGAAGTCAAGAGCTAACTTTGGTGCCGGTAGCAAGAATCGAACTCGCGACCTTCTGATTACAAATCAGCTGCTCTACCAACTGAGCTATACCGGCCATAAAACTATTTGACTACGCGCAAGCGGGCTCGCCCTTTGGGGCCTCCCGGTTTGTCGTCTGATGGGCTTTCATCCGCTTCAGCTGAGACCGTGGATTTTTTAGAAGAGGTGGATGCTACCACTGGAAATGGCTTTTGAGAGCCCTCACCTAAATTATTATCCGACAAAATCTCCTGATCATCCGCAACGCTCGGACTATCTTGTGCGGCACCTTCAGCGACAGACTCAACTGGAAAAGCCAATCCCTCTCCGTTTTCACGAGAAAAAATGCCCGTTACAGCCCCAATCGGCACCAAGACTTCACGTGAAACCCCATTAAATCGAGTGTAAAAAGCGACTTCATCATTGCTAATCGTAAAATGTCGGGTAGCGTTTGATCCTATATTCAAGACGATGACGCCATCTTTAACATGCTCGAGAGGTACGCGAGTATTTCCATCCACCTTTACGCTCAAATAAGGCGTGAAGCCATAATCTATGCACCATTGGTACATAGCGCGCAGCAGATAAGGCTTGGTGGACGGTTGTGTCACTTACGCATGGCCTTTTCCGAAGGCGTCATTGAATCGATGAAAGCCTGACGGGAAAAGAGACGTTCGGCATATTTGAGCAACGGAGCTGCCGTTCGGGGCAAATTGATCTGATAATGATCTAATCGCCACAACAAGGGCGCAATTGCCACGTCCAGCATTGAGAACTCGTCACCCAACATGTATTTTTGCTTCTGATTAGCGAAGATCGGGGACATTCGCAACAAGAAGTCGCGAATTGCTGTTCTTGCCTTCTCAGCATTTTTTGCGGTTCCGCTCTCTAGAATCTCAACTTGGCTGAACAATTCGATCTCAAAGTGGTACAGCGACAAACGAGCACGAGCACGCATAACCGGATCGGCAGGCATCAATTGCGGATGCGGAAATCGCTCATCAATGTACTCATTGATGATATTGGATTCATAAAGATGCAGGTCTCGCTCAACCAAAATTGGCAGGCGATTAAATGGGTTCATCACTGCAATTTCTTCAGGTTTATTGAATAAATCAATATCCGCGATATGGAAATCCATCCCTTTCTCGTATAGCACAAAGCGGCAGCGCTGACTAAAAGGGCAAGTGGTACCCGAATAGAGTGTCATCATAATATGGGTAGGCCTCTCTAGTGAAAAACCGGCGGGCACATTAGTCCGCCGGTCTTGGGGGTGGAAACAACCCTAATTGATCACGGCGGCTGAACCGCCGATGGGGTCAATTAGTGGATATCTTTCCAGAACTCTTTCTTTAAAGCTAGCGTTACAAAAAAAGCCAGAACGAAGAAGAATATCGCTAATACACCGATTTGGATACGTGTTGATTTCGCCGGCTCAGCCATCCAAACCAGATAATTCACTAAATCAGCCGTGAATTGACTGTACTCCGCTTCGCTCAATTTGCCGGGATGAACGAGCTTAAGGGATTTTGCTCCTTCCTCACCCACCATGTTTTGTACACCCTGCAACTCGTACAAGACATGCGGCATACCAACATTGTGATAAACCGTGTTATTCCAACCTGTGGGTCGGGATGGGTCTTTGTAGAAACCCCGCAAATAGGAATACAACCAATCTGCACCGCGAACTCGCGCTTCTACTGACAAGTCAGGAGGGGGGTTTCCAAACCAGGCTTTCGCATCCGATTTATCCATGGCTACAGTCATCGTATCGCCGATTTTCTCAGAGGCGAACATCAGATTGGCTTTAATTTCCTCTTCACTTAAGCCGATATCGGTCAAACGACTGTAGCGTAAGTATTGAGCAGAATGGCAACTTTGGCAGTAGTTAGCAAAAGCGCGCGCACCGCGCTGAAGAGACGCTTTATCGCCTTCAACAATGGGCGCACGCTCTAGTGTCAGTTCTTCATGTGCTAGAACGGGCTGACCAGCCAATCCAGCGCTGAGCGCTGTCAGTGCAGCCAAAGAAAACAGCAGTTTCATCAAACGAGAATGTTGTTTCATGAAGTCACCCGATCTGGCGCTTGGCGAGATTTGTCCATACGTGTGTAAATAGGCATGAGCAGAAAGAACGAGAAATAAATTACCGTACAAATTTGAGAAGTAGGATTCACATACCAAAGGTTAGGATCCTGCGTACCCATGTATCCCAAAATCAAGAAAGCAGTAATGAATAGCCCAAATGCTGTCTTGTAAAGTGTTCCACGATAACGAATCGATTTAACAAGGCCACGATCCAACCAAGGTAGCGCCAAGAAAATCATGACCGCGGCACCCATTGCAATCACACCCAATTGTTTTTGGGGAATCGCGCGCAAAATGGCATAAAACGGCGTGAAATACCAAACTGGGGCAATGTGAGGAGGGGTCTTCATCGGATCGGCAGGGATGAAGTTGTTGGCTTCTAAAAAGTACCCCCCCATCTCAGGAGCAAAGAACACCACCGCTGAGAAAATTCCCAAGAACACTGACACACCCACCAAATCTTTGAGTGTGTAGTAAGGATGGAAATTAATGCCATCTAAGGGCTTATGGGTAACTGGATCCTTGTGCTTCTTGATTTCGACACCATCGGGATTGTTAGAACCCACTTCATGCAGGGCAATGATATGAACTAACACTAACCCCACTAGCACCAAGGGCAGTGCGATGACATGGAATGCGAAGAAGCGGTTCAAGGTTGCATCAGAAACCACAAAGTCACCGCGAATCCAAAGCGCTAGGGGTGGACTGATCGCATCAAACAAAGAAATGATGACCTGCGCGCCCCAGTACGACATTTGCCCCCAAGGAAGCAGGTAGCCCATAAATGCTTCACCCATCAGGCAAAGATAAATGGCCATACCAATAATCCAAACTAACTCGCGCGGTTTACGATAGGAGCCATACATCAAGCCACGACACATATGCAGGTAAACCACAACAAAGAACATTGAGGCGCCGGTTGAATGCATATAACGAATCAACCATCCGTAGTTCACGTCGCGCATGATGTACTCAACTGAAGCAAACGCATAGCGCGCATCAGGTTTGTAATTCATGGTCAAGAAAATTCCCGTAACCAATTGAATCACCAGCACCAACATAGCTAATGAACCGAAGTAGTACCAGAAATTAAAGTTTTTAGGAGCGTAGTACTCAGAAATGTGATCGCGCCACAAAGACGACATAGGGAAACGCGCGTCGATCCATTGCGTCACTTGAGCTAATTTAGTGTTTTCAGATGCGGTGCTCATTCATTAAGCTCCTTTGGATTTGTCCGCACCCACAAGCAGACGGCCATCTGCCAAATACATGTGGGGAGGAATACGCATATTGAGCGGGGCTGGCACGTTTTGAAAAACACGTGCAGCCATATCGAATTTGGAACCATGACATGGGCAGAAGAAACCGCCCGGCCAATCTTCACCCATTCCCGCGGCATTTCCCGCTTTCATGCGGTCCTGAGGTGAACACCCCAAATGCGTACAGATACCCACCACTACCAAAAGGTTAGGATGCTCTGCGGAAGACCGGTTAGGGTTCTTACAATATTCTGGCTGTTCTGAATTCTCTGAACCGGGATCACGAAGCCGATCAGCATTCTTAGCTAACTGCGCAAGCGTCTCTGGTGTTCGATTAACGACCCAAACCGGCTGGCCTCGCCATTCAGAGGTCATCATCATCCCAGCTTCGAGCTTGGAGACATCAATCTCAACTGGAGCGCCGGCTGCTTTAGCTCGAGCACTAGGCAGCATACTCATAATAAATGGGGTAGCCACAGCAGCAGCACCTGCGGCTCCAAGGGCGCCTGCGGCCCCGATCAGAAAACGGCGGCGACCGCCATTGTCCGAGTGCGAATCACTCATAGTGGAATCCTGTCATACGAAAAGATTGAACAAAACCCGCGAATTCTAACAAAGTATATCACTTACGTCCGTAAAAATATTGCAGTGCAACCAGTCTAATGACTCAAAGCAAAGGGAAGTTGTTCCCCAAAAGACTCGTTTTTTATTCTCTTTGCTGAGGCTTCCAGCGACTTGCTACCCATATACCTACTTCATACAACAAGCATAAAGGCACCGCGAGTAAGCTTTGTGAGACCACGTCAGGTGGCGTAAAAATAGCGCCAATGACAAAAGCCCCCACGATGACATAGCGGCGAATATCCCTCAAAAAAACCACAGATACCACTCCCAAACGAACTAACACCACGACCGCCACCGGAACTTCAAAGGTCACACCAAAAGCCATAAACATCGTCAAGACAAACCCCAAGTACTTATCGATGTCTGTCATCACTGCAACCCCCTCAGGGGCAGCTGCGGCTATGAACCCAAAAACAACTGGAAAAACAACAAAGTATGCAAAAGCCATCCCGGTATAAAAGAGAATGGTGCTAGAAACCACGAGTGGCAGCACCAAACGCTTTTCGTGGCTGTAAAGTCCAGGAGCAATAAAAGCCCAAGCTTGGTAAAGCAGGTAAGGAAGAGCAAGCAGAAAAGCTGCCATCATTGCGACTTTCATTGGGACAAAGAATGGAGTGGTGACCTCAGTAGCAATCATCTGGCCACCAGAAGGCAAAGCGCGCAACATCGGCAACGCTAGCAGGGTGTAAAGCTTATTGGAAAACGGAAGAAGGACGACAAGAATCGCCCCAATAGCAATCATTGAGCGAATCAGTCTAGTTCTAAGCTCAATAAGATGGGACATGAACCCCTCGAGCTTACTATCTAATTGCGTTTCATCGCTCACGCTTTATTCTCCAAAGCGTTTGCAATGGGGGTCACTGAATGAGAGGGTGTTTCCTCAGGGATCTCTAAAGCAAGATCTTGTTGAGTTGGCTCGAACACAGGCACTCTGGGGGCTAAAGAATCAGCACTCACCAAGTGATCCTTCACTTCTACTTGAATGCTTTGGAGATCTGTTTCGAGGCTTTTGGCGGCGTCCTGCAGATCATTTTGCACGCGGCGAAGCTCAGATAGTTCAACCTCACGCGCAATGTCAGCGCGAACTGCGGCCGCATAGCGTTGAATACGGCCCACGATCACCCCAGTGGTTCGTGCCACCTTGGGCAAGCGCTCCGGACCAATCACTACTAAAGCAACCACCCCAATAAGAGCGATCTCAGAAAAACTAAAATCAAACATGCGCGCCGATGCCCGGCTTAATGCGGGGGATGCTCCGATTTATCAGCAGGGATAGCCGGTTTGATATCGGTGGATTTGTTATTCGACTCACCCTGCGTTCCTTCAGGTCCTGCCATACCTTCTTTAAAGCTCCGCACAGCGCCACCCAAGTCTTTACCTGCATCTTTAAGTTTACGTGTGCCAAACACAAGTACCACAATAACCAGGACAATCAGCCAATGCCAAATGCTAAAGCTACCCATAAGTCTCTCTCTATCTTCTAGATCTTTAAGATCACGCCGATGCGACGGAATCAACAAGTGGGCGCAATTGAGCACCACCTAATACATGGGCGTGAATATGAAATACCTCTTGCCCACCCCCCTTTCCCGTATTGATGATGGTTCGAAAACCATCCGCTAAGCCTAATTCTTCAGCAATTTTAGGAGCAGCTAATAATATGCGTCCTAAGTCATCAGCGTGCGATTGATTGCAATCCGCCAAGGAAGCCACATGGATCTTTGGGATCACTAATACATGAACTGGTGCGGCGGGTTGAATATCGTAGAACGCATACAGATGGTCATCTTCATAAACCTTTCGGCTAGGAATAGCACCTGCGACAATCTTGCAAAAAATGCAGTCAGTCATGGTTATTTGTCCTGCGGACGCGCCGCTTTTTCGTCTATGCCAGAGACGCCTTCGCGGCGCTTAAGTTCCGCAATGACATCCCGAGGCCCCACACCAGAATGAGCCAACATCACAAGAGTATGAAACCATAGATCAGCGGTTTCTCTCACTAAATGCAGTGTATCACCAGACTTGGCTGCCAATATGGCTTCTACAGTCTCTTCCCCAACCTTGCGTAAAATAGCATCCTGACCCTTGGCATAGAGCTTTGCGACATAGGAACTCTCAGGGTCGGCCCCTTTTCTTGATTCAAGGGTAGCAGCAAGCTGCTCCAGAAAATCTTCACCAGACATGATTCAGGTCTCTCGCTCGACTTTCAGTCAATTTAAGGCGCTTTATAAAACTCAGCGGGATGTCGAACAACAGGCTCGCTCTCCAACCATATGCCACCATTCCATTTGCGATAAAAACAACTATGGCGGCCAGTATGGCAGGCAATCCCCCCTTCCTGTTCAACCTGCAGCACGAGCGCATCCCCATCGCAATCTAACTCCATGGACTTCACGCGTTGACGATGCCCCGATTCCTCACCTTTCCGCCACAAACGTGATCGACTTCGCGACCAGTAAGTTGCAAAGCCAGAATCAAGGGTTGCTTGCAAAGACTCCTGGTTCATCCAGGCCAACATCAGTACCCGTCCGGTGGAAGCCTCCTGAGCCACTGCAGCAACCAGGCCTTTCTCATCCCACTTGATTATTTCTAGGCCTGGGCTCATAAGCGCACCTCTACGCCTTGGTCAGCCAAGAAAGCTTTGGCACTTCCAACAGTATGCTCCCCGAAATGAAAAATACTCGCTGCGAGCACAGCATCCGCCTTACCGATCAAAATACCATCGGCTAGATCCTGCAATGAACCAACGCCACCGCTCGCAATGACAGGCACGGGGACCGCTTCTGATACTGCACGCGTTAAATCAAGGTCAAATCCACTGCGCGTTCCGTCACGATCCATGCTGGTAAGAAGAATTTCTCCCGCCCCTAAGCGACACACTTCTATTGCCCACTCAACCGCATCTCGCCCAGTCGCATTTCGACCACCATGGGTATACACCTGCCAACCACCTGTTGAAGGATCGCGTTTTGCATCGATCGCTACAACAATACATTGCGATCCAAAACGATCTGCAGAATCCATAATCAACCGTGGATCTAATACAGCCGATGTATTCATACTAATTTTATCGGCGCCAGCATTGAGTAAGGCCCGCACATCAGAAACCTCACGCACGCCCCCTCCCACAGTGAGGGGAATAAAAACTTGGGCACTCACCGCCTCAATGACCGAAAAAATCAAACCACGGTTATCAGAACTTGCAGTGATATCTAAAAACGTAACCTCATCTGCACCTTGATCGTCATATCTTCGGGCAACCTCTACAGGATCACCTGCATCACGCAAGCCAGTGAAGTTAACCCCTTTTACGACGCGACCCGCGTTGACATCCAAACAAGGAATGATGCGTTTCGCGAGGCCCATTTCTAGTCCAGGTTATAACGGGCACAAAGTGCATTCGCGGCCTGGAAGTCCAAGGTGCCTTCGTAAATAGCACGCCCCGTAATCACGCCCATGATTCCCTCATCCTGCACTTCACATAACCCTTGGATATCACTCAATTGAGACACGCCTCCGCTGGCAATCACAGGAATATGCAGGGCTTGAGCTAGTTTTACAGTCGCGTCTAGGTTGATTCCGCCCATCATGCCGTCGCGACCGATATCGGTATAAATGATGGCTTCAACTCCATAATCTTCATAACGCTTCGCCAAATCGATCACATCATGGCCCGTCATTTTTGACCAACCATCTACCGCTACTTTGCCATCTCGCGCGTCTAAGCCGACCATGATGTGGCCAGGAAAAGCATCACAAGCTTCGTGCAAAAAGCCTGGGTTTTTAATTGCGGCAGTACCTACGATGACCCAACTTACTCCGTCATCTAAGTAACGCTCGATAATTTCCAGACTACGAATTCCACCGCCCAATTGAATAGGCAGTTCATCTCCCAATTCTTTAATAATGTCGCGAATTGCGCCTTCATTAACCGGCTTTCCTGCAAACGCGCCATTCAGATCGACAAGATGCAAACGCTCAGCACCTAAGTCTTTCCATCGTCGCGCCATTTCTGAGGGATTTTCGGAGAACAGGGTGGCACCATCCATTTCGCCTTGCTTTAAGCGAACGCAGTGACCGTCTTTGAGATCAATGGCAGGAATAACAATCATGGTCGGACAATTACAGTTTTGAAGTTAATTTAAATCGCCCTAAGGCGCCCAGGTTAGAAAATTAGACAGGAGTTTTAATCCTGCCCGATCACTTTTTTCGGGGTGAAACTGAACAGCAAACAAACCATCTTGCGCAGCTGCACAAGCAAATTCAAAGGGATAAGCTGAATGTGCAGCAATCACTTTAGGGTGGTTAGGTTGAACATAGTAACTGTGCACAAAATAAAAACGGGTTCCGTCCTGAATACCTTCCCATAAGGGATGCGATTGACGGGGTTTAACTTCGTTCCAGCCCATATGCGGCACCTTAAGCCGCGCTCCTTTAGCGTCAACCATTCCCTCAGCGGGGAATTTTTTAACCTGACCAGAAAGAATCCCCAATCCAGCGGTATCCCCTTCTTCGGAGTGATCAAACAGTAATTGCAAACCTATACACAAGCCAAGGAAAGGTTTGTTTCTAGCCGCTTGCACCACCGCTTCTCTCAAACCTCGAGCATCAATTTCACGCATGCAATCACGCATTGCGCCTTGTCCCGGAAACACCACTTTATCCGCAGCAGCCACTCTATCTGGTTCACCACTCACCTCAATGGTGTGGCCATCCGCAACATATTCCAAAGCTTTGGCAACTGAGCGTAAATTGCCCATCCCGTAATCTACAACCACTACGTGGCTCATGATCGACTCACAGGGCGCCTTTGGTTGAGGGCAAGGTTCCAGCAGCACGAGGATCGGCTTCGACAGCCATCCTTAATGCACGCGCAAAAGCCTTGAATACCGTTTCAGCTTGATGATGGGAGTTTCTTCCGCGCAAATTATCAATGTGCACAGTCATACCCGCGTGATTCACGAAGCCTTGAAAAAACTCATAGAACAGATCTACATCAAATTCACCCACACGCGCCCGAGTAAAGGCGACATGAAACTCCAAACCAGGTCGGCCAGATAAGTCTATGACTACTCTAGATAAGGCTTCATCCAAAGGCACATAGGCATGGCCGTAGCGACGAATACCTTTTTTATCAGCCAATGCCTGATGAAAAGCTTGACCGATTGTAATACCGACATCCTCAACGGTATGGTGGGCATCAATGTGCAGATCACCTTTTGCTTGAACATCTAAGTCAATAAGACCATGACGGACAATTTGATCAAGCATGTGATCAAGAAAAGGGAGACCCGTATTCAGCCGCCCCTCACCTTTGCCATCAAGGTTGATTGAGACGGAAATCTGGGTTTCCAGGGTGTTACGGGTAACCTGTGCGGAGCGCATGAGTGTTCAATTCATCTAATTAGCAGCGCTTACGCGACTGCCAACACAGACGCTTTTAAGGCGTCTAGGAAGCGGTCATTTTCTTCCGGTGTTCCCACCGTGACTCGCAGACATCCGCGCAATAAAACGTGCGCGCTACTTAAGTTCTTGATCAATATACCATGACGTTTCAAAGCGTCAAACACACTCTGCGCATCTAAAACGCGCAACAAAATAAAGTTTGCTTCACTCTCGAAGGGATGCACGCCCTGAATATCCTTAAATGCAGTGAATAAGCGGACACGTTCTTGGCGTAATCGTTGTGTCTGATCGTTGAGCGCATGCCCTTCCTCAAGAACCGTCTGCGCAATCACTTGGGTTGCCACCGAGATGTTATAGGGTAATCGTAATTTTTCTAACTCACCCAATAACGCCGGCTCTCCCGCCAAAAACCCTAAGCGAATACCCGCCAAACCCAACTTAGATACCGTTCGCATGACAAGCATGTTGGGATACTGAGGTAAAAGCGAGAGATAGCTTCCATCTCTAAAAGGAAAGTAAGCCTCATCTATCACCACTATGCCAGTGGCTTCTTTTAGGATGGCTTGTATTGCCTCTGGAGCAAACGCATTTCCGGTTGGGTTATTCGGAATCGCCAAAAAGAGTAGTTCGGGCTGTCGCTCTCTAATAACAGCGAGCATCGCCTGCAGATCGATTGAAAAATCTTCCTGAAGAGGAACCCCAATGTATTCAAGTCCACAAGCATTAGCTAACACGCGGAACATCACAAACGCGGGCTCGACGCTCAACAATGCTGCCCCAGGCCGAGCCACTGCTTGCGCTAAAATCTGAATTAATTCATCAGATCCATTACCCAGCAATAGCTCAGCCCCATCTGGAACGGCAAACACTTTCGAAATAAGGCTTTTTAATGCTTGAGGATTGGCGTCAGGGTAACGATTATATGCAGCCTGCGCTAAGCGCTCACCCAAACGCTGTTGTAGGGCGGGCGTCAAAGACCAAGGGTTCTCCATTGCATCAAGCTTGATAAAACCCTCTGCAGGTTGGACATGATAGGCAGAGAGTGCTCGAATCTCTGGGCGAATGAGATCTAACGCTGACACTTTTAATCCTGCTCTAGGCGATATTCGGCTGCACGTGCATGGGCAGTAAGCCCTTCACCACGCGCCAAGGTAGAAGCGATTCTGCCTAAGCTGTGCGCGCCTTTGGCTGAAACTTGGATCAAACTGGTACGTTTCTGAAAATCGTACACACCCAATGGAGAAGCAAAACGCGCTGTCCGACCTGTTGGAAGAACATGATTAGGGCCAGCGCAGTAATCCCCTAGGGACTCTGAGGTAAATCGCCCCATAAATATTGCCCCCGCATGTCTAAGATGGGGTAACCATTCCTCTGGGTTTTCTACCGAGAGTTCAAGATGCTCTGGCGCAATGCGGTTAGAAATATCGCAGGCCTCAGACAAATCTTTAGTCAAAATAAAAGCGCCGCGCCCGCTCAAAGAGCTACGGATGACTTCAGCGCGAGGCATGGATTCAATTAAACTCTCGATCGACTTTTCAACCTGATCTAAAAAGCTTGCGTCAGGGCAAAGCAAAATTGCTTGTGCTATTTCATCGTGTTCAGCTTGTGAAAAAAGATCCATTGCAACCCAGTCAGGTGAAGTGCGTCCATCACAGATCACTAAAATCTCCGAAGGGCCTGCCACCATATCAATGCCAACCACTCCAAATACTCTGCGCTTTGCTGCGGCCACCCAAGCATTTCCAGGACCTGTGATTTTATCAACGGCAGGGACTGTTTCAGTGCCATACGCCAAGGCGGCTATTGCCTGCGCACCACCTATTGCAAAGACGCGATCTACTCCAGCCAAAGCAGCAGCAGCAAGGACCAACTCATTGCGAACGCCATCAGGAGTAGGCACCACCATGATCAGCTCAGAAACACCCGCCACTTTTGCGGGAATCGCATTCATCAATACCGAGGAAGGGTAAGCTGCTTTACCACCGGGAACATATAAACCTGCCCGATCTAGCGGCGTGACACGTTGTCCCAAGATTGTTCCATCGGGCTCGGTGTAGGTCCAGGTTTCACCTTTCTGCCGCTCATGAAATGCGCGAATGCGATCAGCCGCTGCGGCAAGCGCCTTGGACTGATCATCAGGCAGATTCTTTAGCGCAGACTGCAAATGTTCTTGAGACAACTCAAGCTCGTGTGCAGCGGCTACTTGAACACGATCAAATCGTTGGGTGTACTCAACAAGGGCTGCATCACCTCGCGTTCTCACATCGGCAACGATCTCGGCCACTTTTTGGTCAACGCTTGGGTCCTGGGAGGACTCAAAAGCAGTCAACGCTTTGAGTGCTTCATCAAAATGTACATTCTGTGTGCTAAGGCGGCGCATTTTCATGTCTCACTGACCGCTCGTTTAAAAGCGTCAACTAGAGGGGCGATCCGAGTTCGTTGTAGTTTCCATGCTGCGATATTGACAATCAGTCGCGAGCTGATATCGCGAATATGCTCAACTGCCTGCAGTTTATTAGCTTTTAGTGTTCCGCCACTACTGACTAGATCAACGATTGCATCACCCAAACCAGTAAGCGGAGCTAATTCCATTGAGCCATACAACTTAATGAGCTCTACCTGCATACCCTTAGTAGCAAAGTGTTCAGAGGCAGAACGTATATATTTTGTTGCAACACGCAAACGGGCTCCGCGGCCAATCGCAGCCTGGTAATCAAAACCTTCTGGTACAGCCACCATCAACCGACAGCGAGCAATCTTTAGATCAATAGGTTGGTAGAGGCCCTCACCGCTATGTTCTAAAAGCACATCTAAACCGGCAACACCCAAATCAGCGGCACCATACTGCACGTAAGTCGGAACATCTGAAGCACGAACAATGACCAATCTTACATCCGGGCGATTAGTCCCAATAATGAGCTCACGAGAAGATTCAGGGTCCATGGCAGGTTCAATACCTGCGGCCGCTAGAAGAGGACGGGTGTCATCGAAGATTCGCCCCTTAGAAAGCGCAATCGTGACGCCCTGAAAATCTGAAAAAGGGGAACTCAGGGTCATTTAAGCCCCTTCTTGCCCGGAAAAACGTCGAATATCGGCGCCAAGTAATCCCAGTTTTTCTTCAATACGTTCATAACCACGATCAAGGTGATAGATACGATCCACGGTCGTCTCTCCTTGCGCGATCAACCCAGCGATCACAAGGCTTGCAGAAGCACGCAAATCAGTAGCCATGACGCCCGCCCCCTCTAGAGTAGGAACACCACGAATAATGGAAGTGTTTCCTTCGATTTCTATATTTGCTCCAAGGCGTCGTAGCTCTTGGACATGCATAAAGCGGTTTTCAAAAATAGTTTCAGTGATGACTGTCGTCCCTTCAGCAACAGTGTTCATTGCCATAAATTGTGCCTGCATGTCGGTGGGAAAAGCAGGGTAAGGAGCTGTCCGCAGACTCACTCCATGATTAGGACCGCGCATACGGACACGAATACGATTTCCGGCTTCCTCAATCTCAGCATTTGCTTCTCTCAGCTTTTCTAGCACTGCCTGCAAAGCTTCTGGGCAACTATCAACCAGAGTCACATCACCGTGGGTTGCCGCAGCAGCCACCAAAAAAGTTCCGCTCTCAATTCGATCCGGCATCACGCGGTGCTCAGCGCCATGCAGCACTTTCACGCCTTCAATGTGAATCACATCTGTGCCATGGCCTCTTATTTTGGCGCCCATCTTAATTAAACACTCAGCCAAATCGACGACTTCTGGCTCTCTTGCAGAGTTTTCAAGAATAGTCACCCCATCCGCCAAAACCGCGGCCATCATCAGGTTTTCAGTACCGGTAACAGTCACGGTATCCATAAAGATACGAGCACCTTTAAGCTGCGGGGCTTCGGCAACGATATAGCCATGCTCAATACGTATCTGGGCTCCCATCGCTTCCAGCCCTTTAATGTGCAGATTCACTGGCCGTTCACCAATCGCACAGCCGCCAGGTAAAGAAACTTTGGCAGAACCACATCTTGCCAACAACGGACCCAAAACCAAAATCGAGGCACGCATCGTTTTGACCAACTCATAGGTCGCTATAGGTGTATGAATATCAACGCCAACAAGAACAATTCCATCCTCATTCCGTTGAGACTCTACACCCATCCCCTTCAATAACTTGACCAAGGTGGTCACATCACGCAAGCCTGGAACATTCGTTAACTTTAATGGTTCGGCCGTTAATAGGCTTGCGCACACTATAGGCAAGGCAGCATTTTTGGCACCAGAAATACGCACCTCACCGTTGAGTGGGCGGCCCCCGGCAATCAGAAGTTGGTCCACGGGCTTTTAGTTAACTGTATGGCCAGCAGCGGCCCATTGAGAAGGGGTAAGAGTTTGCATAGAAAGCGCATGAATTTCTTCGCGCATGCGATCGCCCAGGGTGGCATACACCAATTGATGGCGAGCCACACGCGACTTTCCTTCAAAAGCATCGCTCACAATGACAGCTTCAAAGTGATGGCCATCCCCGCTCACCTCAAGATGAGAGCATTGCAGTCCTTGTTCAATGTAGCGGCGAACGTCGTCAGGTAAAACCATTTCACTAAAGCTCGGAAAAGTGGAACTAGAAAAAATAGATCCCGGATAATTTTAGTTGCGAAGCCGCCAACCCCGGGAAAGCAAACTTAGAGACAAGTATGATAGGGCAAAAGCGCACCCTCCGACAATCAGAAAGCTTTCAAATGGGGCAATATCTGAAACCCCAAAAAATCCATGACGAAAGCCATCAATCATATAGAGGAAGGGATTAAAGCGAGAAATATCCCGCCAAAATGGAGGCAGACTGTGAATCGAATAAAAAACTCCCGCTAAAAAAGTCAGCGGAACAATCAGAAAATTCTGAAAGGCTGCGAGTTGGTCGAATTTCTCAGACCATATCCCCGCAAGCAAACCCAATACAGCAGACAGCGCATTTCCCAGTAAGGCAAAAATGAGCAATTCAAAGGGGTGCGCAGGAAAATGCGGAAAAAAAATCAAACTCGCCATCCAAACACAAGCTCCCACCGCAAAACCTCGCACCATTGCGGCCAGCACATAGGCAGCAAAAATTTCAAAAGGGGATAAGGGGGGGAGCAAAATAAAAACAATATTTCCTGTCAGCTTGCTTTGGATCAAACTCGAGGAGGTATTAGAGAATGAATTCTGAAGCATCGCCATCATCGCCAGACCAGGAACCAGAAACTCTCGATAGCTCACTCCTGGATATACCTCTGCATGACTATCTAAAACCTGCGCGAACACCAACATGTAAAGCAGGGTTGAAACCAGAGGGGCCAGTAAAGTCTGAAAACTGACTTTCCAGAAACGCAGAACCTCTTTTCCAAATAATGTCGTGAAGCCTCTCATCGCGGAGTGTCCCTCATGATTCGGACAAAGACTTCTTCAAGATCGGCCTGACCCACTTCTAATTCTTTGATCTCAAGCCCCTCAGAGCGACATGACGCTAAAATTTGCTCAACTTCAGCAAAGTTCTCTAACCCAAGACGAAAACGTCCGGCAGGCAAGGACGTAGCTCTTGCCATTAAAGCAGCAGGCAAAGCTTTCCCTTGATCCACACTTAATGTCAGACTCGGTCGAGAATGGTGTGCCAATAAATTCTGAGTGGTATCGAGAGCAATAATCTGACCCGCCTTCATCATCGCCACCCGATTACATAATGTTTGGGCTTCTTCAAGATAATGCGTGGTGAGCAAAATAGTCATCCCTTCTTCATTCAAGCGACGAATAAACTTCCAAAGTGTTTGCCTAAGCTCTACGTCTACCCCTGCGGTTGGCTCATCTAATATTAAGACTGCGGGACGGTGCACTAAGGCTTGAGCAACCAGCACGCGGCGCTTCATGCCGCCAGACAAGGAGCGCATATTAGAATCTGCCTTGTCACACAATTGCAGATTTTCTAGTAACTCATCGATCCACTTCGGATCAGGTCGAATGCCAAAATAGCCACTTTGCAGACGCAATGTCTCTCGCACCGAAAAGAAAGGATCGAACACCAACTCCTGCGGAACAACACCAACAGCCCGTCTTGCCTGTCGATACTCCTTATTTACATCAAAACCCAGGATAGAGAGCTCTCCTGCATCAGCTCGTGCAAGACCCGCAAGCAAACTGATCAGCGTGGTCTTTCCTGCTCCATTAGGGCCTAACAAGGCAAAGAACTCACCTTGCTTTACTTCTAGATCTAAACTTTTGATAGCCTCAAATTGACCGAAGCTCTTTTTTGCACCCCTCACAGTGATAGCAGCGCCATCAAACCCTGGGCGTCCCTTCCTTACAGAAATAGATTCAGTCATGAGGTGTGGCGTTATCCACTATAAAATTGACGCCATATAGGCTTGCCAGTGTTCTCATTGCTGCAGGCACCTCTTTTACTTCAAAGACGCCCCCCGCAGATTCAACCGCCCGTCGCGCAGCAATCAATAAGGCCAAGGAAGACGAATCCACTTCCGTGACAGCAGAAAGATTCACTACCATGCCAGAAGGGCCGGCCGCAGCTAACAAAATTGCGGACAACGAGGGAACTGTCGTCAAATTGATCGGGCCCTCAGGACGATATTCACTCATTCAATCACTGTCCTTTTTTCGCAGACTTGGTCTCTGCAGCCTGCCCAGCAACACGAGATTTCTCCTGCAAATCTTTGATCAAGCCCTCTACACCAACCGTATTGATGCGATCATTGAAATCGGCACGATAGTTGGTCACAAGGCTGATGCCATCCACTTTAATATCGTAGACCTTCCATCCATTCTCACTATGCGCCATTGCATAATCAATGGGCACAGTTCTGGAACCGTCAGAGACCACACTTTGAACAGATGTGGTGGCATCTTCTGGTTTTCCGTTCCAAGGTTTATAAGTAATTGTCTGTTTATTAAAACGGGAGACTGCAGACGAGTATGTTCTGACTAACAGATTCTGAAAGGCTTCTACCACTGCCGTTTGCTGTTCGGGTGTCGCCTTGTTCCAGTTTTTTCCTAATGCCAAACGCGTCATACGAACAAAATCAAAGCGAGGAACGATATTAGTCTCAACCACCGCATACGCTTTCTGCTTATCTCCGGCCTGTAGATCTTTGTCCTGCTTAACCAATGTGAGGATTTCTTCGGTTGTCTGACGCAGCATTTCATCTGGCGCCATTTCAGCGCTCCATGCGACAGCAGAAGTGCCCGCAGCAAAAGCACAAAAAGTCAGCACCAAGACTGATTTAATAAGGTCATTCATCTTTCATCTCACTTAATCAAAAAATTACGGGAAACCAAGGCTGCTACTTGAAATTACTTGGTTGCATCAGCAGGTTCTTGTGATTTGCTGAGGAAAAACTGACCAATCAGTTTTTCTAGAACCACTGCCCCCTGAGTATGTGAAACTTCACCTCCCTCTTTCAGCATCTCAGGTTCTCCTCCCGTCTCTAGTCCAACATATTGCTCCCCGAGAATACCTGAGGTCAGCACTGAGGCCATGGTATCGGTTGAAAATGGAACACGCTTATCCAAGCGCATAGTCACTAAAGCATCATATTTCTTAGTATCGAACTGAATCGACACCACCCTACCAACTAGCACACCTGAACTCTTTACTGGAGCACTCGCTTTAAGCCCTCCTATGTTGTCAAAGTGCGCAATGACAGAATAGGTCTCACCTAAATTCCCACTTGAAAAATTTCCAACCTTAAAAGCCAAAAACAGCAGCGCAATAAAACCACCAACAACAAAAATACCAACCCATAAATTCAGTGTGGCGCGATTCACTTTGAATTACCCCTTCAACATAAAAGCAGTTAACACTAGATCTAGTGCAAGTATGGCCAGCGATGAACTCACGACAGTGCGTGTAGTGGCACCAGACACCCCTTCCGCCGTTGGAGCGGCCGCATAACCCTGATAAGTAGCAATTGAGCAGATTGCCAAACCAAACACAAAGCTTTTCAGCAAACCATTTACTACGTCATGATTGAAATCGACTGCCGCATTCATCTGAGACCAGAAAGCGCCGCTATCCACCCCAATGAGTAACACAGCAATGATATAGCCCCCTAAAACACCGGTCCCGATAAACATCGCAGTCAGAACAGGCATAGACAATACCCCTCCCCAAAATCTCGGGCCTACTACGCGTGCGATCGGGTTAATGGCCATCATCTCCATGGCCGACAATTGTTCTGTGGCTTTCATTAATCCGATTTCAGCGGTAATTGCTGATCCTGCTCTGCTCGCGAACAAGAGGGCAGAGACCACTGGACCAAGCTCTCGAGTGAGCGACAAGGCAACCAAGACCCCCACGCTCTCAGAGCTACCGTAGGTTTGAAGCGTTTCATACCCTTGCAATCCCAAAACCATTCCAACAAAAAGACCTGACACAAGGATGATGATCAGTGAAAGCACACCTGAGAAAAATATCTCACGGATGGTCAGCGTAAAACGCTGAAAACTCGTACCTGAATACCTTAAAGTCAGTAGCAAAAAAACAAAAACAGCGCCAATTCCTGAAACCAAATCCAGACTCATGCGCCCAACATTTTCTAACTCTTGCCTCGTTTTATTAAGCATGTATTGATCGCCTCGAATGAGGGCTATTACCCGCTAAAAAGTCTTGCATTGAAGGCGCTGGGTAATGGAAAGGAACAGGACCATCCATTTCACCCCATACAAATTGATGAACATAGGGCAGATTTGAAGAACGAATCTCATCTGGGGTTCCTTGCGCCACAATCACACCTTCAGAAACAAAATAAACATAATCTACAAGTCTCAAGGATTCTTGCACGTCATGGGTCACAATAATTGAAGTCGTTCCCAATGCTGAATTGAGATCCCGAATTAACTTTGCAATCACCCCCATTGAAATCGGGTCAAGCCCAGTAAAGGGCTCGTCGTACATCATAATCATCGGATCTAGAGCAATGGCTCTCGCTAAAGCAACCCGTCGAGCCATTCCACCTGATAATGCCCCCGGCATCCTATCACGCACACCCCTAAGCCCAACGGCTTGAAGCTTGAGCAAAGTCAGATCACGAATCAGAGACTCTGGTAAATCCGTATGCTCACGCATCTGAAATGCCACATTTTCAAAAACAGAGAGATCGGTAAACAAAGCGCCGAATTGAAACAACATACCCATTTGACGTCTCAATCTATACAGCGCGTCAGGGGTAATCGCTTTCATATCGTGGCCTTCTACGGTCAAATCACCCTCAGTTGGCCTTAACTGCCCCCCAATCAGCCGCAACAAGGTCGTTTTGCCACAACCGCTCTGCCCCATAATTGCGACGATAGATCCTCTTGGGATACGCATATTGATACCCTTGAGTATTGCGCGCTCACCATATCGAAAATTGAGACTAGAAATCTCTACCGCGGCATCTGACGCCAAAGGAACGACTCCAAACGATGTTAAATAATAACTAGTTTAGACCAGCAATAGCAGATTGGCGAAATCAACAGGTATGCCAGAAGTGCAAGTTCGCTCGTTATCATTAAGATAAGGCACGTTGCTTGCTATACTTCAGTTTAATTTCGCTTAATGAATCCTTTATGTCTTCAGACATTCTTATTACCGCTAGACAGGTTCTGATCACCGAGTCCGAAGCCTTATCCAGACTAGCCCAACATCTGGATCAACATTTTGTTTTAGCCCATCAGCTCATTTTGAAATGCGCGGGGAGAGTTGTGGTCAGCGGCATAGGAAAGTCAGGTCATGTCGGACATAAAATAGCTTCTACGTTGGCAAGCACGGGTACCCCAGCTTTTTTCTTGCACCCCGCCGAAGCGAGCCATGGCGACCTTGGCATGATTCAGCCAGAGGATATTGTGGTGGCGTTGTCTTATTCTGGAGAGACGACCGAATTGCTGCAGATTGTCCCTTTGCTTAAGCGCAGAGGCAGTTCTGTTATCGCAATAACGGGGGACCCTGATTCTAATTTAGCCCGCATGGCTGATGTACACCTTAATGTACACATAGAACGAGAGGCCTGCCCGCATAACCTAGCCCCCACCACCAGCTCAACAGCTACGCTGGCCTTGGGGGATGCTTTGGCCGTTTCTTTGTTGGTTTCTAGAGGATTTTCTGCAGAAGATTTTGCACGCACGCACCCTGGCGGCTCATTAGGAAGACGGTTGCTCACCAGAGTCAGTGACATCATGCACTTTGAAGGTGATACACCCCGTGTTTTAGAATCTGCGAGCTTGATTGAAGCGCTTCAAGAAATGTCTAGAGTGGGACTAGGCATCACCGCAGTGACTGACGCGTCTGGCCTTCTAAAAGGGATATTTACCGATGGTGATCTGCGGCGAACACTAGAGAAGGCTAAAGGAGAAGTCTCGACACTTCGCGTTGAGGACGTCATGACTTTAAAACCTATTACGATCGGACCCGAGCGTCCAGCGATCGATGCCGCCGAGTTAATGCAAAAGAAGAGAATATCAGCATTAGCAGTGGTAGATCAAAAAGGAATCGTAGTCGGAGCCTTCAATATGCATGACCTCATGCGTGCTGGAATCGTCTAAAAAGCAAGATGAGATTTGATCGTATATCCAACAGTTGGCTGCCAATGGGCATTCTGCTTGCTCTGGCGGCAACTTCATTCTGGCTAAAAGGGGTTGTAGACGGATCTCAGCACCCTGGTATTACCTTGGCCCGGCATGATCCTGACTTAATCGTGTATTCGTTTCTCGCCCATCAATTGGGAACCAATGGCCAACTTCGCCAAACCCTTGGGGCCAAACGCATGCTGCACTATCCTGATGATGACTCTTCGATCTATGAGGATGTTGAACTGAAATCTTTTGATGAAGGGCAACCTCCAATGAGTGTCCGCGCTGACCATGGAGAGCGCCTACCCCATTCTGAATTGGTTACCTTCTCAGGACATGCTGTTTTGACTCGATTTGGGGTCACCTCTGAAGACCCAAGCTATATCCTTAAAACAGATGTACTTGAAATCTTTCCCAACCAAAAACAAGGAAGAGCCCCAGGCCCCGTTATAATCGATCACGGTTTAGATCATCTGGAGGCTGATAACATGACGTTTGATGAAAACATATCCAAATCTGAATTCAGCCATCCCCGAGTGCACTTCGCCCATAGGCGACTATTAAAATGATAATGCGTATCTATCCCAACAATACTCAGCGCGTGCTTTTTTACCGCTTCGTCTCCTCTTATGCTTTTTCTGTTTTGATGGCCCTGAGTTTATTAGCGACACCAACGCTAGTAAAAGCTGAACAAGCAGATCGAGAAAAACCCATCGTTGCAGACGCAGACAAATTGACCATGGATAACTCCAAAAAAGTCAGCATCTTTGAAGGTAACGTGGTGATTACCCAAGGCACAATGCGCATCACCGCTGATCGCGTAGTGATTACCGAGGATAAGGATGGATTGCACCATGCTTCAGGAATAGGCCGCCCCACCACTTTTCGTCAGAAGCGTGACGGCTTAGACGAGTATGTTGATGGACATTCGCTGCGCTTTGAATATGATGGAAAAATTGAACGCATCGAGCTATTTGAACAAGCCGAGCTTTTAAGAGGACGAGACGATGTTAAAGGTGAGTACATCTCTTACGATACCGTCACTGAATTTTTCAAGGTGAATGGGAATGCATCCAGAGAAGCTTCTGGAGCAGGGCGCGTTCATGCTGTTATACAACCCGCTCAAAACGCCAGCCCCTCAGCGGCTCCAAGCGGAAAACCAGCCTCGAGCTCAGACAAGCGATAAATGTAGTGAGTTATCTTGAGGCAAAGTCGCTATCCAAACGCTACCGATCACGCACGGTAGTTCAAGATGTTTCCATGCGCGTTGATGAAGGGGAAGTCGTAGGTTTATTGGGTCCCAACGGCGCAGGAAAAACAACCTGCTTCTATATGATGGTGGGGTTGGTCCAGCTCGATGGTGGGCAGATCATTCTAGATGGTCAGGATCTCACCTACTTACCCATGCATCGCCGATCAAAGTTAGGTTTATCTTATCTTCCCCAAGAAGCTTCGATCTTTCGCCGTCTTACAGTAGAAGAAAACATCAAAGCGGTCTTGGAACTACAATCTTTGAAGTCAGGGGAAATTGAGGAAAGAACGCAACTACTTTTGGATGATTTGCGCATTAGCCATTTACGTCGTCAAAACTCAAGCAGTCTATCTGGCGGTGAACGCCGGAGGGTTGAAATTGCGCGGGCCCTAGCGACGAGCCCGCGCTTCGTTCTATTAGACGAGCCTTTTGCTGGCGTTGACCCCATAGCCGTTCTCGATATTCAGCAAATTATTCGCTTCCTGAAGGAAAGAGGAATCGGAGTTTTAATTACTGACCATAATGTTCGAGAAACCTTAGATATTTGCGATCGGGCTTACATCATTAATCAAGGCACTGTTCTAGCCGCAGGGGAACCAGCAGAAATCATTAGTAATGAAAATGTACGTAAGGTTTATCTTGGGGAGCACTTCCGGCTCTGACAAGACCGGAAGTAACGTATGCTAGTCTCACCATGAAAAACAGCCTGCAGCTTAAGCTATCCCAAAATCTAGCGCTGACTCCCCAACTTCAGCAATCTATTCGCTTACTTCAGTTATCTACATTAGATCTCAATCAAGAGCTCGAACGGTTTTTAATGGAAAACCCACTTCTTGAGCGTACTGAAGGGTGGAATGAAGATACCCCTTCACCTAATGTTACTCCCAGTCCAATTACATCAACCTCAAACGCATCCATTACCTCTGACGGAGACTCCATAGAAAGTACCAGCGATCATGAAAACTGGACTTCATCTGATCTTGCTTTCAGTGACCCAAGTAACGGTAATTGGCGCGAAGGCAATGAGGATTATGATTACAGCCCTCAAATTGCTGCTGAGCCAAGCCTCATAGACCATCTGGTGTCGCAGCTTCGTCTCAGCAATCTCTCTGAACGTGACTATCAAGTTTGCGCAATTTTATTATCGCATATCGATGAAGAGGGTTATCTTTCTGCCTCGCTTGAAGAAATTCTGGAACAAGAAAAGACCCTAGAAGAACTTGAGATAGAAGAGCTACAAATTGCATTAAAAATGTTGCAGTCGCTAGATCCTATTGGGGTAGGCGCTCGATCTTTAGCAGAGTGTTTATGTATTCAACTTTCATCTCTTCCTGAGCACCAAGAAGGTAAGAAGCTTGCAATTGATATTGCTCAAAAGCATCTGCAGCTTCTTGGTAATCACGATTTTCCTCGCCTCAAAAAAATTCTTGGCGTCCAAGATGCGTCTCTTAAGATTGCGCAGCAACTCATCGGACAGTGCAACCCCCATCCCGCAGCCGACTTCATTCCCTCAGAGGCACGTTATGTCATTCCGGATGTGATTGTTCGTAAAAATAAAATGCAATGGTCAGTAACGCTCAACCCTGATGCAATTCCGAAGCTCAGAGTCCATAGAGTATATGCAGACATACTCAATAAAAACCGTGATCAATCTAGTCAATTGTCCGTGCAGCTTCAAGAGGCGCGTTGGTTAATTAAAAACGTTCAGCAACGCTTTGATACGATCTTGAGAGTTTCCGAAGCCATTGTTGAAAGGCAGCGTCATTTCTTTGAACATGGTGAAGTTGCAATGCGGCCTTTGGTTTTGCGTGAGATTGCTGATACTGTGGGAATGCATGAGTCAACTGTCTCTAGAGTCACAACGCAAAAATTTATGCTTACCCCTCGGGGTATCTTCGAGTTAAAGTATTTCTTCAGTAGTCATGTTGGAACGGATTCTGGTGGAGCAGCTTCGTCCACTGCTATTCGAGCGTTGATAAAGCAACTCATCTCCGCTGAAGATTGTCGTAAGCCACTATCCGATAGCCGGATATCGGATATTCTGGCCCAGCAGGGCATTGTCGTCGCACGTCGAACTGTGGCGAAGTACCGCGAGGCGATGCAAATCCATCCGGCGAGCCAACGAAAGTCCTTGTAGGACAGTAAGGAGAAGATCCATGAACGTCACGGTCACCGGTCAACATATGGAGGTAACTCCAGCCATCCGTCAGTATGTCAATGAAAAGCTTGAACGCATCGGTCGTCACTTTGACCACGTTATCGATATTCACGTTGTGATGAAAGTTGAGAAATTACGACAACATATCGAGGCAAACGTGCATGTACAGGGTAACGATCTTTTTGCTGAAAACACGCATGAGGATATGTATGCTGCAATCGACGGTTTGGTAGATATTCTGGATCGCCAAGTCATTCGCCACAAAGAACGTCGCAGTGATCACCGACATCAATCTTCAATCAAGCATTTAGAGGTAAGCGAAGAATGATCCAAGGGGCGGAATCTTCCGCCCCTTTCTTTTTCATAACGGTATACGCATGCCTGACGTCAATATCCAACGCTTATATAGCGAAAATCGCGATCGGCTTAATCTAAGCTGGACCTCTGGAAAAAGAGGCGGGGCCCGCTCAGTTCTTTTGGGGAGTCTATATAACCCTAAAGTTGGCATGATTAGCCACTTAAACCTTACGCACCCTCACCACTTTCAAGTCATCGGTGAAATGGAGTTAGCTTATCTGCGCAGTCTTGACGAGTCCTCTTTTGAGCGAGCCTTAAATGGCTTATTCAATGAACATCTCGCAGCGGTAATCGTAGCGGATGGAATTGATCCTGATCAGCGTCTGAGCGAAATCTGCGATCGGCAGGATATCCCTTTACTAATAAGCCCAAGACCTGGTGCCAATCTCATTGACGTCTTGCGCCAGTATCTCAATTTAGAGCTGGCAGAAATGATTTCATTGCACGGCGTATTTCTAGTTGTGCTTGAAGTTGGAGTGTTGATCACAGGAAGTTCAGCCGTCGGTAAAAGCGAGCTGGCACTAGAACTGATTAGCCGTGGTCACGGCCTGGTTGCCGATGATGTCGTAGAGCTTTATCACATCGGGCCCACCACCTTGCAAGGGCGATGCCCTATTTTGCTTCGAGACTTTCTTGAGGTGAGAGGGCTTGGAATCATCAATATTCGCTCGATTTTTGGTGAAACCGCAGTGCGTCCGAGAAAAACCTTGAAGCTCATTGTTCACCTCGAGAAGCCTGGCGCTGGCGAATTGGCCTTCATGGAACGTCTCCCTATGAATAGTTCAACTCAAACTATTCTAGGTATTGAATACCCCAAGGTAGTTCTTCCTGTTGCAGAAGGCCGAAACCTTGCTGTTTTAGTTGAGGCTGCCACGCGCAACTTTGTTTTACGTAGTCGTGGTATTGATAGCACAAGGCAATTTATTGAGCGTCATGAGCGCCTAATGGCTCAAGATGCAGGCGATAACCTTTTAGATGATGATAATTATGAGTAAGCCTATAGGCTGTCAAATCATGATTATCAGCGGCCAATCTGGCGCAGGTAAGAGCGTTGCCATTCGTGCCCTTGAAGACTCCGGATGGTATTGCGTTGATAATCTGCCCATCTCCACCATGAAGGGTGTGGTTGACACTTTGCGCTCCGGCGGCTTATCCATGATTGGTTTGGGATTAGATGCGCGCCATCATGGTTCTTTAGAGGCCATCTTTGATGTCATTCAATCTTTGCGGGCAGAGGGAGTTTGGGTAAGGTTATTATTTTTAGAGTCTACTGACTCTGAGCTATTGCGGCGTTTCGCTGAAGCACGCCGCCCACACCCACTGGCAAGCGAGGGGTACTCGCTTGCCGAAAGCATCAAACTTGAACGTGAAAGGCTTAACCCGCTTGCAGAGCAATCCCGACGAATTGATACCACCAGTCTGAGGCCCAATGCTCTGCGTGCGCAGGTCAAAGCTTTTTCCAGTGCCGATCCTCAGCGATTAAGCTTATTTATTTTCTCTTTTGGTTTTAAGTACGGCATACCTCAAGAGGCTGACTTTGTCTTTGATGTGCGCTTTCTTCCTAACCCCTATTATGACCCGGTGTTAAGGCCCTTGAATGGTCGAGATAAATCGATTGCAGATTTTCTAGAAGCGCAGCCCATGACCCAAAAGATCTTGGACGATCTATACAAATTGATATCAGATTGGTTGCCTTCTTTTATGAACGACCACCGGCATGTCCTAAGTATTGCCATCGGCTGCACCGGAGGCCAACATCGATCAGTGTATCTCGCTGAGCAACTCGCCAAAAAACTAAGCCCACTTCATCCCACATGGGTTGTTCATCGGTCACTAGAAACATGACATCTCACCAAAGCAGCTCCGTCTCAACCCCAATCATTACGGTCGCTCTCACTGGCGCATCAGGAATGCCCTATGGGCTCAGACTGATCGAGGCGCTCGTTCAAAGTAGGGCAAAAATTTATCTGCTGTATTCCCAAGCTGCACAGGTTGTAGCCAAGCAGGAGCTTGATTTAACACTGCCATCGCGTGCTGCGGATGCCGCCAAATGGATGAGCGAGCGCTATGGTGCTACTGAGGGTCAGTTAAAAGGATTTGGACGTGAGGAATGGTTTGCGCCCGTTGCCTCAGGCTCTAACCCCCCTGATGCTATGGTGGTGTGTCCTTGTAGCATGGGCACTTTGGCAGCCATCGCAATGGGTTTATCCGATAATCTCATTGAGCGAGCGGCAGATGTGGTTTTAAAAGAAGGGCGAAAGCTCGTTCTTGTACCTCGTGAAATGCCATTTTCTGCGCTGCATCTTGAAAACATGTTGAAACTGGCAAGGATGGGAGCCGTCATTCTGCCCCCCAATCCAGGGTTCTATCATCACCCGCAAACTATTCAGGATTTAGTAGATTTTGTGGTAGCGCGCATCCTAGACCAGATTGGTGTGTCCCACACCCTAGGGCCGCGTTGGGGTGACGAGCCCGCAATGCTGGCAGATAAAAACCGAGAGGCTTAATCCTTTTTAAGGCCTTGCAGTAATTTTCTGATCGGCGCGGGTAAGCCTGCTCTGAGCGCTTCATCTAAGGTAAACCAATTTCTGAGTGTTTGACCTGACTGTTCAACAGTAAGGTTATGTAAATCGTGAGTACCCACCCATTGCGCTTTTTGTATGGTTAAAAAAAGCTTGAAGTGGGTGAAGCTGTGTTCAATGAGCTGGGACTCATTGTCAATCCATAAATTGGCTTCAAGTTCGGGGCAGAGATTTTCGGGCAGGCACCATAGGCCACCCCAGATTCCGGAGGGAGGGCGTTGCTCGAGCAAGAAATATACCTCTGGGACCTCACTACGTTGCCCCGATATATGGCCTACCCCCGAGCCCCGGCCAATCAACCATGCACTCGCGTGCCGCTCGACACGTGGCTTGCTCGGTCGGGGTTCGGGATACTTTTCTACCGCTTCACGACGCAGAGCTTCGCAAGTTTCTTGCAAAGGACACAGCACACATTTTGGGCGAGAACGGGTACATACGGTTGCCCCGAGGTCCATCAGACCTTGGGTATAGGCTTGGATTTTAGTTTGGGGCAGAAGAGATTCAGCAAGCTCCCACATTGCATTTTCTACCGCTTTGGTTCCTGGGAAGCCAGATATCGAGAAGTGTCGGGCAAGCACGCGCTTAACGTTGCCGTCTAGAATTGCAGCGCAGTGCCCTGATGAAAATACTGCGATGGCTGCGGCGGTTGATCTGCCGATGCCGGGTAATTTTTCTAGCTCAAAGGGGTCCGTGGGAAGCTGGAGATGATTTTGCGCATGAACAGTTTGGGCGGCCTTGTGCATATTGCGAGCGCGAGCGTAATAACCCAAACCACTCCAATGCGCCATGACTGCATCAACAGGTGCTAATGCAAGCGCAGCAATGGTTGGGAAACGCACCATGAAGCGCTGGTAGAAGGGAATGACAGCAGTTACCTGCGTTTGCTGCAACATGATCTCAGACACCCAAATACGATAAGGGTCTGTTGTGTTCTGCCAGGGCAGATCGTGCCTACCATGCTGTTCTTGCCATGCTATCAGCCGAGCAGAAAAACTTTCGCTCTCTATCAATCGTTTCTAGACTCGGTCATGGGCAACTAACCAAGCCCATTCTTCCTCAGTAAATAAACGCGAGCGCACCAAAAAGCGAAGCCCCTCTGAGCCTTCCAAAGAAAACATTCCTCCGCGCCCTACCACCACATCAATAGTAAGTTGGGTGTGTTTCCAATATTCAAACTGTGATTGGCTAATATAAAAAGGGTGACCTGCTATATGGCCCATTAATTTATCGCTATCGCCAACAATAAAATCGCCAAGGGGAAAACACATGGGTGCGCTACCATCACAGCATCCCCCTGATTGATGAAACATTACAGGTCCATGTTTCTTCACAACCACATCTAAAAGATCAACACAGGCTTGGGTGGCGCACACTTGAGGCACGTCATCAAAAGGGCCCGTTGGCCCCGGCATTGCACTATTGGGCGGAGCAAGGTATTGCTGAAGCATCGCGTTGTTCTCCAAGGGTGAGAGTGATCTTGGTAAATAAACTTTGGTTGAAATGATACCAAGTAAAAACGCGGTGAACCCCGTTAGAGGAACACCGCGCATTATGCTTTAGCTCAAACGACTCGGATCAGAAGAATCCAAGTGCATCCTCGCTATAGCTTACCAAGAGATTCTTGGTTTGCTGATAGTGATCCAACATCATTTTGTGGTTTTCGCGACCGATACCGGACTGCTTATAGCCACCAAATGCAGCATGAGCAGGGTAAGCATGGTAGCAATTGGTCCATACACGACCGGCTTGAATACCACGACCCATACGGAAGGAAGTGTTCATCTCACGAGTCCAAACGCCTGCACCTAAACCGTACAACGTATCGTTTGCAATCGACAAGGCTTCTTCTTCGTTCTTGAAGGTGGTGACAGAAACCACGGGGCCAAAGATTTCTTCTTGGAAAATACGCATCTTGTTATTGCCTTTGAACACCGTAGGCTTGATGTAATAGCCACCGCTCAAATCGCCATCTAAGTTATTGCGCTCACCGCCGATCAAGCACTGTGCACCTTCCTGGCGACCGATATCCATATAGGACAAAATCTTTTCTAACTGTTCGTTAGAAGCTTGTGCGCCAATCATGGTAGACATATCTAGAGGATTGCCCTGTTTGATGGCAGCAACACGCTTCAACACACGCTCCATGAAACGGTCATAGATGGACTCTTGAATCAATGCACGTGAGGGGCAGGTACAGACTTCACCTTGATTCAATGCAAACATCACAAAGCCTTCTACAGCCTTGTTCAGGAACGCATCATCCTTAGCCATCACATCTTCAAAGAACACGTTAGGTGACTTACCACCCAATTCCAAGGTCACTGGAATCAAGTTCTGGCTAGCGTATTGCATGATTAAACGACCCGTGGTGGTCTCACCGGTGAACGCAATCTTAGCAATACGGGGGTTAGAGGCCAGAGGCTTACCTGCCTCTAATCCAAAGCCGTTCACAATGTTCACAACGCCTTTAGGCAGCAAGTCGCCGATCAATTCAAACAATACAAGAATAGATACAGGGGTCTGCTCTGCAGGCTTCAAGACCACGCAGTTTCCTGCTGCCAGCGCAGGCGCCAATTTCCAAACTGCCATCAATATAGGGAAGTTCCAAGGAGTGATCTGGCCCACCACACCTAAAGGCTCATGGAAGTGATAAGCATAGGTTTGGCTATCGATTTCGCAAATAGAGCCCTCTTGTGCGCGAATGCAACCAGCGAAATAGCGGAAATGATCAATCGCCAAGGGGATGTCAGCAGCCATTGTTTCACGCAAAGGCTTACCGTTATCCCAGGTTTCAGCGGTAGCAATTAACTCAAGATTGGCTTCCATACGGTCAGCCATTTTGTTCAGTATGATGGCGCGCTCAGTGGGCGAAGTTTTGCCCCAGGCTGCTTTGGCTGCGTGCGCAGCATCTAAGGCATGTTCAATATCCTCAGCGGTAGAGCGCGGAATTTCGCAAAAAGCCTTACCGGTCACTGGTGTGGTGTTTTCGAAATATTGGCCCTTCAAAGGCGCAACCCACTCGCCGTTGATGAAGTTGCCATAACGTTTTTTGAAAGGAACGGCGAAGCCGTATTTTCCTGGTTCGATAGCGCTCATTGTTAATTCCTCCGAAATCTTATAAGTGGTGAAATCCCCTGTTTTTTCAGGGTCTGTGTATTGATAAGCATGAAGCGAGCCAATTTTGATGTCTAAATTGGACTTAATCTTCAATCCCCCATGCTAGCAAGTATTCGCGGCAAAAAACGGATAAATCACGATTTCTTTATTTAATTTTTAGTGATAAATGATCTCCCTCTTTCCCACTACTACTGTTCCGAGTCGGAACATTTATCGGAACAATATGATGCAAGAACTTTATTTATTTGCTGACCCTATGACCTATACAAATCAATTTAAGGGGTTGTTCAGATTGCACTTTTTAGTGTTACACGTTAATGTTTAGGCGTGCAGGAACTGTTCAGATTCAAAAACAGTACGACCACTAAAATAATTCTAAAAAAATAAAAAAACGGCCCGCTCGAGCGGAGCACGCGTATTGGAGGTGGAAGGAATGGGCAATCGATCAAGGCAGTCCTCGGGTGAGCTGATGGCGCTCAAAGAGCGAACGATAGAATCAGGAGCCGTAGGTCGCAACTCCATCCCCGCAGAAATTCAACGTTCATGGCGCCGCTGCGCAGACCAGGGTTTGAGTCTTGCCGGTGGGCGCGCACCTGAGCGTTTAAGTAGCTATGAACTTAAAGAACGTGCAGCCCGCTTTGAACGCCTCATCAATGGCGCGGCTCCCATCATGCATAACCTCTCACATCAAATCTCGAATACACGGAGTATGGTTTTATTGAGTGACCCTGAGGGTTTGATTCTTCATGCAGTAGGCGATGATGACTTCATCTCTAGCGCAGAACGAGTCGCACTTAAACCAGGGGTGAGATGGGATGAAGAAACCAAAGGGACCAATGCTATCGGAACAGCTGCCGTAGAACGCACTGCCGTTCTCGTCCACGCAGCCGAACATTATGTTGAGCAAAATCAGTTTTTAACCTGCTCGGCCTCACCTATTTTTGATGGCTTTGGAGATTTAGCGGGGGTTTTAGATATCTCTGGCGATTATCGCTCTTATCAAGATCACACTTTAGCCCTTGTTCGCTTGGGCGCTCAAATGATTGAAGATCGTTTGTTTGAGGAAGTAGCTGGGGGATATCACTTGGTTCGCTTCCATCCTCAACGTGCCTATCTGTTTAGTGTAGCTGAAGGTCGCGCAGCCTTTGACGATAGCGGAAGACTGATTGCGTTAAATCATAGAGGTCGTGAATTACTGGCTACCCAGGGTTGCGGAGAGTCTTTCGAGCAATTTTTTGGAGTACCTTTTGAACAGGCATTAGGTAGATCAAGCACATTTACCCAAACCACACTATCGTGCACCCTACCTCGCGGCATATCGGTAGCCTTATCCTTACAGATTGCACGGCCACAACAGAGAATGATTGGGGCAACGCCTGCCTTAACTGAATTGGCTTCAAGTCAGGCTCAGCGAATCAAATCGTCACGACAGCATCATCCCTCTCCCTCTGAGATTGGTCGCCACGATCAAAAGATGGCTCAGGTGGTAGAGCGTGCGAGAAGAGTGATGTCATCTAGCATTCCTCTCTTGATAGAAGGGGAATCAGGGAGCGGAAAAGAATGGGTTGCACGTTCTTTGCATGACCATGGACCTCGATCCAATAAAGCATTTGTGGCGGTAAATTGCGCTGCCATCCCTGATACCTTGATTGAATCTGAACTCTTTGGCTATGAGGAGGGTGCATTTACTGGAGCACGAAAACGCGGCTCTTTAGGACGCATTCGTGAGGCCGATGGCGGAACGCTCTTCTTAGATGAAATAGGCGATATGCCTATGGCGATGCAAGCCCGCTTACTCAGGGTTTTACAAGATAGGGCCGTGAATCCTCTTGGAAGCGGTCGTAGCTTTCCAGTAGATATCAATGTGGTGTGCGCAACGCACAGACATTTGAGAGATCTTGTTGCTGAGGGAAAATTTAGAGAAGATTTGTTCTATCGTTTAAATGGTTTCACTGTGGCATTGCCCGCCCTGCGGGAAAGACAAGACCTTCGGGAATTGGTTGCGCAATTACTTGAAGACGAATCCAGTTCCCAAGGAATCACCACTAGCGTAACCGATGAAGTCATGGAGCTCTTGGTTTCCCATCCTTGGCCTGGAAATATTCGCCAATTGCGTAACGTGATTCGAACCGGAATAGCTTTGATGGATGATTCCAAAGTCCTAGATCGCTTCTGTCTTGCCGATGATTTTCTTGCTGAATCCAATCCCCCCCCCAAATCTGTCAAAACGGCTTTTGTTGCTCCATCATCAGAAAGCCAAGGACTGGATTACACGGGTTCCTCCACTCCAAACCCATCTCCTCGAGGTTTTAGCTTAGATGAAGCCGAGTGGAAAACCATGGAAGAGGTTCTTAGCCGCTGTGGGGGCAATGTTTCAGCGGCAGCAAAAACATTAGGGATAAGCAGAAATAGGCTATACAGAAAACTAAGACAATTTGGACGTCCTGAGGATCAAAACCAAATTCAATAACAGGTATTGAATTTGGCTTAGTCTAGCTTCGACGATTCCTGTCTTTCTTAATCGGGTGCAACCCAGGTAGCAGCGTGCTTGGCATAAATACGTGTCAAACTGCCATCGGCCTGCATCGCAGTAATCGCATTCTGCAGTTCTTGCTTCAGCTTGTTCTCACCTTTGTTGACAGCAACACCAAGGTTGAGTGCGCGTCCGTATATTCCCCCTTTGAATTGGGTAAATGTGAAGCGATCTCGATCTGCTCCTATTGCACTTTCAGTTTTTGATCGCGAACCCAATACAACCTGAAGCCTACCGGCCTTGAGTTCTTTTACAGCTTCAGTGAGTTGAGGAAAATGATCAATTTGAGAGTTGTATTGGGCGCCAAAAGAGCTGATATATAGGTCAGGCATGCTCTGCATTTCTACACCTAAGCGCAGCGACCCTAGCGATTCCATACCCTTCCAGTTAGACAACCGTTCTTTGTCATAAGCTACAACGGTTTCTTCTTTGGCATACGCACCAAAAATTTGAACCTGTGGAGCAGATTTGGCTAAAGCTTCATCAGTGGGGACATGCAACATGACATCTGACACAGGTAAACCTAAGTAATGGCCTTTCCAGATGATATTGCGGAAGTCATCTTCCATTTCATCGCCGGCCAAATAGCTAATGACAGAGACATTCACACCTAGACGTTTGGCCAACTCAGCACCAACATCATCATCAATGCCGCCCTGACCATCTTCATGAAAGGGGCTAAATTTACGATATACGCCTACTTTAAGAGTATGCGTTGAATGCACCCTGTTCCAAGCGACATCTTCAGGTGGCGCTTCTGCCTTGGCTGAGGCTGCAGGAGGGGTTTGAGGCGCATCATCGTCATCCGCAGCCACGGGCAATGATGCAAGCAAACCAACACCCAAAAAAATACCTGCGCCAACCAAAAGACGCCCAAACTTTTCATCTATAATTTTTGAATACGCGCTCACAAAATCACTCAATCTTCAACGTGGCGGCTAACGATATAAGAGCGCAAAGCCCAGATCGCTTCTTGACTCATAATGCCTTCGAAAGGAGGCATATACACATTTCCATTGCGAACCTTCCCACGACGAACCGATGCTTGAAAATAATCATCGGTAGCTTCATCTGTGGGCAAATGGCGCAAATCAGGAGCGATCCCGCCGGATACGGCTTCTAATCCATGGCAACGTGCGCAATTTTGATTATAAGCAGACGCCCCAATACGAACTGCGATTGGGTTACCTTTATAAGGATTTGCATCGAGCCATTCGGCTCCAAGCTTAGGTAATTCATGCGTATCGACCGCTTGAGGGGTCACATCTCCGTGAGCATAAGCTAGGGTACCGGCGCCAAAAGAGGCAGCCAACAAACTTAATGCGATCAAACTGCCAGTCAGTTTATTTAGTTTCATTTTTTATGTGCTCATTGCTTAATGCTGAAAAACCCCCGGGGCAAGGAGGAAAGCCCCGAGG